>Ga0115847_100025_pt1 | contig 29370 bp, 24 predicted proteins | sample InSIn5SAF170_FD_83861 | JGI IMG/M metagenome (GOLD analysis project Ga0115847, IMG submission 83861)
GTGTGTCGACACCCTATTGACTTGTTAGCGCACGCCAATCATCGCTATAAAGTTCCGAACTCACATGACCAGTGAATTGCTGGTTCGGAGATTGAACACCGGGCCCAGCGTGAAGGTCCATAATCACATATAGCCCTGCGTCTGCGGCCCAGCCGACTAGACGATCGAGGTATTTAAGCGCACCGCGGGGGTAATACTCTCCTTCCAATACCAAATCTTCCTTCATCCAAAAGCCGACTGGGATGCGAATCACGTTGAGGCCATGGCTAGAAATGTTCGCAATGTCCTCTTGAGTAGTCCATGTATCCCAGTGCTTGTCGAATACAGCATCTGCCTTCTCCTGACCAAGCTCTCTCACACACTGCCACTCGTCGTTCAGTTCACCACAGCCCATAGAGTTCCATTCGTCATAGGCCATCCAGGGCTCGATGATGAACTGCGATCCTAGGTTGACACCTCGAACCTTCTCTGTGCTAGGCACCCAGCTCACGCTAGTGGTATTACCATGCGTCCCGTTATTGGTGCCATTGGTGCCAGGCATTGTTCCGTTAAACAGCGGTGGAAGGCCGATCGGATATGCTGTAGGGTAGGCTTTGAAATCCGTGGCTCTATGATGGAACTGGTGATGCTGATGAGTTCCCGTCGGCCATGCGTATGCCACGCTTAGAAGAAGAAACAATACGAAGGTGGGGATCATGATGCTCAAAGGTAGATGTACCTATAGTCAAGATTGTGTCGAGGTGACTTTCTTTCAAAGGAGTGGACCTGCCACAATAGACAGAACGACTTCAAGCCGCTGGTAAAGAACGTGATTTGAATGAAGGAAGAGTATGACACAAAAGCAAAGAGCAAATATCGAGCTGGAAGGTGCGACCCGCGATGCTGAAGAAGACTCTCGCATGTGCTCAGAAGCTCCACACGATCTTGAGGGCCTCAGGAACACCAGCGGAGCCCTGTCACACCCATGTCATATCGGATTGCAGGACGCTATTACCATGAGACTCAGGTGGGTATCTTGACGACGAACAACTTGTGCACGCTCAAGCGCGCGCCGCAAACCCTCGAGAACGTAGCCATGTGAGCTTGGAGCATTCACTTTTTGGAGATAATTCCAAGCTCGGTGTCTCGCTGTCTTACAGCTGACGTAAAGTGGGACCAAAGGTATGTCCCGTAGGCGTTGCAAAGGTCGGTATTTGCTTCGTAACCCCAGCTGAAACGTGAAGGAAGATGAAGGACATGGTCAACGAAATTCGCGCTCCTTGCGCCTCAAGAACCCCTAACCTGAGCCAAGATCCTGCTTTGGATAAGTGTGATCGATAAGGAGCCGAAATTAGCGGCACGATGGTCTGGGCGGCCCCTTGAGTTTGCCTCCGAGGGCATCGTACAGGACGGCAAGTCCCAAGAATGCCTGGTATTCACCACATCGGGAGCTCATCGCAACTATCCAAGGTATGAACAATTCACTTTCTTAAATATCATTGGCAAGGACGAGCTGCTATATTCGATGTTCTTGTTGTGTCTAGAAGAGGACTTTTCAGCGCAGCCTCTTCAGACGCTCGCACGCCCGGCCAGTGGCCATTCGGTCTTTTCGATCTTCCTGCATATGATGTATCCCTCTGCATAACAACAAGCAGCATTGCAGAGCTTCGTTTATAGCCGCTCGTAGTTTTTCTCAACATCACCTGACCGATCAAGGTTAACATAGTCAACGAGGCGCAAGTGAGAAGAAGACAAGAAGTAGGCAAGCCCTTTGATAATTGCTTAGGTCACCCACGCGAGCTAGCACGTTCTACTGACAGTCGCCAGAGCGATGCTGTCCGCTCGGTCTCAAGAAAGATAATATCCTTCCTTCACTAATACATACGATAGCCACCGCTTGCACATATACACTGCCCAGAAATCCACCTGCTATCCTCACTAGCCAGCCAAGCAACAACTTGGGCGATATCATCCGGACGACCGACTCTTCGCTCGACAGGAGTGCGCTGCGCTTCCGAGACGACATCATCACTATTCGTTGAAGCATCGAGCAGATCCGATTGTGTAGAGCCCGGAGCGACCGTGTTGACCGTGACCCCTCGGTCACCCAGCTCTGCAGCCCACGACCTCGTCAGTGACTCGACTGCTAACTTCGATGCAGAGTAAAGTGAGATTTCTGGTACACCGACTCGAGCAGCGGTCGAGCCGATGTTTATAATGCGGGCGTTGCGATCCGAGAGGTGTGGAATGATGGCTTGGGTCATTAGAACGAGAGCTCGTACGTTAGTGTCGAATATTTCTGAGAAGTCATCGGTGGTGATTTGCCCCAATGGAGTGTGCTTATTGATGCCAGCATTGTTGACTAAGATGTCGATACGTGGACCGAATGCCGTAGTGACAGCATCCACGATGGCTTGAGGTGATGAAGGATCACGTAGGTCTGCTCTGATTTTGATTGTGTTAGGCTTGTCGCCTGTACCGGTGGTTGCCAATTTGTTGATCAGCTCCTGTACACCTGCTTCTGACGATGGGGACGTGTAGGTAATAGCGACCTGTTCCGAACATCAGAATCTTTCCAATGGCTAGATAATGAAGAACTGTCATGAGGCGACATAACATAGGCCTTCAAGTACCTGTGCGCCACGACGACCAAGTTCTTCCGCAATCCCTGCTCCGATTCCACGAGATCCGCCTGTCACAATCACGACTTTGCCCGTTAACGTGGCGGCTGAGGATGGGGACGTCATGTTTTCTCGATGTCAGCAAGCAAACAAAGTTGTGGTTGGTGGAAAGAATGAGGCACGGTAGCAGCTTTCGGTATGCAAGATTTTGCTTAGCTACGGAAACAGTTACTCTAATACCCAATGACAAGATTAGGCGCACTACACGTGATCTTCACTCGCTTTCGCATCATGAAGGTAACTCGAACTGTGAGTTGATCTAAGCATGGGATTCGAAAGCGACAAATCCATGCTGGCCAAATGATCCCTACAGCCGACAGAATTAATTTCCTGATTCCAGTATCTTGTGACCCTGACTCTTCCTCATAACGACGTAAAACAATGTCCACCGCGTGCTGATAGAGCACTTGTCTTCGAGATTCACCCTCTGTCGCACCTGACACTCCAACGTGTTCCGCGCCGCGATCTGCAGATTCTTTACTACATCCTAATCGCTGTCATCACCCTCACTCCGCCGTTTCCTTTTCTTCCCAGTAGCATGAGCGGCGTGGGCTTCTTCCCTGAGCGCGAGCACGTAGCATCGAGCATCCCTTTCTTCACCCCTCCAAGCACCCTTCCTCTTCCCTTCCTCGGCTCTGTCCTTGCCAGTCGTTATGTCACCAATCGTCCTAGCGTGTTTGTACCCTGGATACGCAGCCCACGGAAACTTGAAAGACTCGGTGACTTGCAGACCACAGTGCCTTGCTAGATCTCGGATATTCCACAGAGTATAGGGCTCTCCCTCAAACAGCGTGACCAGTATCTGACCGGAGGATAACGCAAGTGGACTGCTGTTTGCTACCACCTCCTGACCTTCAGAATCGTACTCGATTTCGTCATCTGCATCATTTGGTAAGGCTTTAGCCGGCCGCGCTTGAGTGGCCAGGTATTGCTTCGCTACGTTAAAGAAACCGACAAGTAGCTCTTGATTGGCACGGACTTGACGGTTCACATCTGTGCTCAAGCCGCCTGTATGTGGAAAGTTGAATACAATTTTCGTGAACGGAGCATGCGGGTCCAGGAGCCTTTTGTGCTTCTTTGATAGAGCCGTTGCGTCGATGCCGTGCAGAATGTCAATTTTCGGGCTGATTATTTTTTCTTCATCGCTTCGCCTCTCATCACCCTCGTTGTTGTTCGGAAAGCCATTCCATTTTTCCCCCTGCTTGTTGTCAACGGTGTCGTGCTCTTCAGCTCCGTGATGTGGAGTACGTTTGGCGTTCTGCAATGAATCAAGGGCCCTCTGGACATTTGGGTACTTCTGAATGAGAGATTGTTCATTATCGTATGAGGTTGCAAGGAGAGAACCAACTTTGTGATGCTTTGCCAAGGAGAGCGAGAAAGAAAAATCGCCTTCTCCAACAAGCAGCACTCTATCGTATTTTGAAAAGGGAATCTTCAGCTTCACGGGCTGCTTGCCGCGGCTACTATTGCTTTTGCTTGTACTCGTCGTCTTCCTGAGCACAGGAAGCTTGCCATTTTGACTGTGCTGACGTCGCTTGATGCCGGGACCTGCGGCCTTTGATAGATTTTGGTTGTTTTGTTTCGCTCGCTGTTCGCGGTGTGGTCTGGCTTTACCCATGCATAAGAAGTTACTCGTGGACCAGTACACATATGACTTCACTGGAATTAACGATGTAACAATCTTGTCTTTGGGCAACAAATACGCGCAGATCTCAGTTCTTCTTACTACGATTTCGTGGATATCCACTCTCACGTGATCTGGTACAGCTCCAGCCTTGTTGTTCCTCGGCCGATTTTGTCAACTTGAAAGCTCTCTTTCACATTCCTTCTTGATACGTATTTTCCCCAGCAGATCCTGTTGAGCACTTTCGTGACCTTCTGCGGCCATCGCACATGTTTGAGTATGAAAACTACTATTCGTCGCAAAGTAGAGTGCTTGCTAGCAATGAGACTCCCTTACTAAGCAGAGTAGCTTCATATCATATCATATCAGAATCTTATGAAATCCTCCTGTCATAGTAAATGAAACACACGTCCGTGCGTTGTGCTACGAGCATCCTTCGTGCCTCCAACGACATGCCGTTCTTCGTCAGCTACAAATGGATGGTGAACGTGCCCTATTAGTAGTTACCCATCGATCCCATCAACAGCACCCAGCATCTCCTTCTCCATGTGCGCAATATCTCCTCCCTATCCACAAACTTCTGCCTCTCTCAATCCGCTCACAGTCGGCGAATTTTTTCAGCAAGCGGTATCAGTTGAATAAGCTTGAGAAGCATCACCACACGTTCTTCGAGTTCTGCTGGTTCTTGGAACTCGTGTAAACAGGCGTCACAGTACCACCCATGAGAATGCTTCTCCATTGCTGGTGTTGAGTTGAGACTGTTCCACCGGCCCGGAGCGCACGCTATTCGTGGTGCTCTGTTAACGTGGCTGGGCTTTTGACGCGAAAGAAGGCATCAAGCAAGTAAAGATTGCTGGATTCCCAGTCTCCGACTGCGCTATAGCGGATGAATGAGGTGTTGTCACTGTACAAGATTGCTTGGCCGTTCCGGCAAAGGCTCTGACACGTGCATAGTGTCTGCTAAGAGAGCTGGAGCTGGCTTCCGATAGGACGCTTCTGCTTCAAAGAATACTGTACGGTAACCATTGAAGCTTCAGCAGAGAGTGCATAAGTATACAGGTGGACTGGGAGCCACGCCGTGACTCGAAAGCGGTAGCTTTGATGCCTTCGAGAATTTGCTTCTGTCGCGCAGGTTAACAAGAAGCCAGTATGTCCTTCCTAGAGCTCGCTAAGAGTAAAGTAATAACTTGAAAGCAATTGGTAGCTGTTCGACATCTTGTGTGTCTTTGAGATAAGGTGCTGGCGATTGGGCTGTGCGGCACGTATTAATAGATGTGCTCTTGAGGAAATCCCGGAAATAGTGATAGCAGAGGCAGTAAATCATAATGGCGGCCAGAAAGATCGTTATGTGTCATTCCAGACGTGCGACCATTAAGCATTTAATAACGTCGAAGAATATCCTGGTAAAGCGGTGAAGAGGTGTATACGCTTGACTGAGTTCGCTCAAGCGAAACACAAATACTAATCTCTCCGTTGTGACTTTTGGTAACATTGGTGAGAGTGAAAGCGATCTTTGAGTTGCGCTGAGCGGTCTTCCGCAGCTGGCATCAGCCGTATGTGGATGGAGCCGAATGAGGAAGCAGAGCAGCGCCCCGATGGCCAGATCGAGCGCTCTCCGGTCACCAAGGTACGCGGAGGACTTCGGCCGGCGACGATACCTGGGAATACCAGTATCTGTATCATCATTGCCTTTGCGCGTCGTGTACTATTGCCACGTCCCAGGCCAGGCCATGGCGCTTTGTACAGGTAAATGACTACCGTGGCGCGAGAAGCTTGAGTATAAAGCTTCTCGACTAGGCAATGTGTCGTGCGTCTGTATATCAGCAAGACCTCGTGTGTCTCGAGTGTCAGTCCTCGCCCTCAGACCTTATCTCCTTGCTCCAGTCTCAAGGTGCTCAAACTTGACCGAGCACTGTTAGCACCAAGACTCGGACTGGGCGAGCAGCCAAAGTTCGGACTTAGCCAGCCATGCTCGAATTTTTCAGATCTTGGTTGGGAGCATGATTTGTTGCCTTGCTTTCTCTGACCCATGCACATGCCGAGCCACGACAGGAGGCTAAAAGGCGGAGTAGCTCGGGGCGCATTGTCGACATGACGGACATTCGTGGTTGCGATCGTTGATTGAGATAAAGTCTTCATGGTGAGTATATGAATTTACGGGTATGAATGGAATATTATCAAAGGGATATGAGGACCCGCGTCCTAAAAGACCGGAGATGTACTGAGGACGCGCGAAGAGGAAGGAGCCCCTGAGCACATCATCCGAAAACGGTTAGACACATTAGCAAGGAAGCCACGATCTTTGCTTCACGCGGCCTGCTTGCATGACGCATAGTCAAGGGGCTTTGCACGACCTTTTGAGCACTGATGAGCATGCAGAAGCGTTTGAGAAGGATGCTGATATGGATAGCTAGCAGAGCTTTCCTTTCCTAGCATCACTTGATAGCTTAGCTGAGGAGCTATAACAAATCAAGCGAAACATGACAATTGCTTGAACTAGGTAATACATTTACAACTATTGGTGCTAGGGTGGATGTCTGCAGATGTTAGCTGCCGTTTCCAAGCCTCAGCATCCATCAAATGTACAACACTACCACCATGCTTGCAGCAGCTTAAGAACTCCTTAGATTTGACGACTTCTGCCGTCATAAGAACACCTCTTAGCACATATTCCGACAAGCTGTATCCCAGACAAATGCGGAGGTGAACGGTAGAAGAATTATGTATGTTGTTCGTCAGCTCGTGATGCGTCCTCATTCATGATGCTCGGTCGCCTGTGACACGTAGTGGTCCATCCTTTTGTGATCTAATTCCTGAGACCATCTCTTGTGCTCTGGCTGCTTGCGCTCATTGGCACGCTTGTAGGCAATATTCCAGCTTTTGGTCCCTTCATCTTTTCTTGAGCCTTTGCAACCGCATAGACAATGCCACTAACGAAGCCAATGAAAATCGCAGATACCGAAGGGATGGTGACCGGCGCGTTGAAGAAGACGAGGCCAGAAACAGCGATTGGGAGCTTGTTGAGCGCTCCGACCATAGAGTAAGTCGTGCTGGACGTGGCCCGCACGCACCAGGCAGAAGTATAGGAAATGAATATAGATGCGGCGCCGGTGAAAATCATGGCTGCGAAGATGCTGCTTCGAGATTCGGGTGGGAAGGCTTTTGCGAGATTGGCTGCGGACCAGTCCTCGGCGATTAAGGATGCGATGAGGAGGACAGGGATGGTGAGGACGTTGTTGTAGAACATAGCTGGGAACAAATCAGCACTTGCCAGGAGATTCTTTCACTGGTTAACTCACTGTCGAAGTCCTTGAAGTTTGTGAGCTTTATGCGCTTGCGCATGTAGAGTACATATGAAGCGGTGGACAAGCAGTTGAGCATCATCCATACATATCCAGCATTCAGTGTAGATATCTGTGCAGCAGCGGCGCCCGTGGCACTACCATGGCTCTCCAGCGCGTGCTTGATATCTGCCCAGGCTGCGATCAGAGAGCTGAAGACCATCAAGCCGAACGAGAAGAGCGCCATAGAGGAGACCGATCCACCGAACCACAAAACCTCTCCGTACGCGATCAAAATGATGGTCAAGTTCTTGAAGATGGTGTAGACAGGAATGGAGAGGTATCGAAGGGCCCACGTGCTGGTGTAGATCATGGCGATGAGAAGAAGAGAAATTGGAAACCCTGTGCTTGTCAGCTTCCTGTTCTCGTTATGTTGTCCAGGTGTCTTCCATACACTTCTTTGCTTCATCCGCTTTAAAGTCTCGGTACGTGATCACGCCAGCTGTTTTACATGCCGAAATCGCGACAACGCAGACGATGGCCTGTGTAAGTGTTAGACTGGAACGAATGTATAAATCCGCTTCTGCTTACCTGCACCGCTAACAGGAAGAAGTTCAGGTTGAACTCTGGGAAGGAAAGAATGTATTTGTTCGCGACTGTCATCATGATGGAAGACGCGCAATAAGACAGAACAGGCGGCAGTGGGCTCTCTTTCCTGCTTATTTGCGGCCGCGGCGATGGCGGCTTCGCGAATGTTTCTCCCTGCTTGTCTCCCAGCTCCATCTCGTTCCCCTCGAGGAACCTTTTCTTCTCTTCTTCTCGATCCATACCGAAGGCTGACGTCGACTATCGACCCGAATACGAAGGAATGTAATGGGAAGTGTCGCGATTCGAGGCTTGCTCGGCTCTTGAAGGCGGTATTGCTTATTGACAGAAGATTGGGTGGGAGTGATTGTATTGAGAAAGGAATTGGATGCAGCTCACATCCAGAAATTTCCTGGCATGAAACGTACGGGTGGTGGCTTGGAAAGGGGTCCGCCGGGATTCACCAAGTCGTGTTCCTAACTTTAACATTCCGCTAACGAGGCCGCCTCGCCGCATGGCAGGGGTCTGATTTCGGAAGCATGTGACTTCGCGATACCTTCCTTTTACTGCTGGACCACATGATGTTAAGATCGTAGCAAGCTTTTGGTGGTGACACTTCTACAGTAGGTCCAGCAGGTGCCGCTGCAGTCATGAGCAGGTCAGCAATGCAGAGTCATCGTACAAGAACCAAATTATGGTGTACGTGAGATTCGGAGTTGTCTGCCTTGCCTTTGCTCTGGCGGGGATGGAGCGACGACGTTAGGAGGCGCTTTGGGGCTTGCCCCGGTGTCAAGGAGGATATGACGCATGCCACTGACCTTCCAGAAGTCGAACTGTTCAATTTCTACGACGAGGTGTCAGACAGCATCACGAAACTGGACACAGGAAGTGGGACCTCCCCAAGGGAGCGAGCCACAAACTCAAGAACTGCGCCATTCGAGGATCGTCCAGCCAGACGAAGAGCAAAGACAAGGAGATAGCTTCAAGCTGCGCCAATGGATTTTGCGCGCATTGAGGGCACTCAGCAACCGAAGTCGGTGGCGATAACGTCTCGCCAAATTCAGCGATGTTCTACTTATATGAAAAGGCAAATGTGCGACTGCCGATCATTTATTGGTGAATTCAACACTACTTGCGCTGCCCCAGGGACAAAGCACTACAGTACATAGCCTGTTATAATTTGAAGTTTGAACGCACGAGAGCATTTCGCTAACACCGTGGGCAAGTATGCTGTTTTGCATTTGCCATTCGGTCAACTGCCTTCTCATGAAAGGAAGCACTATAGAATCCCATAACATGATTTCTGTGTCCTCCGACGCAGACTCTCCACCTCTAACCGCTACTTTATTATTATCAGAGCAGCCCCAGGCGACAGGAAAGGAGAGAACCAGCAGGAACGCGGTCGAATCAAGCTGCCTTCGGCCACTTTGTGGGTATATCACACTTTCTCCGAGTGATCAGAGACCATCTTCGTTTGTGCACCGGACTGACCTGTTTCATCGTGAACGACGTCAGTAGTCTTGAGAAATTCATCGAGTTCACGACGTTGCTCGGGTGACACATCGTTGATGTGAACCGCAACATCGTCACCGAACTTTGCCGAGATTTCCTCAAGTGAAAGTCGAGCTGTCTCGGGCCAATACAGCCAGACAATTGGAATGAAGAAAATGCACCAGCAAATGATGACAAGATAATACTTCCATCCGACTTGGACAATACCAATTGGAGCAGTTTGAAGCAGGATGATTGTCGAAGCGAACTGGCCGAATAGAGAAAACCCCATGCCGATGGGACGAATCTCGGTGGGGAAAATTTCCGAAACGTATAGGTACATCGTTGTGTCGCAGCCAGTCCTGCCAGTACGTTAGTGACTTCTGATCAGGGGTTTGCAGGTGTCGGGATTAACTTGCCCCTGGAACGCAAGGTATAGAAAAACGAAGAAGACGCCAGCGGCGTTTCCGGCACGGTTGTCAGTACCCGAGTACTGAGCAATGCAGCCGGCCAGACCTGATGTGGTTACCAGACAACCCATCAAGCCGACAAGAAACATCCAGCGACGCGAGTTGACGCGGTCATGTAACCAGGCTCCGAGAGGGTTGTAGATAACGCCTGATGTAAGGGTTAGCGACTGCATCCTTCGGCAAGCATCATGATTACTCGCCAGCAGTGGTAAGCCATAGTGCAGACAGGAGTAGTGGCATAGAGCCTGTCTGACCTAGATTGGTGTATAAAATAACAGAATAATTGTTCTAGTACGAGGTTAGCGACATTCATGTTCCGAACCTGGCGGACTCACAATCACGAGTGGACCAGCGAACTCAGCTCCCCATTGAGTGAGAAAGCCTATGGCCATTCGCTTGCGGTAGCTTTTGATCTTCAAAACAGCTCCCCACGGACTGACATTGAGCTTCTGCAACTTGGTCTGATCTAGCGCAAGCTGTTCCTTTGTCTGATATAACTCCTCTTTGGCGACAACATGACTTGGATCGTCGTTCGTTGCACGGAGCCTCTTCAGAACCTCCCAAGCTTCCTCGTTCTTGCCCTTCTGCAGGAGCCATCGTGGCGAGCGCGGGATCCAGAACGATGTGCAAAACAGAACGAGAGGGCCAAAACATTGCATGCATAGCGGAAACCGCCAGGCGAAAGACGCATTGACAGACGTGGCAAAGTAGCACGCATAACCCAGCCAAGATGAAAGCATGTATCCGAAAACCAGAAAGATAGCATGGTGTCCCACAAGCCAGCCGCGTCTCTCAGGAGGCGCCAATTCTGACATGTACATTGGGCAGATAGTCACAAGAACACCAATGCCAAGTCCTGCGATGAAGCGACCGGCTTGAAACATGCTGAAGTCTTCAGTTAGCTTCATGACACACGGGATTAAACAGCGGTCGATGACCTACGCGATGTTCGCTGCTCCTCCTTGTAGAGCCCCGCCGAGTAGGGCAAGAAGAGCACCGATCTGTATGTTTCGTTTTCTGCCAAGGCTGGTAGCTGCCCACATGATGTACAAGGTGCCCACCGCTCCTCCCCCACTGAAGACTCCATTGGCGGTGGCTATGGCGTGCGTCGTAGTTGTAGCATATCCAGGTTGACCTTCGGAAGGCAGGTTGAAAAATTGGTACCAGCCAGGCTGTCCAATGGTGCTTCCAATAACAGAAGTTGAATAGCCATATGTCTGGAATATATGAGCATGCATGTGTATTTTCTAAGAACAAGCTGAAACATACCAGAGAGCCGAAGGCAACGGCCACAGTGACGAGGCGATTGTAGACACTCGTGTGAGATGTTGAACGAAGCATCCTGAATCACTCAAATTCAGGGAAGTCTGTGATGAACACAAAACTGGACAAGCAAGTTGAGGGTTTTGCTCACATATGTCTCTCCCATCTAAGGAGGCAAGCTGCAAGAAGGAATTGCATTTGAAGGCTTAATACCCCAGGGCCAATTCTGCGGGGAGGTCTTGATCTGGGGTGCCACAGGTCCCATTGAGTTGGCATGACTTGTGGACAGATGAGAATCATTTCTACTTCAGCCGTCTGATTCGACGATATGCTAGCACTAGGAGCACTAGCTTGTGCACTGAAGCAAAAGCAGCGTGGTCGTGAAGCTTATACTTCGGAGTGTACCACAGAACCCACAGAATCGGTAGTGGCGACGGGCCACCCACAGCTGAGTAACCACGACCACACGTGACACTGCACTATCTAGAAGCACCTGTGCATGTACATAATAATGGGAAGCGCGCTACTTCTCCTGTTATGCCATAGTCTACACGCTGATACGGGTCAGCAGAACGCCACCGCGATGAAGCATGACATTTTATTCCTTTGCAATGTCGAAAAGAGTCGGAGACCGTCCCATTACGACAACCTAGTGGTTGAAGATATATACGTCGTCAAAAGCGGAGCGTCCAGAGAGGCGCTATGATGCCGAGTCTGCTGCCACTTGAAGTTGGCTAGGTCGAGCTTGTTCATATCCCAGTCAAGGGCTGATCTGACGGCCGTTCTTGATGCACGTTGACGCTAACATACGCAACGACATCCGGTGTGAGTACGACCAATCAACCAAGTGGCCCCCCTCGCGAATGCTGAGGACCGTTCCAAACTTGTCTTGGACTGTGGTAGGGAATTGTAGTCAAGGTTATCCTGAGATATCGAAGAAGGAGCCCCTGCTGTTGTGGAACGGGTGAGGGTACACGAAGCAACCCGTACGTTCAACAACGTGATGGAGCAGAGAATCTTAAAAGGAGAATCGTCGCATTGCTCACTTTGCACATAGATCGTCCAACCGGGATGAAGGACTCTACAGACCTCGGGCATCGACGTTGGGAACAGAGTACCACCAAGCTATCCCTCGAGTCACAAGTCTTGATTGGCATGCATCAACAGATTCGCAACGCAAAATTTTGATCAAAAGGCGGCCGCCAGGGGTAGCAATGCGGGACAATGTGGTACACTCCGGGACTAACAAACCTTAAAACCAAGCTTCCATACGTGCGGGAAGTTCACGTGTCAGCTTCCTCAACGATCGGCGCCAGGGCTGATTCTTGTCCAAGAGCGCATAGACAGGACTATTCTGCACGTTACCCTTGCAGCTGGCTGGCGAGACGATGCAAAGAGAGCAATGGCACGCTAAACATTGACTGTACTCTGACAGAGTCCGCAAGTCGACAGCTGCTTGACTCAATACTGGTGCTTAGTAATGCCTCGCAAAACCAAACATGGGCTCACAACATCAGTACGTTCCACATGTCCTTCAGCTGTTGAAGACCGTTACACGGCTCTCCAGTGCTAAAAAGTTCGCAGTCTGCCAGCTTTATCGAAAGACCAAAGACGCTAACCTGTCCGTACTGCGATAAATATTTTAGTCGACCAAGTCATCTCGCTCGACATGCAGCCACTCACGAACATCAACCCATATTTCCATGCTCAGAATGCGGCAAATATTTCGCTAGAAATGATGTTCTTCTACGCCATCAGCGTTCCACGCATCATATGAGCCCGTGTCCCAAGGGGACCGCTCAAAAGTCCTGCTTTCGCTGTGTCGCGAGGAAGCTCAGATGTGATCGAGCTTATCCATGTTGGACCTGTACGAAAGCACACTCGAGGTGCTTATACCCTGTGGATGAGGAGAAGCTTGAGAATAACTCAGGGGAGCTAGCCTTCGTGGTCAGCGCATTGTCCGCTGTATCCTCTCAACAGCCACCTGCTATAGCACAACGTATAGATGGACGCCAACCGGTGCAGCCTACTAACGCATCGGCAGGAAGTCATAACCGCCGAAGCAGTGGTGTAGACGAGATTGCGGCATGTCAAGCATCAAGCACAAATTTCGTGAACGCTTACTATGCAGCTACAAGTGGTCATCAACACCCTATTCTACAAGGGGTCTCCTTCATGTCATTTGATGGTGCCAGTCCCAATTCACTCACTGACACTGATGGTGTGACTTTGACAAATGATGCCAGTTCCTTCTCCTCATGGCAGCATGATTTCAATATACCACAGGACACTTCGTACTGGTCAGGGATCGGGGCCGTGGCTCAGAACTGGCTGGACTTCGAACTGCTTGAGCCCACCGAAGACTTCGCTGTGTCCAAACCTTCTGACTCGTTTGGCATGTGCTCATCCATCTATCAGGCTACAGCACCGAGGCCATCTTTGATGTCTTTAGCGGAGTCGAGCACGAATCCAGAAACATTCTCACAAAATCCTTCTAATTATAAACAGCTCAGATCGGCTTCAAGGTCGGTCACAGTCTCCAATAAAGCTCCGCAGCTGCCTTCTCAACAGTGGCCCTTCGCTCACTCGCGCGAGGCGGCGCCTCGACAGTGGCAACTACCGCCCTTGCGTGAAATACTGCAAAAGAAGCTACCTACATTCGGTGATGATCAGACCACTATAGAGACTCTGATACAGCTGCTGTCCGAGCCCTTTTTGCCGAAGATTGGCGATGATCTAGAAAGCTTTCGCATCTTGCCTGCTATGCACCTCCTGCGACGGGCTATTGATGCTTTCTTCGACCGGTTCAATGACATTCTACCAATCATCCACGTTCCAACCTGGGACCTTTTCAAATCTCCAACCGTGCTGCTTGCTGCCATAGCATGTATAGGTGCCACGTTTCTCGACGATCCAGATGCTTGGGAAAAGTCTCTGGCTTTCAGCGATATCTGTTCGCAAATGATCTTGTGGCTGGTAAGTCAACCTTTGGAAAGACCTACAAATCTTGCTTGCCAACGTTGCCTTGCGCGAATACGGCTTAGCTTTGATTCCCGGCTTGATTTTTGCTAATTTACAAATGTGTTATAGGGCGGTTCAGACAGCGCGAACTACGACGACATCTCATATCTTAGTGCATGTTGCTTACATCAAATTTTTTCTTTGGGATCGGGTAATCGGTCGTTATATCAGAGCGCGGACCGATCTCGAGGGATGCTTGTTGGCAGTTTGCGGGGCATTGGATTGTTCCGGTCACGACTGAGTATCGAAGACGACGCTCATGAGCTAAGACCGCGAGGTGACTTGTTCTCCACAGCCACCAGATCGCCATCTCTTCAATCTGAATGGCTCCGATGGAGGGACATTGAGCGGGAGAGACGGGTCGCTTGGGCCTCATTTGAATACGATTGCAGTCTTTGCACACTTACGAATCGACGGGGTGCGATTGATCTGAGCGAGCTGCCGACCTATTTGCCTTGTACAGAAGCATTGTGGCAAGCATCTTCCGCGCAAGCATGGCAGGCACTTCACACACATTCACCGCCGGCTGCCAGAGACGCCTCCCTTCCTACTGTTCTGCGAAATTTATTAGGGGCGAAGCCTTTATCTCTGACAGTCTCTTCTTGGGGTAAGCGCTTGTGCTCGCAAATTGTCGGCCGCCTTCTCTGGGATCTCAAACAACTAGAGGCTGCGTGGATTTCCGACTTCTTAGGCATTACCTCTTTGCATTGTGCTCAGAGACAGATGAAGGAGTCGCTCCTCCATGCATTCAGCAGCCTTTCCACCTCGATGACTGTTGCAACGACATCATCCGAGCTGATCCATTTCAAGTGAGAGGTTAGTGATCGAGCGTATGAACGCGGCTAACACCTCGATAGTATCGCCCGTTTGATTTACCATTATTCTCATTTGTATACGGCAGATGACATACTAGACCTGGTAGTCTATATCCTCCGCAGCACAGCCACTATTCGTTCGGAAGAACGCACGACCCATCGAGCTTCCCACGCTGACGCCGATCTCGAGTGTGCCAAGAACAGACTCGTGTCCACAATGCTCAATAGTCCTCGGAGGACGCGCAAGCTTGTATGGCATGCAGCTCAGATCATTGCCATAGCAAATTGCTACCTTGTTTCCGCACCGTGCGAGATATTGCGGATCTTCATGGGCTACTCTTTCATCATTGCCTTTGCGAGATACGCGAGCCAGCACCGAGGTATCACTGGTCAGGGTGATACTGCGCCAATCGTACAGCTTGATCTGCTCAACCCATCGGAGGCCCAGCGGAAGGATATAGCACATTGGATCGAGTACGGCGGACCAGCCGGTCTGCTTTCGACCGTGAATATTTGCAGTGGTGCATGCGTACCAGCTATCAGCCAGCAGGCTCAGGATATGATGCGAAAGATGCGCGGATGGGGGTTGGCGGATAAGTTTGGAAAGATCTTACACCATTTTGAACTCAGTAATAGCTGAATTGGCGACACGGCTAGACTGAGCTCTCTACACGGGTTTCCTCAGTCCAATTGCAGTTGAGAAGGAGGATGAGGAAGCAAGCGTTGTGCGTCCGTGATGGTTTAAGACGAATGAATAGGAATGCCACAAACGCCAGGCATCAGCAAGAACGGTCCGACAAGCTGGCACGGCGATGATGCACGACTCTCAATACAGTCCGAACACGACATGACCGACACACAACAGTGACCCGCACTCCAAAGACTTGGACCTGATGATCACAGTGAGCTTTTGATAAGGCACTGGCTGCGACACCAGTCTGCTACACAAGATGCATAAGCCAAACTTTCCAACACTATTACCAGCAAAAGATAAACACAACACTCTCTCAAGAACGATTCATCTCGGACGTCTGCTAGGTGTGAACAGCACATGGCATGCGCCCCTTCGAACGTACCCTCGATGTACTAGTCGGCAATGAAAGCGCCGAATTTTACGCATACTTGTTGTCCTTGTGAGCTCGCTCAGAGTCAATTTCTGCATACTGCTGGTGACAGCGCCTTTTTATAGTCCACTGAGCTATGACGTCCTGTAGCGTTTCTCGGGCGGTCGCAATACTGATCTCGCATTGCACCAATGTGGAAGGGAGTGGAAGCATCGAGGCCGCCGAACGTGCTTGACGGAAATACTACTGATCTCACAGGGGTCGCTTTGCGTGCGCGCAGCTACTCAGTGGGGTGGGCAGAAATCGCGGCTGTAGCTGACGAGTTGTTACACAAAAGAATGTCTTCAATTGATATATAGTGGCTACTTCGTAAAGGAAGCCGCTCGAATATGAGTGTCTCCTTTCGTCGTGCTGAGCTGAATGATTAGAACGAGTGACTAGCTCATATTTCTTCCTTCTCCCATCATTTGAGCACTAGACATCTAGATGCTCAATTTGCGTGAGACGTGTTGTTCAGCCATTTTCTTTGCTGACTGATGGCCACGGTGCGCCTACTCCTCCTCTCCTCTCCACCGTTTCTCCATTTCTGTCCCCACACGCGACTGGTCTTCTTCGTGCTCCCCTGCCTCCCTTGGCGTGCTCTCATGATGTCAATTGACAGCCACATTTCGGAGGCTGCTGTGTCCTATGATTGGGGGTTAGCACTGAACCATATTGTGCTAGGTTGAGAATAGTAAAAGTAGGATGTCAATCAGAAGGAAGGCAACGGAAATATCCACATATGTTTGCGCATTCGGAACAGGTCTGTGATATTACATCCGAAATATTTCATCATTAGATTGTTGAACAGGGTCAGCCACGAGGTTGGCTGTGCTAGCGTGCTTAAGAAAAATGAGACTTTGACTTACCATGGCGAAGTTCAAGTTCTTGCTTGGCCGGGGCTTTACTTGCTCGATGGTTGATCGGAAGGCAGCCGCCAGGCTTGATGAGACCGAAGTTCAGCTTGGATATTGTGGCACTGGGGCCGGTGCTGCTCGAGGTCCGCTCCTTCTCTGGAGTGATCGCATCGATCTTCTCCCTCGAAGTCAGAGGCTTTGGAATTGGTGCCTTGGTTGTTTCTGTCGGAGCCGAAGGCTTTGGCGCGATCGATGTGACTTTCTTTACAGGCTCTGATGCCTTGGATGGTTGAGGTCCCACAAGATCCTTGGGATGCTCAATATGAGGCACAGCCTTCGGTGCATCTTGCTTGTTCACGGTTAGGCTCTTGTTCTCACTTTTGTTCGCAAGTTCGTTGTATTGTCAATCATCGTAGAACTCGTCATCGTCACTGAATTCGTCGGCCAACTGTTCGAAGTTAAGCTTGTACCGGAGCATGGCGCCAATGCCACCGAATCCTTTGACGAACTGATTGCCTTCGCTGGATCTATCTGAGACGAATTCGAGGGCTGCGCCGAATTCCTTGTACTTCTCAGCCAACCATTCAAGAAAGGAATCTTTCGAAACTACTTCCATTTCCTGACCGGTTTCCTTGTCCATGAACTTGGAGCGGTCCGGGTGGGACTCCTGCTCCTTCGTGGTGTTTAAGATGACCTCTGCGCCTGCCGAATCCTTCAAAGTCCACCTTGTGACTTCGAGGTTCTCGTAGACGATCAAGGTCTCGGCTGCACCAGCTTCGAGAGCTTTCAGTGTATCTTCGACACCGTAACAGACCTTTCCGCTATCTTGGCTGATCTCTTCAAAGTACTTGTTGATGAGCTTCTTCTCTTGGATGAACTTGACGTTGCTCAGGGTCTCGCCTGACAACTCGATGGCTTGATTGAAGCCATTCTCGCCACCGTAGGAGACGTCCACAACCTTGATGACCTTGGATTGCAGACGGTTGTCGAACATGTCGGATTGATTGAGATCGTTCTTGAAATCGGCTGAACCTGCCAAGATGAGACCAGCGCAGTTGACCTTGTCGTTGGTGATGAAGTTCTGGACAGCCAATTCGGCCACTTTTCTGACGTAGTTGTGGCGCTTCTCTTCTCTCAGACGAGCGAAACGAAGGGCAGATTGACCACCACGACCGTGTTTCTTGGGTAGATCAACGGAGAATTTGTGTACGATATCTCTGGTGTTGCCGCTTAGTGTGCCGAACAAGGCACCATTTCCATCCATGATGATGAAGCCGAACTTCTGGTCGGATTCGAGGAGTTCGGAGAGGGCTTCGGTGTGAAACTTGTTGTCGCACAAGTATAGCGAGGTGTTGATGGGCTTGAAAGGCTCGAAATCGATGTTGATCTTCCTCTCCTTACCTTCTGACGTGATGATTTCACCACAGTAGACGACCAGGCCATTGGGTGGGACTTTGTTGTACAGCTTCAGCCTCTGCTGTGTTGAGGTGATGGCTGACAAGACTGACAATCGGTTGACCCGTGACTTGATGTTGGAAGCGGTTCCATATTCTTCAGCCAACATCTTGGCCTGTCTTGCAATCTGATCGGTTGGGTGAGCAAGCTGTTTGCCGTTTTTTGTCAGTGGGCGCACTTACTTGGTCCTTCGGAGGGATGATCAGCGATATCATGGATGTTCCATTTCCCCTTGCTGATTCAAGTCTCTTTATCAGCTTCTTGACCTTCCACATCTCGATATTCTTCTCGGCTTCGCCAGCTTGAGGATCGCTCATATTTGCCGTGGGGCCGCAGGCGTGCGACGCCTGGTTTTAACGGTGTGAAGAAGTTTGCAGTATCCGAGGCGTCCAACCGGGGACAGAGTGTATAAATTGTTGGTCGGAAAGTAGAGAAGCAAAACGACTACCCGGAAAGTGAGTAAGAAGTAGGCGGTGACTCAAAGGAGGTAGGAAGGAGGACCGGTGGTGGGCTGCGTTGTCACGATTGTGCATACACAGATAATCCCTGGTATGCCTCACCAAATAAATTTACAACAACCGCTGAACTAACGATTTGCAGTCCGCCGTATTGCTTGGCGTATGTCACTGTTGGCCTGAGGCATTAAAGAGAGAACCATATTGCATTATTGTCCCCGAGCTCTGCCGTAGCGCCTGCCGTTAGCGTCTGCGCATCTGCGCATCTGGTATGAGTTCGGCTACTCGCGCTTTGCGCACGAGACTTGACACGAAAGTTTCATCAAATTTGAGCTTTATCTACGTTCATGGCGTCGATCCGGTCTCCACAAAGGCGAAGATCGCTTGAACATTTGTTTACATGATTCAGGCCAGCAGTATCATTATCCCCTTGGTTCGACGACCGCTCAAGAAAGAAGGTAGTCGTTTGCAGAACTAAAGGCAGCCTCACGTCAGACGTCAAGAAGACTTCGTCATAAAAGGTCTGTTCCTCTCCGCAAATGCTCGGTAGCGAGGAAGTGGTCCGGGTAATGGCTTCTGGCAGAGCTTATCAGTCAAGCAGCTTCAAGTTCCGAACCCTGCAATCTTTGACTGGCTTATGATCAATTTGCTGCAACCAAGTCATTCCGTTATTGATACTTTCTCATGCAGCTATCTCGTATTTGCTCCAAATTTTCATCCCAGAAGCATTCTTAGCTCCGAGATCATTTGCTTTGCATCTGCAGAAGTCCATCTCCAATTCTGACCTCAAAGCACTCGGTGAGAATGAGCAGGTAGCAAAGCTCATTCAACGCCTGGAAAGACTGACAGCATAGTTCCTCGTCGTCCCACAATGTCTCAACGGAATAAGCAGCCGCCGACGACATGGGCTGCATTCGACCGAGGCCGAGCTTCGTCTTTTGGCTCCCTTGAGTCCATCACCGAGGACGAGAACCAGAGACGAGAGGGACACTCCCTGTCGGAAAGTCTGGCCTCAAGGGTGCCTGGAAGTCATCGACAGAATCAAGATGAGACCGGGCTGCGGAGGAGGAGGTCTTCCATTGCAATGCGTTTCAACTCGATACGGCAGATGGGCGGCGTCAACAGCATCGACAACTTTGTTACTTCCTTCCAGCGAGCTGCTGCCTTCCACGAGATTACCCCGGTACGAAGAGGGTCAGTAAGCATATCGAATGCAGACGATGAAGAGGAGGGACACGCACAAGAGCGGCCTAGGAGGCCACAGCTAAAGTCAATGCTTACGGAGCAGATGCAGGGAGCTGAACCGCAGTCACAATCACCATCAGATACGATCAGGCCGAGCAATGACGAGAACATTGTACAGCCGGAAGTGAACGAGGCCACGACGTTGCTGTCGGCGCCAGCAAACCAAGCTTCTTTCTCTATCAGATCACGTCTTGGCTCGGAGCAGCCACTGGGCGTTAGTTACGGCAGCATCTCCTCACGTTTATCACATTCCGCCAGAAGAAGAGCTTCAATCCTTATACAGCAGCAGATCGAAGCTAGCCAGAGGACAAGAGACCTTCCAGACGAATACAAGGACGACCGTACAGAGAGACCGGTCGAGATCGAGACCGGGCCTGATGGTGAAATCATCGAGCGAACCGTAGGGGAGTCGACGGTGCCTATGACCATTTTTAACTCTACTAACGTGATGATTGGTGTTGGTATCCTCGCTCTACCACTGGCTGTTCGCTATTCCGGCTGGGTCATTGGCATAGGCATGCTTACCGGAGTAGCCATAGTCACAGAATACACCGCCAAACTTCTAGCAAAGTGTCTGGATACGAACACCGCGTCAACGACCTATGGCGATGTTGCCTTCCTCGCTCTCGGAACATTGGGCCGGAGCCTCATAGAAGCTATCTTCCTCCTCGAACTCACAGCTGCGAATGTCGCCCTCATCATCCTCTTCGCCGACAGCATGAACAGCCTGGTCCCCTCGGTTACCGTCCTCACCTGGAAAGCCATTCTCGCCCTTGGTCTGCTACCGCTCAACTTTGTCCCCTTCAAGTACCTCTCGGTGACCAGCATTCTGGGTATCTGCTGTGTTATGGGTATCATCGTCCTGGTCTTCACAGACGGCCTTATCAAGCCACACTCTCCGGGTTCGCTCCGTGAGATTGCTACCACGCACGCCTTTCCCAGCGACCTACGCACCATACCACTTAGTCTCGGTCTGTTCTTGGCGCCATGGGGCGGCCACAGCGTGTTTCCAGCCATCTACAAGGATATGCGTCATCCACAGAAGTACCCACGTGCTGTGCGAACAACGTATGTCAGTGTCTATAGTTTGAATCTGATGATGGTGGTTATCGGCTACCTCATGTTCGGCGAGCGCGTGCGTGACGAGATCACAGCGAACATCCTTGGCTCGAAACACTACCCTAGGGTCATCTCGATCATCATCCTGCTTCTCATTGGCATTATTCCCATCACCAAAATCCCGCTTAGTAACCGGCCCATGATGGACACCATCAACAAGAAATTCCTGATTGACTTGCGTCAAATGGACCCTGAAGCTCGAGCATATTCTGAAAAACACACACCGCATCGTCTAGCACGGGGTGGTATTGCTGTCCTCCTCAACATCTTTGAACTTGGCGTCGCCATCGGATTTCCGGACTTCGACAGTGTCATGGCATTGATGGGAAGTGCATTGTGTTTCAGCATTTGCATTGTGCTGCCTTGTTGGTTTTACCTCAAGATCTTCCATGGAAGCGATGTGATCAAGACTCCTGAGAGGATCTTGTGTTGGGTTCTCATCGTCGTGAGCACAATACTTGGGATAATTGGGACAATATGTGCTTGCTTGCCTAAGGAGAAACTTGGCATCAAGAGCTGATGTTCTGGCGTTATAGTGCGGGATTCAGATCTAAGGGGATGCATGTAGTTTTCAGGGAAGGTACAGAATTTGTTCAATGGTATTCTGATCTTGATCTCAATATTACCGCGAAGACTGCCCACAGACTCTTTTCGAGGTTGTTGTTCCATGACTGGTGGCGCATCCGTGTTTTGTTGATGCTGCTCCCTGCTCGGTGTGCAGCCGCGATCTGAACACTGTACATCCGGTATTTCTGCGCGTTGCTAACACGTTTTCGTCGATCCTATTGCATTGTCTCAAGCTTGAAAGATGTATTGTGTGAGGATACAACGAAAGTTGGATCTCAAGACTGCTCTGCAGTATTTGCGTATCTGGTGTTTTGTCCCAAGATCTGGGTCTTATAAGTAGCGCCTGGGAGTTGCATCTTCAGACCCCCGATCATTATCAATGTCTTCCTAGCAGCAATGACTTACAGCACAGGCAACATCGAGGCCTTGAGAGTGGGTCACTCTCCGAGCTAAACAGGTACAACGTGATAGCTCTAGGACCTGTAAAAGTAACACGCCTAAGGCATATAAGATGTAAGGCCAGTACGAGTATTTGCTGGAGGTGTTCTTATGCCAAGCATCCTCGGCGTCGAGGTTGTCTGCGCGGAAGACCTGGGCCATCTCGCATCTGGCCAACTGCGGACGCCTGAAGGATGGTTTATGGGTTCTCCGGAGTGCATGGAGGTGGCCCAGTTTCTGCCTTGGGAAAAGCATCGTGAGCTTGTCAACTATGGATTCGCAGAACTAAAAACTGTTCATATCTCCTCAAGCAGTACATAGTGGCCGTGATGATTTCGCCGCAAGTTGTTACGTGACAGGGAAGCGGGCGAATGACGGTAGTGTGCTTGTAACTTTCTTGCATTTATCGAAGCAACTCGTGAATTGAGTTTCTTTTTGGCCCTTAACGCCAACCGCCGAGGCTCGCTGAGCACATCAGCAGACAGGTTCTGAATAGAATTGCTGCATACATTAGGCCAGCAGGGTTTCTCGTGCTGGCTGTTCCATCTCGTACTCGATCTCGAGCTTCGGTCCTTTCTTTCGTGGTTTGGCTTGTGGTGCTGTCCGTTTCCTCTTGACCCCAGCGGCAGCTTTCTTCGCACCATCGTCTGAATCATCTTCTTCAGCATCGTCACTATTATCACTATCATCTTCACTTCCTTCTTCTCCACTAGATGCCTTTGTGACCTCATCTGCACTCTCGCCACCAAGCCAGTCGTCGAAGTCCTCCATTTCCCCAGCGTCGCTCTCTTCCATATCGCTGACATATTCAACTTCCACCTCCCTCTCGCCCTCTTCCTCTTCTTCCTCCTCAAATTCGACCTCGTCGCCCTTCTCCGCTCGTTCCAAACCCTTGAGCACCTTCCTCCATACGCCCTCCTCCACATTCAATGGTCTATCTCCATAAGCACCACTCCTCAACCTCTCAATCAACTCCCTCTCAATGGCCCTCTCAACCTTGGCCGCACTCTCCGCCTTCCGTTCCCTCGTCTCCTCCCGTCGCCTCACCTTACTCGCAAGTCTAGGCACAAGCTTCTCCCCCAGCCTCTCCTCCTCCTTCGCAATCCTCCTCTCCCTAATCGCCACCTGCGTCAACCGCGTAAGCCTCTGCTTACACTTATGCACGAAGAACTTCTCATTCGGCCAATAGAGCAGTTTCTCGTCGATTACGGCCAATGCCCTCTCGTAGTTCGCTGGTAACTGGACACGCTCCCACCATTTGGACGGTAGATGGTTTCGTTCAGGCGTTTTCAGGTATAGACACATTGTTCCCGTGGCAGGATCAGGGCGGACAGTAGCATATCGGGAATTGGCGAGCGGACAGGATTGTCGGTTGCAGAAGCCGGTGAGATTGTATTCGTTGCGGCAGAAATTTTGGGAGCGGGTGTCGAGTTTGAGTTTGTAGGAACAGTGTTGGTGGGCGAGGATGCCCCAGGTGATTTCGTCGGAGTTGGACATGTCTGGCGAGATTTGAGGTTTGGGGGCGTTGAATTGTTCTCAAAAGTAATTATATGAGACTGCAGCGCTTTCTGAACGGAGAAATCTGTGTCGACAGACACTGTAGTGATTGCGTTGAAGAACGTTGCGACTTGCGATCTGCGAGCTTGAGGCCTGAACTTTTTTTCGAGACCGAATTGCACTGAAGCGAAATTCGTCTCCGCAGAAGTGCTTATCGATTACAGTCACGTGGCGATAGCGCATTGCATCTGCACTTCCACGCCTTCTTGATTGCGATCGTGACTTCTTTGGTGCCATTGTTCGATTTATCATCTCTTGCCTTCTTCTCTCGCTACCACCTGGACCAAATAGAAAGGACAGAATCAGTACAATCTCACCCGAGTTTTGTACTTTTCAGTCTTGCATCGACTATTCCGTCACGCGCGTCCGCGCCGCTTTTATAACGTCGATACACTACGAGGATTGCGTACACAAATCAGTAAAGGAAAGGACAACCTGTACATTACCCTAGTCTGAAAACTCCGCAGCCATGCCCCGCGCCGAAGCAGGCTCAACAAAGGCGATCGCCAACCAACTTAAATCCAAAGGACTCCAGAGACTGAGGTGGTACTGCCAGGCCTGCGAGAAACAATGCCGAGACGAGAACGGCTTCAAGTGCCACGTCGCATCCGAATCACACACTAAGAACATGCTGTCATTAGGCGAAGACCCAAGAAGAGCGATCAACGACTTCAGCAACCAGTTCAAACGTGATTTTCTGCAGTTACTGCGGACTGGACACGGCGAGAAATGGATCAATGCGAACAGGTTCTACAATGAGTATATTGCGAATAAAGAGCATGTCCATATGAGTGCGACGAAATGGAACTCTTTGACTGAATTTGTGAAGTATTTGGGACGAGAGGGAATATGTAGGGTTGAGGTTGACGAGAAGGGAGAGGAGAGAGGTGGTGCGAGTGCGTTGATGCTTAGTTGGATTGACAATAGTCCGGAGGCTATGAGACGGCAGGAAGCGCTGAAAAAGAGGGAACGGCAGGATCGGGGAGATGAAAGTCGGGAGCAGAGGTTGATTGAGGCGCAGATACGGAAGGCTAGGGCGCAGCAGAAACAAGTTGAAGAGCAGCCAGATGAAGAAGATGAGGAGCAGGAGGACGACTCGGCTTCTGCGGGCATCAAGCGAGCGGACAGAGAGAAGATCAGGCTGAACTTTGGAGCAAAGCCTCCGACCGCAGAACAAGTGCCTCTGTCGGAAAATCCGCCCACTCCGCCATTGACCGATAAGAGTGCTTCGCCAGACGGTGAAATAACAGCTTCTAAAATCGATGCTGCTGCAGCCGGAGAGGGCCTTGCACCGCAAGCAGAGCAGACAGCTGCTCCGGAGCCTAAGCAAGAACTCGCCAAGGTATCAATCAAGCCCATGTCGTTCGGCGCATCGAAGCCGAAAAATGTGTTTGCATCAGCGGGCAAGAAGAATGCATTTGGCGGTGCAAAAAAGCCAGCTTCCGTTACGCAACAGAAACCAGTGAGCGAAGCTGAGCGAATCATGAAGGAGGAAATCGAACGGAAAAGACAGAGAGAGTTGCATGGAGGTAACGCTATGAAGAGGCAGCGGGTGATGTGAGAGCCCGTGATTGGAGCAGTTCGAGCTATCGTAGCCTGTTGAGAATCGAGGCAGCCCTCGAAGATCAGTTTTCATCCCAGATGCCTTCACTCAAGATTCACCAGTTGTGACCTGCTTTTTGTTGCTGCAGGGAGACCTCAGGCCCCACACGCTGTACGTTGACCTCTGTTCCAGCTCTCACAATAATGGTTGTATATACAGAAACGCGCCGTGCTGCCGTCCATTTTCAGTCGGTCAACAAGCACTTTCTTAGGTTGTCGGGTAACGTACACGAGCTAGCAGTGCATAAGAAGGCAAACGCGTGCTCGTCTCGACAGCTGAGCCCAAGTCAACATCACACCACTTTGAGCCAGACTCACAATGTACTTGCACAGGTCCCACACTGACAACCAACCATCAACCACAGTCATGGCCATGGAGTATGCAACAGGCGCAAAGATATCAATTGCCGACCTCTCCTGCCACACCTGCTACATCTGCAACACAAGCCTCCCAGTCGATGCCCTCGTAAATACCGATGTTGACGACAGCTTCTACTGCCGCAGTGATGACGACAAAAAACGAGGATCAAACCGATTATACTGTTCCGAGTCTCAGTGAGCGGTGTATCATCGGTCTAGATACCTGCGGGCATATCTTCCACGCTGAGTGCGCGGGCCGCGTGTTCGAGGCGCGGCGCACTGGACTCTGCGACGACAACATTTGCAGTCTGTGTGGGCATGGTTGGTGGTGCATGCCGATACGTTGTCCACAGTACACACAGTGTTATAGGGGGAGGGTAAGCTTGGGGTTGTTGTACCTCTGCCGAACCTCCATTGGATACTTCATCGCGCCACGGCGACTCGGTCACCGGTAATAGATAACTTACCTGTTCCATGCCCTCAAACTCCATAGTGGTATTTCCTATGTTATAGTTTCTAATCGCGTCTTCACGGGACGCTAGCTGGTCTACCTCGTCGGATGATAATATCAACAATGCATATCTTTCTTATTCCTGCTCAGCTCATCTCGTCCGCCTACCAAGCCGTGTGCCCCCCATCGACCCTTAGATCGGTTCCGGTAACAAAGGAGCTCGCATCGCTCAGTAGATACTGCACCGCTCCTCTGTACTCATCAGCAAAGCTCAGCCGCCCAAGCATATTTCCTTCACTCCACAAATCATCCATTCCTGGCTCCGCAAGGGTCTCCGCCGTCTGTCGTGTCCGAATGTACCCGGGACTTACTGTGTTAACTCGAATGAGCGGTGAGCCAGCGCGACTGCCCCATTCACCTGCTAGGCTCCGCGCGAGCTGCACGATCGCAGCCTTTGATGCATTGTAGGCCGCGGTATCAACGCCCTTGTTATAGACGTGTGCTGACATACTCGCGAATAGAACGACCGAGCTGGCGGAGCTCGTACGCTGGAACTCTCGTGCACAGAGCTGGGCGATGGCGAATGTACCCGTTACATTCACATCCAGCAGCTTCGTGACCGTAGATATTGAAAATTCAAGTGCTGAACCGCCGGCTGAGAGGCCGTGGCATGTCACTAGACCTCGTAGCGGATATCGTGTACGTGAGATTGCGAGGTCGAAAGTGCTCTGTAGGGTTGAGCCGTCAGTGAGATCACACGTGTAATACCACGCTTTGTTGTGGTGCGTTCCGGCTTTCTCCTGAACGCGCTGCCATTCATTGGGGAGAGGTTGCTCGGCTCGATCGAGGCAGATGACGTCGCCGCCAGTCTCCAGCACGGAACGGGCGACTTCTAGACCTACTGCGCCGCCGCCCCCTGTTATTAGAATGGTGCGGGAGTCTAGACGGAAGAGGTCTGTTATCGGGGTGGACGGGAAGCCCAGGCGGGGCTTGGCTTCGTGGGATTGAGGGGCCATATTTGCTTGTGCAGTTATGTTCGAGTCAACGATCGATCTTGCGTTCGTTGTCTGTCTTAGTCGTTCAGATCACGTCAATCTCTCCGGGAATGCTTGTTGATCGAGCTCAGTGGGACTTCTTAATCGCCATGTCCCTCGCCTCTTGAGGCGAACGGGTTCTGGGTGGTGGGTGTATCCGGAGTAAGGATCTTTCGGCAATAGTTTCTTCTGCTGCCACTACATGTTACGATTCAGACGATCCCGTGGCTCTGCAGAGCGCGTCGCCCGCCTCTACGCGTATAGGAAGAAGAATGTCAGCGGAGTAGGTAACTACAGTACAGTCGTGCATATCAACCGGTAATCTTTCCTTTCCGACTTATATGTCTTCTGCCTGCGGTGCTACCTACTGTCTCTAGTGCTAGCCCAATTCATGACTATGACGACGGCCGACGGGAAGAGCTCAGCTTGTGTATCTTCAGCGATGCACCAGCAGCAGGAATGGCCGACGCAAAGTTCGCGCGAATCCCCTTCGACGATGAACTCAGGTATCACGAAACTTGCTTGTAGGCATGCCACACCGGGCTTGGGAGCTAAGGTATCTGACGGATGCGCTGCTTACTGCATGATTAAGTACACTACTTCCAAGGATCTGGACCGCTCGCGATCGAGCTGTGCGCATGCCTCGCCCTCGAGCTCTTTGTCCGCGATTCTGCTTGCCGTACCTTTGTTGCAACTCACCGGGCCACGGTCCTGATCGCATCGGTGCGAATCTGTAAATCCTTTGTTGCAGGGCTGCGATCGAGAACTACATGCAGAGACCATCAAGATGGCGATGATGTCGCCCCGAGGCAAAGTAGTGCATTGACATTGCGCGTTGTCCGAGGGCACACTTCTCATACCTTTCGATACATGAAGATATGACAGAGCCTGGAGGCTTGGCAGCAGGCATTACCATCCTTGTGCTTATTCTGATGGGTGTACTAGCTGTTATATTGACCAAGACTAGCCGACGTCAGCAGACGAAACAAGGAGACCACGCAGAAGCGGAGGCACAGCTGAGAACGATGCCGAAACGGACAACATCTAAGCCGCCGCAGCTGCCCAAATTCACAACGAAATCATCACTTTCAATGACGACATCGCCGACCTCAACGTCTCCCAGATCACCTCGCACCCCGAAGACACCAGGCATCCGCTTCACCGTTACGACCCCGAGTCATCGGAGCAGAACAAGTGGAAGGATTGACAGTCTACCTAGCGTTGAGACTGTGCTTGAGCGATATGAGCAGGAAGCGGACGCAGCTGAAAAGCATGATGATTCGGAGACCGCTGGAATGCTCCGTGAGGATGAATTAGGGGAACCAGGCCCGAGTGTGCCTACCGAGGAGCGACACGAGAAGAGAAGTGCGTGGGATAGACCTCAGCTCGGACTGTTGAGAGAAGCTTCGGAGAGCCAGAAGGCATTTGCGTGAAGATAGCGAGACCAGAGGAGATTATTGCTGCATAACTTTGTGCAGCCTGCACATCATGAGCAATAATGCCGGATACATTTTGCTTTCAAGCGATCGTATCAATAACGATCAAAGATACTCAAAGTTGTGTTTCCAATACTACCTATCTTGCTAGAAGTCGCTGCTTAGTTCGTACAAGTTTGCTTTGTTGTTTCCTCTAAGGCGTGCCGACGCGAAATTATAGTGTGCCTCCTGAGCGACTTCTTTGCTCTTAGCCAATGCCTATCATGGGTGGAAGATTTCCAGCTTCATCGGAAAGATCATGTTTTAGGCCCCCCAACCAGTATAACACGTGCACAATAGAGAGTAATGGCGTTCCGAAACCGTTGAAGTTCCTGGCGCTATTCTCGGCTTGATCTATTGCTCAAACCAATCAACCTCCAATCTCAGCTAGTGCCAAGTGCTGGTGAAGCCCGCTAAAATCGCAAGGCGGGTTTTCACCTCA
>Ga0115847_100026_pt1 | contig 29264 bp, 19 predicted proteins | sample InSIn5SAF170_FD_83861 | JGI IMG/M metagenome (GOLD analysis project Ga0115847, IMG submission 83861)
TTTATGATTTAGAGATGTAACAAATGAAGGAACATACTTAGGAAACCATACTCTTGCGGTGCAAAGAGGTTTAAATATGGGAGTAGCTTTATTTATAATATCAGAAGCATTGTTTTTTTTAGCTATACTCTAATCCTTCCATCTGAGGTGTGGCGTTATCTTGAAAAAACAACCCTCAAGGCTCTGGAGCATCATTATTTGTGTGAGAAAAAACTGAAATACTTTGAATATATTCGTAAATCATTTAATTTTAATTATTATTCCTTATTTAATTTATTAGGGCTTTTCTAGTAATATGATTATAAAAAAAAATATAAGCAATTTTACGATTAACTTATTATAATTACAATATTATGTAAACGGGTGCTATTAAAGTAGTTAAGAATACAAAATATATATGTATATATAGACTACCTAATTATAAATTAATCATAAAATAACTATTAATAACGGGTATATCTTATCACATATTACCCATAAAATCAGAATAAAACGTAGTAAAAACATTTTTTCTTCCTTTTTTACTTTAAAAATAGTGGCTAAATATTATGAATGTGTATGGGTTTTCAGTCTAAAACGTCATTTTTGAAATGAAGTAGTAGTTTACCTTTCTATTAAACTATAAACTGTTTATGTGTAAACGTGTTTTAAATAAACGGACAAATCTAGGTAATAAATATTTTGAAAATGTATATATTATTATAGTTAATAATAAAAAATTAAATATTACTTGATTAACGAAAAAAAAAGGTATAAGTTGAGGCATACTTAATTAACTATAGATTATACAATCATCTTCTGCATATTGGATTTTTTTCCCCTGCTATTCTAGAGTATTATTACTTATGTATAAATAAGACAGTTATCTAAAGTATATATTTTACAAAATATGAAAATATATACCTCTAAAAATTATATAACTGAAATTTGGGTTTATGTACAATTAGCACTTAAAACAGACGCCTTTGAAAAAGGTAAATTTAAACAAAGGCTTGAAAACATAATTCAAACTTAAAAAGTAGGATTTTTATTAAGACCCTCAATAGTACACAGATACATATAAGAAAAGTCATACCACATCTACAAAGTGTCAATATAATATCGCAGATTCTAAACCTAGATGGTGATTTTCAGTTAGATGGTATGCTAATAAACGTCAAAGTCCTACAGCTAAAAAGGCTGTTCCTATCATTACATGCAATCCGTGAAACCCTGTTCCAAAATAAAAACAGGATGAAAATGTTCCATCCGAGATAGTAAAGGATGATACAGTATATTCTATATATTGAAATGCAGTAAATATTACTGCTAATAAGATAGTATACACTAAACCATATAAAGCTCCACTTCTATTACCTTGTATCAAAGAATGGTGACTATATGTTACTGTTACACCGGAAGAAAGTAATATTACTGTATTTAATAAAGGTAATTCAAAAGGGTTAATACTTTCTATACCTAATGGAGGTCATTTTGCTCCTAATTCTACAGTTGGCGATAATGCACTATGGAAAAAAGATCAGAATATAGCTAAAAAAAACAATGCTTCTGATATTATAAATAAAGCTACTCCCATATTTAAACCTCTTTGCACCGCAAGAGTATGGTTTCCTAAGTATGTTCCTTCATTTGTTACATCTCTAAATCATAAACACATAGAATATATTACAGATATTAATGCTGCGTATAAAACAATTAAAGCTCTAAAAAAACTGTGAAATGTTAATACTGCACTTAATGTAAGGGTAAATAAAGAAGTACTTGTGTATAATGGCCAAGGACTGGGCGAAACCAAATGAAAGGGATGAGCTTGAAAATTACTTCGGGTCTCATTGGTCATAAACAAATCATACTAAAAAATAACCGGATTATAATATAAAGGGCGAAAGACAGATTTCTAACAGATAAAATTTTTTATCACGAAAATAATTAGCTCTTTTTTCTAAATTAAAAAATTTTTAAAATTAAGATTTTTATTTTTCTTCTAATACAGCTAAATCTATTAAACTATTTTCTAATAAAGTTACAAAAGGAACAATTATTATAAAATGAGCGAAATATAAAACAGTAGATATTTGCCCAAATTCAATAAAAGGTGATTCAACATGTTTTGCACCTAATTGCATTAATATCAAGAAATTTGCTATAAATACAAAAAAGACTATTTTACTTAAAGGTCTGAACTGTATTCCTCTTAAATTAGATAAATCAGTAAAAGGCATTAAAAGTAATGCTAAAATCGCAGAGAACATAGCTATTACACCTAATAATTTATTAGGTATAGATCTTAAAATAGCATAAAAAGGTAAAAGGTACCATTCTGGAACGATAGCAGGTGGTGTTTGCATAGGATTAGCCATTACATAATTTTCACTATCCCCTAACATATTAGGCATAAAAAATACAAAAATTGATAGCACTATAATAAATAGGAATATGGTTATTAAATCTTTAAAGATAAAATAAGGAGCAAAAGGTAATCTATCATAGTTACCTGATACTCCTAATGGATTTCCTGAACCGCTTGAATCGTGTAAAGCGATTAAATGCATTAAAGCTAACGCTGCTAATACAAAAGGTAATACAAAATGTAATGCAAAAAATCTGTTCAATGTAGCGTTGTTAACAGAGAAACCTCCTCAAAGGAACTCTACTATATCTTGTCCTACTCATGGTATCGCACTCATTAAATTAGTTATAACTGTTGCCCCTCATAAAGACATTTGACCATAAGGAAGTACATACCCTAAAAATGCGGTTGCTATCATTAATATGAAAAGTACCGTTCCTATTGTTCAGGTTAATGTTCTGGGTGCTTTATATGATCCATAGTATAAACCTCTTCCTATGTGTAAATACACTAAAAAAAAAAAGGCTGATGCTGTATTTGAGTGTAGATAACGTATCAATCAACCATTATTTACATCTCTCATTATATGCTCCACTGAATCAAATGCTTCAAGAACATTAGGTGTATAATGCATACCTAATGTTACTCCTGTAATTATTTGTATTATTAAACAAAAAGCTAATAATGAACCAAAATTTCATAAGTAACTAATATTAGAAGGTTGAGGTGAATCAATTACGTATGAATTAACTATGTGTAACAAAGGATGACTTTTTAGTATTCTCATTTTATTTATAAATTATATATTGAGTTATTTGTTTAATAATATTTAAAATATTTATCCGGAATTATACAAGAGCCTCTAATGCTCTATCTAAAAATTTAATTAATTCTTCTACTTTATTATGAATAGCTGCTAATTTATTATTGGAGTTATTTAACATATTAAAAAATCAACTGTTTGTAGGTGTTATACTCAAAAGATAATTTAGTTTACTCCTTAAGGGTATTATTAATTCCAAATTTATACCATTTAGTTTATTTAACAAATAATATAACTCATGAAAATTAAAACTAGCTGTATGTTCTATCATGTTTGCAAGAGATTGAATCAATTCATCAAGGTTGTTTATAGTTGCAACGATCGAAAGAATATGTATAGGTACAGGTAACATTCCAACTACAACGATCCTAATAACTAAAGTAAATATACTACTAATCAACAATAATATTGCAGGACTTAATGTAGCAGATGCCAGTCCTGTAGCCATAGCCATTGAATAAAATCTTGAGTGAGTTAATTTAATTTTAGATAGAGCATAAAATTTCTTAGGGAATGAATTAACCGTATGTAACAAGGGGTGATTTTTTAATTTTCTCATTTTATTTATAATCGAAATTTATAAGCAAAATGAAATTGATGCAAAAAAACATTAGATTTACTAGAATTAATTAATAAAAAACGTAAATAAAAAACTAGTATATGCGAAAAAAAAAGGTACTTCATCATATACGTCCAAGTATCTTCAATGAGGAAGTAGGGGGCGACTTTTATTATAAAAAATATACAGATATTAAAATTAAACTATGACTTTGTGATTAGAGATTTTGGCTATACTTATAGACATATAAACTTAAAGATGTAAATTTTCAAAAAAAGGTCTATAAGTCTATATAACGTTTCTTTTTTCCTAAAAGCAATAATAATTGAGCCTATAATTGACAATTATAATATAACTGAAGTTATAATTAACCAAATAAAATTATTTGTTTCCGACAAAAGATATATAGAGATATATACCATATTGTTGGTTAGGGCATCAAAACGGTAGAAGCTTGACCAACTACTTCTCATGGTAATTTATCCAACCAGTCTGCGAAAAGAAAGCTATCTCCGAATATTCTTACGGATTTCTCCATGTTGTCTATGACATCTATTCCAGATGGGGCTATAGAATGGACCTTTCCTACCACCTGGTCGTGAATATTCATAAATTGACAAGATATATTATCGCCTTTTGGATGATAATTCACTTCAATAGAAAGAGATGTAGTGTCTGGTGTATTCTCCCAAACTGATCTTACATAATAATTGTATCTTTGTATACCTTTAAATTCTGGCTCAAAGTCCCGAAAATGATCACGAAAAACGTGATTATGTTGCTTTGCGTGATTGAATTTTGATATAAGCTTGTTAGCATATAATAAATGCATTTCATTTTTAAATTTTTCTCCTTTCTTTTGCTATATTTAGATAGAAATTCCACTTTTAAAAATGAAAATATGACTTTTATAAACTTTCTACCATTTTTGGTTGCGATTTTAATCTACTAAAAATGGCTAAAGTCTTCAAATAAAAAAATTTTTTTTTTATTTTTTTTTTTCAATTGTAAGTATTATTAAGGCATGAATTATAATAAAAATATTAAATTCATTGAAATTAATTACACTTATATAAGATATTAATCCTATAAGTATATACAAAGCGTAATTAGTAACAACACCCGTACTTAAAGAATCTAATTTTTTACTTAAATCTGAAAATTGTTGTTCTAAACCGAAAGGTCCAAATAATTCTACTGCACCTTTATCTAAAACTTTAGTAGTTTGTCCTCCTAAATTAAGAATTGTACCTGATATATATCTATTATAATACATTTCTACTAAAAATCTTTGGTTGAAAAAACTAAATATATTATAACCAAATCTAGATAATTTAAACCCAACAAGTAATCTAGGATAAAATTCTGTTAGAGCAATTGAACATATGGTTAAAGTAATTGTAAAGAATAAAGGTAATAACTTATAGAAAGTATTAACCGCAAATTCAGTATCTAACATAAGTTCATGGTGTGGATGTATAAATAAAGCATTATCCGAAAAGAAATCTGAACCTAAACCAATAAAAAGATCTTTAGTTATATACCCAAAAAATATAGAAAATAAACCTAATATAACTAAAGGTGTACTCATAAATATATCTCCTTCATGAGCAGATTTATTAAGTTTATAATTAACCAAAGAACCATTAGGATTAGCCAAAAAGGTTAAATAAAGTACCTTTACTGAGTAAAGCGTAGTAAACATAGCACCTATTGTAGCAATAAAATATATAATTATACTAGATAATTTGTATTGACCATAAGCAGATTCCAAAATAAAATCCTTAGAATAAAAACCTGTCATGAAAGGAAAAGCAACTAAACTAAGAGAAGCAGTAAGCATAAGTGAATAAGTTAAAGGTAAATATGAAACTAGACCACCATATTTTCTAAAATCTTGGTTGTCTGCAACCGCATGAATTACAGCACCCGCACATAAAAATAATAAACCTTTATAGAAGGCATGGTTTATTAAGTGAAATAAAGCGATAGTATATGAGGATAAACCTATAGCTATAACCATCATACCCAGTTGGCTCATCGTAGAATAAGCTATAACTTTTTTTATATCCTGTTGGAATAAACCAATAAGAGAACTAAACACAGTTGTAATAGCACCTACTCATAAACAGAGTAATAAAACGGTTGAGCTATATTCAATTAAAGGAGAAGCTCTCATTAAGAGATAAACACCCGCAGTAACCATTGTAGCCGCGTGAATTAAAGCTGAGACAGGTGTAGGACCTTCCATTGCCATTGGTAATCAAACATGTAAACCTACTTGTGAACTTTTAGCCATAGCACCTATTAATAAACATATACCAACAAAAAAAATAACACTCTCGCTAAAAAAGGGTGAAAGTGAAAATACAGTTGTATAATCTACATTTCCAAATGATCATAAAATAGCAAACATACCTACAGTTAATACATAATCACCTACTCTATTAGTAAAAAAGGCTGCTAAAGAGCTTTGATTTGCCGCTATTCTTGTAAATCAAAAACTTACTAACAAATAAGAACAAACTCCTACACCTTCTCATCCTACAAACATAACTAAAAAATTATCTCCTGTTACTAATATTATCATCATAAATGTAAATAAACTTAAGTAACTGAAAAATCTTTGGTTGTGAGGATCATGACTCATATACCCTATAGAATATACATGTACTAAAGAGGATATGATTAACACAGGTATTAACATTGAGACCGTTAAAGAATCAAAATTAAACGCTCAAGATACATTTAAATACTCTGCATCTATTCACCGGAATAAATGTATTTTCACTGGATTTTTATTTAAACCTACTTCTATAAAAGCTAAAATTGCTAAAATTGTTGTTGTTATAACACACGTACATGTTATTATTTGTGATCCGCTAACTCCGATTTTACGACCAAAAAAACCGGATATTATTGATCCTAATATTGGTAATCCTATTAAAGCTAGATACATTACTTATTTTCTATAGCTATAGAACCCCGCAGTCTATAAAATGCTACTAAAAGACCTAAACCTATAGCAGATTCAGCTCCCGCAATTGCTATTATATATATAGATAAAGTTTGTCCTAAAATATCATCAAAGCTTAAGGAACTGATCAAGATTAAGAAAGTTATAGATAATAACATTATCTCTATAGAAATAAGCATTAATATTATATTTTTTTTATTTAAAACAAAACCTAAAGTCCCAATTAAAAATAGAATTAGTGATAATCTCATAAAACTTGCTGATTAATAATATTGTTGGGTAATCCATGATACCAAAGATGAACTATACCGAAAACCAAAAATGGAAAAAAAAGGTAAATGTAAGGGTAAATACTTTGAATTGAACAAAGAACTACTATGCCACAAATAGGGGTTTTACCTTTAAACTATATCTACCTAAAAAAAAAATTAAGCAACATATAATAATAAGAATGCCATCATTAATGCAAATAATCCTGTAGCTTCTGAGAAAGCGAAACCAAGAATTGCGTAAGAGAATAATTGTCCTCTTAATGAAGGATTTCTAGATACACCTATTATTAATGCACCGAAAACTACACCTATTCCTACACCGGCTCCTATTAAACCTGTTGTTGCTAAACCTGTCCCAATTATTTTTGCCGCTTGTATCATTTCTTTATTTATAACATCTGTCCTACAAAAGAAGCTCCTGTATTATTTTTAAAAGCAAAAAAAGCGGATTCTTATTCAGGACTCGAACCTAAATTGGAATATTAGAAGTATTCTGCTTTACCATTAAGCTAATAAGAAATAGGAAGAAAAGGATTCGAACCTTCGACAGCAGAATGCTATTGAGTTTACAGCTCAACCCGTCAACCAACAAACGGACCCTTCCTTTATATAATAACAAGGCCAAGCCTAAGCTAATTTTTACTGAGTTTTCTTGAAATAATAAAAAATGGACCCACTATCATTTTTTTTGAATAGGGATCTCGAACATCGTGATTGGAGCATCTTTATCATTCCTTTATATAATATATGTACTACTATAGATGCTCCAGTATAACTAATTTTTTTCCAAAAAAAAAGCAAACCAAGAGAGAAATTCGAATTCTCATTATTAACGCATGAAATTAATGTTCTAACCAATTGAACTATCTTGGCTGTATATTTATGTTTTTAATACAGTTATGTAAGGCTAGAATGATTTGAACACTCATCTAAGCTGTCATGAGCAGCTGGCTCTACCGATTAAGCTATAACCTTTTTTTAATGTAGCATAAAGTTGTATAATATTTTTTATTTTATAGAACGTATCCTATTAACCTTTCTTTTTTAGATAAGTATATATTTAATTATTAATTCTTTTTCTAAGTTAAGATCTGTGGGATTTGAACCCACATTATAACGATTAAAAGTCGCATGTTTTACCCTTTAAACTAAAATCTCTCATACTCCGAAAATTTCGGAGTATTTCGCCTTTAAGATGACTCGAACACCTAACCTAAATATTAACAGTATTTTGCTCTACCTTTGAGCTATAAAGGCTTAACTTTATTTTTATTAGTAAAGATAATTTTTTTTTTATTATTTTACTTAGGAATAAGGAAGAATCGAACTTCTAATTGTTGATCTGCAATCAAAATGCAAACCTTTTGCAGCTTATTCCTTTTTGGAGAAGGGGACAAGATTTGAACTTGTATTGTAGTGTCCGTAGCACTACGTTCTACCAATTAAACTACCTCTTCGTATTTATAAGTGAAAATGCGTTTCACTTATAATAAAACTTTTTATATTTTATGTTGGAGCGATTCGAACACTCAATAGTAAATACCAAAAATTTATGACTTACCGATTAGTCGACAACATATACTATAGGTGACAAGACTTGAACTTGCAAAGTAAAAACTATTCCGTCCTAAGCGGAACCTGGTTACCAATTTTCAGCACACCTATTTTATGCGCTCGAGGTAAGATTTGAACTTACAGCCTAAACATCTTCAGTGTTCCGCTCTACCAAGTTGAGCTTCTCGAGCCTTACTTTTAAATTAATAAACAACCTTATTTTATTAAATTTAGATTGGTATATTTTTTGGAGATATTAGGAATTGAGCCTAAAATGACGAAGTGCAAGTTCGTTGTTTTACCAGTTAAACTATACCCCCTTTTTTTAGCATCATGACTATATTGGCCTCTACACCTTTTTCTAATATATGCTCAATATTTTTATTAACAATTACAATACACCTATTCGAGAAACGACTTGAACGTTTACGATATTAATCAATAAATCTTAAGATTATCCTGTCTACCAATTCCAGCACTCGAATTTTTTTTTTTGCACCTTTTTGTCTTTTTTCAAAATTGCATTAAAGATAAATTGTTTAACATTAGTGCTAATATAAAATTTTGGTTAATTTTATTATTTTGTTTTTAAGGATAATAAATCCCGTGCAATTTCCATTACACGAACCATATTTCGACTTAACACCAATTGAGATCACGCATACGAAAATTACAAACCGAATAATATACAACTTATTAAGCATAATTACCATCAACTTGCAACCAAACTTATTGCGCATACCCCTTTCAGCGCCTGACGAGTAGTTAGTACCCATCTGAGATTAAATTCACCGTGACGTGGTGATTCACGATTACTAGTAATTCCATATTCATGTAGTCGAGTTTCAGACTACAATTCACGAATAGTTATGTCCAATTTTGAGGATTAGCTCCATTTCACAATATCGCTTCCCTTTGTAGAGGCATATGTGGCACGTCTATAGCCCACACTCATTAAGGCCATGATGACTTGTCTTGATCCCGTTTATCTTATCCAATATAACGGTGAACTGCTTTATATATATAAAATAAAACATGGGTTTTCGTTAATTAATGGAACAAACCAAAATCTCACGACATTAACTGAAGACAGCCGTGCAGCGCTTGTAAAAATATTCAAGAGGTGGTAAGGTTATTCGCGGACCATCGAATTAAATAACATACTTCACTACTGGTTTCAGATACGGTCTAATGATTTCAATTTCGGCGTTGCCGCTTTACTCATGAGGTGGAATGCTTACACTTTCATTTATAAACTAATTTCTAGTCTATGGCACTCATAATTTTCTCCAAGGACTACTAGGGTATCTAATCCTTCTCGCTCCCCAAGGCTTCGTCCCTCAACGTCAGTTTTTACATAGAAGATTGCCTTCGCTGCTACCCGTCTTCCCTGTGTCAATGCATTTTATTGCTCTTCAGGTAATTCGATCTTCACACATAAAACTCTAGAAAATTAGTCCCTACTAAGGCTTGATTTTCCGTCTAGGTACCCTTTAAACCTGCTAAAGATGAATAACACTTGTCTTCTACGTATTACCGCGACTGCTGGCACGTAATTTGGTCAAGACTTATAGATAAAAATTAGTCATTATAAATTTTTTATCTAGAACTTTAGACGACTTATTCGTTTTTCATTCCTCCAAATTGCTGGTTCAGTCGTTAGACCATTGACCAATATTCCCCACTGCTGTACGTTACGCATTGGGCTTTTTTCATACCCAATGTGGTCGATCGACCTCTCAGTCACGACTACCGAAACCCGAGCTAGATTTAACTATTACTCTTTCGGGATACACTAACATCTTAAAGCGAAACTTTCTATTTCTTTCTTTTTATAAGGGATCTTTTCATCCTTACTTCAAGGCAGCTAGCATATCAATACTCACCTGTACACCACTACTAATAATATTATATAACATATATATACTAAATTAGTCGTTCGATTAGCATGTGTCAAGCATTTGGACAGCGTTCACTCAGAGCCATCATCAAACTCAATATTTGTAATTTTTTTGTCATTATATTAATGACATATAACTGTTCTTTTTCGTCATTATATTAATGACATATATTCTTTTTCGTCATCATAAACATGACATATACTTATTCTTTTTTCTTAAAAATTATATGAGGGAAAAAAAGTTTTCCATACACATATATATCAAAAGCATTGTATGATTGTAGGGTTTGGTTGGGAATTTTTATAAAAATCTTATAATACATAAAAGTTAACAGAAACCAAGTGTAATGTAAATACTAAACAAGGTAAAACCACAATAAATGCAATTACTATAGGCAATAATATAGTTCAACAATATGACATAAGTTGATCGAACCGTATTCTAGGGAAAGATGCTCTAACCCATATAAAGACAAATATCATAACACAAGCTTTTAATCCTAAATTAAGACTAGTGTTTAATCCTTGTATTATTACGATTCATATGTCTGTATCATAATCGACGTAAGAATTTGTTAAAATTTCTGCTTTAACGAAATCTCATGTTACTATATCCAAATAACCACCTATAAATAGTATACAAGTAAATATACAGATTAATACAATACTAGCATATTCTGCTAGAAAAAAAAATACAAAGATAGCCGCAGAATGTTCTGTCATAAAACCAGATACCAATTCTGACTCTGCTTCTGCTAAATCAAATGGAGCTCTGTTTGTTTCCGCTATAGCACCGATAAAAAATATTATAAATACAGGTAATAAAGGTATTAAAAAGAAAACCGTTTTTTGAGCTTCTACATTTCCTGTTAAATTTAAATTCCCTGATAATAAAAGCACTAATAATATAGCAGAACTTAATATTAATTCATAACTTATTAATTGTGCTGTACTTCTTAGTGAACCTAAAAAAGCATACTTAGAATTCGCTGATCAACCTGCTAATAATATACCATATGTTGAAAGGGATGAAACAGCTAACATATATAAAATACCTAGAGGCATATCTCCAATTGTTAGACCTGGACCATACGGTATTACTGCATAACCTAAAAGGGAAAAGATCAAAGTTATTAAAGGGCCTAAGAAAAATAAAATTAAATTAGCTTGTGTAGGAGATACACATTCTTTTAAGAGTAGTTTTAATGCGTCAGCAAATGCTTGCAATAAACCATAATATCCTACTATATTTGGACCTAATCTTCTTTGCATACTTGCCATTGTTTTTCTTTCCGCAACGGTTGTAAACGCTACTACTAAAAGAGCAGGCACTACGACTAATATTACTTCTATTATTGATATCAATGTTTGCATATTTATATTATATATATTTAACTTAACTTTAATAGATTTCTTTTATTAATTTAAGTATAATTTAAAAACAAGATTATTCATGTTTAATTTTACAGAAGACCTTACATGTATAAATGTTCTAAGTAAATTTATACATATTTGGACTGGTTACAAGTATAACCTTGATAAATGTAGTGAATAAATCAAATAATAAGAGAAAAATTCCCCATTTTAATAGCCAAAAAGGATTGTAATCCTGTTACCTTTCCAGCCGTATCTGCAGTTGTAACTAAAAAAAACCGGTAATTTCACTTAAAGCTAACATAGGTATATGGTATAAGTGGACTATTTTAAGTCCATTATATAGGACATAAAATACAGTAAAAGTTAATTTGCAATAAGTAATTTATAAATTTACCGATTATATCACTATTAACAAACTCTGTAATAATTCACATATCTATCAACATTGACCGAAATATAATTTTGTACAAATAAAAGTTTGTTTTTTCTATCATATATGAAAAAAAGGAAAATAACCATCCAATGGAGCTTGTTGCTGTAGAGAAGGTAATATGCCAATACTAGTTTCAAGTGTATTACACAGAGTTACTAAGTGGTCTGTTATCCTTATATATTGATATGTTAATAAAGAAATATATAAGTATTCCGACTCAGGCATTACTGCTCGAAAGGATGGCAATAACACATTTCGCAAAAATGAAATAATGTATTGATTAGTTTGAATAAAAGGTTTTAAATAGCCAAGTACTCGAACAGTCTGATATACATTTTTACCTAGATCTTCTAAAAATGCATTTAAATGTGGTATTAAAGATGTGCAACTATCTATTAACGATCCAATTATTTTAATTAATAAAGAAGAATCGACATTTACTCGAACCGCGACATGTCCAATCAAGTAAGCATATACTAAGTATATAACAGTGGTTTTAATAAATAGAAGCTTTTGAAGTGCAATTATGGCCACAGCTGTTACTGGAATTTAAAGAGTTTGGATTCCACTTTGTAAAGGTAGGCTAACAAAAGCATGTGGTTTGGGTGGACTATTTAAAGTTCATTCTATTGAACTGAAACTACGATTTAATAAAGTTTGGAATAAATCACTGAAAAATTGAGGTGTTAATCAAGGGTATCTAGATGTAGCGTTTCCTTCTACAAGTTGTACGTATACTATGTATAAAAATAGTCCAGTGGCAACTACACTAATAATAGAACCAAAACTACTTACATAATTTCAACCTGCAAATGCATCCGGATAATCACTAATCCTTCTTGGCATACCTTGTAAACCTAAAAAATGTTGAGGGAAAAAAGTTACATTTACACCTATAAACAGGATTAAAAAATGTACTTTACCTAATTTTATGTTATAAGATAATCCTGTTATTTTAGGAATTCAAAAATATCATGCACTAAATAGAGCAAAGACTGCACCCATACTTAACACATAATGGAAATGAGCAACAACGTAGTAAGTATCGTGAAAAGCGATATCTAAAGATGCGTTAGCTAAAATAACTCCACTTAATCCTCCGATAGTGAACATTACAACAAAACCTAATGCAAATAACATTGAAGGTGTTAAATGTAATGATCCACCGTATGTAGTAGCTAATCAACTGAATATTTTAATTCCAGTTGGAACTGCTATTATTAAAGTTGCAGCTGTGAAGTAAGCTCTTGTATCTACATCTAAACCGACCGAATACATGTGATGACTTCAAACAACAAAACCTAAAACTCCAATAGACATCATGGCGTATACCATACCAAGGTAACCAAATACGTTTTTATTAGAGCTAGCTGAAATTGTAGTACTTATTATACCAAAACCAGGTATAATTAATATATAAACTTCGGGATGACCAAAAAATCAGAAAAGATGTTGATATAATATAGGGTCTCCTCCTCCAGCTACTTCAAAAAAGGATGTGTTAAAGTTACGATCTGTTAAAACCATAGTGATTGCACCGGCTAACACTGGTAAAGATAATAGTAATAATACAGCTGTTATTACTACAGCTCATCCAAATAAAGCTAATTTATGTAATCTTATACCGGGACTTCTCATATTTAAGATTGTTGTAATAAAATTCATTGCTCCTAATAGACTACTTATACCTGATAAATGTAAAGCAAAAATAGCTAAATCTACACTAGGTCCACTGTGACTTTGTAATCCTGATAAAGGGGGGTATAATGTTCAACCTGTTCCTGCTCCATTTTCTATCATTCCGGCAAAAATAAATAATAAAAAACTTGGGATTAATAATCAGAAACTTATATTATTTAATCTAGGAAATGCCATATCAGGACCTCCGACTAACAATGGTAATAAAAAATTTCCGAATCCTCCTATTAGTGCAGGCATAACCATAAAAAATATCATAACTATAGCGTGTGCAGTTATTATACTGTTATATAGTTGATTATCTGCTATATACTGAACACCCGGTCCGGATAATTCTAATCTAATTAAAACAGAAAAAGAAGTACCAGCTAATCCCGCAAATAATGCAAAAATCAGGTAAAGAGTTCCTATATCCTTTGCATTACTTGACATAAATCATCTTTCTTTTCACATTGTTATATTAGTCAGGTTTAAATAATGTCCTTCAGCTTTTGGGATAGATGTAGAATAGTTTGTACGTCCATAAGATTGTTGTATATTTAAAGGTAAAACAGCTATATTCTGCCTATCCATTAGTATTGCATTTATTGTTTATCACCAGATGTTTAGTGTTACATTTTGTTTATTATTTATTTTTACTTAACTTAATTTGAAAAAAAAGATTAAAAAGCTCCATTTTAATAAGCGGCCTTATGGTCGCTTAGCGATATATGAATAGACCCCTGTTATTTTGTTTGAAGATTTTTGTCTTACAGTTTATTTTATTTTTATTATATTTTCTATTATAAAAAGCGGAAAACGCTACGCTCTCTTTTAATAGAAAATATTTTCTATTATTTTTTATCGAATACTTCGGTGAATAAATATTTTTACTTATTGTTGTTTTAATTTAGAAAAATTTTATTAAAAAACACTTCGATTTTTTTTTTTAGTTTATTTTTATATAAACTCCTTTTTTTAATTATTTCTTTTATTATTTACTTTTTCACGTTTAGCATTTTAATTCTTACACTGCACAATTAACAATGTCCTATCCTAATAAAATATATTTATGTTAAAAAAGAAGACGTTAGATTTTTTAGTTATATTATTCGTTATTTATTTTTATTTATTTTTACATCATTATTGCTAATTTAGACTAATTTAAAGTTGATATATTTAAATATAATTTAATTTATCTTTTACTTTATTTTTTGCATTTTTTTTTTTCGTCAAATTTTTTTACAATCTGTTTCGAACATAAATTATATTACTAGATTTTTTTTTTCTTTTATATTTTTTTTTGAGTGAGATGTAGTGCGGACCAAGGATTTGAACCCAGATCGTCTGATCATGAGTCAGACATGTTACCCTTACACCAATCCGCATTTATGAGAAATAGGTGAGTCGAGCACCTGACCATTCGCGTGTAAAGCGACTGCTCTACCACTGAGCTAATTTCCCTTTGACCCAGGAGGGATTTGAATCCTCGTTGTAACAGTGAAAATGTTATGTCTTAACCAAACTTGACGACTGGGTCTGGAGGGTTAACTAAACCTTTGTTGCAACAATAAAATCTTATGTCTTAAGCAAATAAGACTAACAGCTTATTTAAATATATTAACGTTAAAATTAAATATCTGACTTTGTGAAGACAAATCAGCCATATTATTATTTTGTATATTATTTATATTCTGTAAACCAATTGAATAAAAAAAAAATTTTTTTTTTACTCTAAACCGACCTAGGCAAGCCCGGTGTAAGTATCGCACTTACTTCCACCGATTACAAAACGGTAGCATTACTTTTATGCTAACCAGGCGTTATATGATAACTGTATTATTTAGTAAATTTTTTTTAATTAGTACTTTATGCCTAAAAACCGCAAAGTTCTTGTAGCTAAAGCCTAAACACGAGGTTACACGTAGTGTTTTACTACGTGTTTAAGAGTATAATAAAGTAAGTTTCGTGCTTATATGCATTCAGCGCTTACCTTTAATTGACGTGGCTTTCTTGCCATGCTTAAACTATTCAAGACCTAAAGTTTGTAGGGGATTGCGCCCATACTTTAGTTAATCCTCCTATTATCAAAGGAAATCCTGCTATTTTAGTAAGAATAGTAAATAACTTAAACAACAAGTAAACTATAGGTCAACATACCCAATTCCTTTCGTACAAGGGGTCTATCTTTATTTTACTCTAAATTCCCCTAGAAGATAGAAACCATACTGTCTCACGACGTATTAAACCCAACTCATGTAGCTCTTTAATCGACGAACAGTCGAACCCTTCATGATTCCTGCGTTCATGTGGATGAGCTAAGCCGACATCGAGGTGCCAAACCGCGCACTCAATTTGTACTCTCTTGCGCTCATTAGCCTGTTCATTTATGTTAAAATAATTTTTTTTTTTATTTATTTCAATAATTTGCATTATTGTTCAGACTATGTTTTCATTTATTTATATTATTTTTCTTATTAATTTCCGCTAACTCAACCTTTTAGACCGAATGAACCTATTCTTGTTTTAGAATTCAATTTAGTATATTGTAAATTTGATTTTAAATTTCCCTTTAACATTACGGATGATAAACCTACCGATGAGGAATCAAGATTTAAAAGATTTCCTTTATATTTTAACTTAAATACTGAACGTGAAGCAGTATAACGTCTACTTAATCTTCCTCTTGCTTCTAATCTAAAACCTGTTACATGTCTATACTTGAGATCATTAAATACATTATTTTTCAATATTGTTACATCGTTTATTTGCTTTAGTTCATTTTTCACTTCATTTGTAGAATCTAAAGAAATTTTTTTTTCATCAATTTTCACTTTATCTTTTATTTTATTAAGTATTTTACGCATTTTTCTTTTGTTTCGTGTTAATTTCAATTTTACACTTTCAAATAATATGTCACTATTTAAATAAAAACGATTTAAATTAATTAAATTAAATTCCACATTTTTATTATATAAGTTTTCTAAGTGTTTTTTTAATAAACGTAAGTAAGTATAATTTAATTTAGACTTATTAAGATATATAAGCTGTTTATATAAAAAATATAAACGTAACTTCTTGAAGGTTAAATTTAATAGATTTTTATAAAAAAATCTAGTGTAATTATATAAACTTTTAAATGTCTTTATTCTGTAATTTTTATTTTTTTCAATTATATATAATGCTCTTATAAATAAATATTTATCTTTATTAATTTCTCTTAAACAATATAAACCTTTTTCATATATCGATTTTAATGTTTTAATAAGATTCGCGTTAATTTTTTTTTTTGTTAAAAATTTTTTTAAATATATATTTTTTAATTTAGATAAATAATTGTGTTTTTGTCTATTAAATATATATATACTTATTAATGCAGTATTATTTGTATGTTTAAATTCACCTCTACTTAAGTAGATTCTATTTGAAGATAATCTTCTTAATCTTAATAATAACCTTTTGCTTCTTAATAATTTTTCTAAGCTTTTATTATATACACTAAAAAAACTTTTTATTATTTTCATAGCAGAAACAGTAGTACTCGGTATTAAATTTAAAGTATTCTTATTATATACGTATATACTATTATTTCATTCTCTAACAGAAGATGGAAAATGTTTAAATTTAATTGTTATAGGGTCAATTAGTTGTTTTTTTATTTGGTTTTTCTTTAATAAATTAATCATTATAAAAATTTATAGAGATAAATTAAGTAACTATATTTATATAAATATAAAATTGCAAAATTTTTATTTAAATTTAAAGAAAAATGTTATTTTATAAATAAATGCTGGATTTTAGTCGTTGAACGTTCTTTGTTTAAAACAAAGTTTCGCTTCAAATTTACTAGTATTCTAGTTTTTTTTGAATTTTACCCAGTTTTAATCCATGCTTTTAAAGCATGAAAGGACAATTTTTATCCCTAGCGTAACTTTTTCAAAAATCCAAGACCTTTCCTTTCAGTATCTTGCGATCATATGCCCCGCTTACGCGACTGATGGACTTGTATGTCTGACAGTAAAGCAAGATTTAGCCATTAAACTTTTACAGTATTATTAAATATCATAGTATGATTATACTACAACTAAATCATTTTTTAATTAAAAAATGGTTTATACAACTATTCACCACATAGTTAAAATCTTACTTAAATTAATTTATAATTGTATTTAATACAACAATAGCTGAATAATTAGGTTAAAATTAATAACAAATTAAAATAAAATGTAACTATAAATTTATAGTTACATTACGTATAAAACATACGTATTTACTATTAGAAAATTGGATATACCCAGGTACTTTTTATGGGATCTGTGCCCCGCATAAACTGTCTTCTAATCAGTGGACTATAATAAAGTAAATAAAGGTGTCTCATTGTTGTTATATTAGGGGTTTTTACAGGCCTCGCACACCGTAATCTAACAACTTTTACGGCTGTCACCATGTGTTCGCGTAGTATTAGCCATTAGCACTAATGTGAAAGGTGATCTGTAAATTATTTTTTGTTTTTTAGTAGAAAAAGATATTTTCTACACCTAATACGCCTACCTTATACTCTTGTAATTCTTATATTAGAGCCTAAATTAGTAACAGTAAAGCTGCAAAGGGTCTTCTCGTCTATCTAGAGGTAAACAGTATCTGCACTGCTATTCCAATTTCACTGAGCCAATCATCGAGACAGCTGTTGTATCGTTACATCATTCATGCAAGACCGCATTTAACGGCCAGGGTATTCCGCTACCTTAGGACCCTCATCGGTAAGGCCGCCGTTTATCGGGGTTTCCATCCAGACCTAACTTTTTAGTTTAAGCCTATCCGTTACCCAGCCGACACGGGGCAGACATCACACTCAATAGTTCGATATATCTTTGCAGAGTGCTTTGTTTTAATTAAACAGTCGTACAACACTATTCCATGCTTCCTCTTTCATAGGTATTTACTACCTTATGAGAATGGCACACCTTATCCCGAAGTTACGTGAGTCAATTTGCCGAGTTCCTTAATGATTGATTACTCAAACGCCTTCGTATTCTCTACTAGCTTACTTGTGGTAGAATTTAGGTACGGTTTTAATATTATGGTTTTTTGAAATGGAGAAAGAGGTAATTATTTTTACCTCTAATCAGATTTCCAAATCAATCCACCATATAGAATAAAATTTTCCAGAACTAATTTTACTTTAATTAGTTTTGTTTATACTATATTTTCTCATCATTAAAAAAATTAATTTAGAGGCCGTAAATTTAATAATGCTTATACCCCATGACCATAAGCTTAAGGCGAGCTAGGCAGACCTAATTATATATAGAATGCCATACCAAAATACTTGTTATAAATTAACCATTTTCCAGTTTATATATATAGTTTTAGGTAAGGCTGCTATTTATGAAATTTAATCTAATTTCAAGTTTTATGTTTAAAACTTTAGCCTATGCTTTTTCGTTACTCATGTCAGCATTATCACTTGGATTATCTATTTATTTAATCTTATAAAGAACAAATCTTAGATTTATCCAATGTTCCGCTACCCCATAGAAAAATATCTATGGACAAGGTTTCGGTATATTGTTTAGATCCGTTATATTTTTGGTATGATCTTCTGGTTAAAATCAGTGCTCTGTTACGAGATCTTTAAAAAATGGCCGCTTCTAAGCCTATTTCCTGATCGTGTTAAAAGACACATCCTTTATTTCACTCAACAATAATTTTGGAACCTTATTAACTCTTGTTCTGGGCTGTTTCCCTTTAGACATACAACCTTATCGTACTATGTCCGATTATTTAATATTAATCTTAACCCTTCCGAGTGCAAAATCTCTCCGATAAAATCTTTACGATCCCCCGATGTATTCAAATAAATTTGATCGAGATCACAGTTCTGTACCTGCTAAGATATTAATTAAATTACCTACTTATATAGGTTTCGCGGAAAACCAGCTCAACTAGTCAGTTTTGTCTTTCACTAACTTACCATCGTTCTTCGGATATCTTTACAACGATAACCCGTTCGGACTTTTATAATCCTGACAATGGTAAGATCACTAGTCTTCGGGTCTAATATTAGATACTTATCATTTTTTCATAATCGATTTCTCTGCGTAACCGGGATAGCATCCATAACACTTTTCTCCTCGCATATAGTTAAAGATTAAAAATCTCTATTGTTACTTATCTCCTTTTCTCCTTATTACCACTAACATTCGCTAGCGTAGATACTCATTCAATCGCCTCGTTACTTGCATCTAACATTAACTTGCTGACCCATTATGCAAAAGGTACGCTTTTGTTTTTTATTTAAACTTATCTCAAGCTGCTTATAAAACTACTATTTCATGTATTCCCTCACGGTACTTTTCACTATCGCTTACAAACCATATTTAGCTTTAGAGGAAGGTTCCCCTTTATTCAAACAGAAATACCGTTTTACTTATAAGCTTTTCTACCTTTATTCACATTTTTTGTAGAATCTCGTTTGATTTATTTTCCTAAAGTTACTAAGATATTTCAATTCACTTTGTTTATATGACCGATGTCTCCTAATACAAGCTCAGTTTCTCGACGGTGTCTTGGTTCATAGCCGACTATCCATAATAATTTCTTTTTATACTTTTTATTTCTTGACAAAATTAAATATAATAAAGTACTTATCTAAGGACATATAAAATGTCTATTATCTTTTCTTTTTTATATTATTTATAGGTTAAAACTGAGTGAAAAAAAAATAATAAAATTTATTTTATATATACTTTTTGTTTTCAACTTTTTAATTGTATATTATTCATTTGTCTACTATCTATTTTCAATGCATTTTTGCCTAACTCAAATACAAAACCTAGAGTTAAAACTAAGAAAAAAACTAACATGACTATTAACCCATATATACCATTAGTATAAGCACTAACCACATAAGGATAAACTAATAATATTTCTAAATCAAAAAGTAAAAATAAAAGAGCAAAAATGAAAAATGATATACTAAATTGAGTTCTATTTTGTCCTAAAAAAGAATGAAATCCACATTCAAAGGCACTGTTTTTTTCTTGATAAGGATTGTGGGGAGAAAGTAAAAGATTAATACCTAAAAGTATAAAAGATAAAAGAGGTATAAAGAGAAAAAAAAAAGTTAAGCTTGACATATTGTTTAAATTTGAAATTTATAAGCAAAATGAAATTGATACAAAAAAACATTAGATTTACTAGAATTAATTAATAAAAAACGTAAATAAAAAACTAGTATATGCGTTAGTTAAAGGGTACTTCGTCATATACGTCCAAGTATCTTCAATGGGAAAGGGGCGGCGACTTTTTATTATAAAAAATATACAGATATTAAAATTAACACTCTTTTCACTTTGTTATTAAGGTACCTTTTTCAAAATAATATTATGTACATGATAAATAATTATTATATATTATTAGCAGAATGGCTTATAAGAGAAAGTAAATCACACAAGTTTAATATTTCATTAGGTATTAAGATGAAAAGCACAACAGCTAGGTTTAAAATAGCTAATGTAATAGAGAATATATTTGATAAAGATATGTCCACGTAGATATATGATTTTTTATACTCCGGGTTTTCAAAATAGATTGTTTTTATAACACTTAAGTAATATACTGCTCCAATAACACTAGTTAATACTGCAACTAAAACTAATAATATTTTTCCATTATCTAATGCACTTGTTAAAACCATCAATTTCCCAAAAAATCCTACTAAAGGTGGTAACCCTATAAATGAAAACATAGTTATAACTAAACATAAAGATAAAGAAGGGTTAATAGCGAAGTAACCTTTTAATTGATTTATTAATTGTATAGGACTGTTATTTTTTTCGGATAAGTTGTTAAATTCTGCAGTATTTGTGTAATATAAATACAAATTGAAACCCATAGCTATTATTATCATAAATACATTTAAATTTGTAAGTATATATTGTATAATATAAAATAAAAAAGCCTGATATGAATCTAAAGTATGTACAATTAAAGCCAGTAAAATAAAACCTATATGACTTATAGTACTATAAGCCAATAATCTTTTTATTCTAGCTTGACTTAAACCTAAGACAGTCCCTATAACTAATGAAAAAAAACAACTCAAGGATAAACTTGTTGTTCAAGAATAAAATTGTGTTGTTGAATATAATAAAGAGCTAGTATAATGCACTAGCTCTAATAATAATATTAATATAGCAATTTTTCCTAAAATTGCTATAAAAGTTGTAACTATAGTAGGTACTCCATCATAGACGTCTGGAGATCATCAATGGAAAGGGGCGGCGGCTATTTTGAACAATAAACCTACAGATATTAAAAATAAACTATAAAAAAAATAAGTATGATTATATCAAGCCGAATAATAAGCGTATTTTTCAGAATCAGATATTATAGAATACATTCCATCTAAGTTAGTTAAACCAGAATTTGCATAAATTAAACCTATACCTAATAAAATGAAACAAGAAGAAAGCCCACCTAATAAAAAATAAGTTAAGGCAGAACCTGTGGAGGATTCAGAATTTCTATGTAGAGAAGATATTATATATAAACTAAAACTTTGTAATTCTATACATAAATAAATAGAACCGAGATCTCCACTACACATTAATAAAGTAGCTCCACTTATAGTAAATAAAACAATTAAAGCATACTCTATTATTGTAAATTGTTCTGACATCTTATTTATTATACTTACATATTGTTTTACGCTTTTTAAAAGTGTATCTAACAGAGATACAGATTCTCCTATATATCTCTTTCTAGGGTAAAACCCTGTCATTAGTAAAATTAATATACTAATTAAAAAAATAAATATATGGAAGCTTTGAGTTATAGCTGTTATATTAAATAATCCTCCATATAATCCTATTCCTTTTTCTAAATAAGTAATATGTAAATTAATATAACAAGAAAATAAACTATAAAATAACATAACTATACCTACACGACTATATAAAATAGAAGTATCTGGCCTAAAGGTCAACCCATTTGAAAAAAGTAATAAAGAAAGAAAAATTAATAGCATTGCGTTATTCTAAAAAAAAAAGTTAATTGAATAGGTAAAAAAAAAACATATATTTAAAATAATAGAAATTCTAAAAAAAAAAGTAATAAAAAGATAAAATTAACATTATGGTTACCTTTCCATAACAATCTTATATATTGGATAAATTAATATTAATTATTTTGAAAATATAATTTGAAAATAAAAAATTTTCTAAAACTTAGCTTTAAATTATACTCAGCTTTATTTGTATATAATAAGTAAAATTATTTAAATGTCTTTTTGTTTAATCGTAATAATAATTGAACCTACCATTGCCAATAATAATATAACTGAAGTTATAATTAACCAGATAAAATGACTTGTATACATAATATTTCCGATGGAAGTTATATCCGAGATATCTACCAAATTATTATCTCAATTGTTTGAAGAAACATATGAAATATGTGTTTCTTGTTTACTTACTATTTCAAAATTGTCTGCTTTATTATCAGAATTAGGTAATATACTGCTTATAGGTATAAAAAAGGAAAGAATGGCTATAATAGCTAAAGGTATATTATTATTAGTGTCACTTATAAGTTCTGATACCCTTATATTAATAAGCATTAATATAAACAAAAATAAGATAGATACAGCTCCTACATAAACTAATAAATATGATAACCCAATAAAAACAATACCGATAAAAATAAGATAACAGGATATGTTAGAAAATAAAAATATAAGATATAAGACTGACACTATGGGATTTTTGGTTATAACAATTAATATTCCAGATAAAATAGATAAGGATGTTATTATATATAAAAATATTACATGAAAACCATTCAAAATATTAAATGTTTCAAATAAAAAATGCATCAAAATTTTATTAAGTTTCTCCTTTCTTTTGCTATGTATAGATAGAAATTCCACCTTTAAACCTGTAAATATGACTTTTAGAAGTTTTCTACTAAAACTTCTATATGACGCAATTAATGTGATTATTTAAAGTTATAAAAAAAAATAATAAATTATACTTAAATTTTGCATTAAATGGATAAATAAAGATTAATCATCTATATAATTATCCACATTGCGTAAATATAGGGGGGGGGTGGTTAATCTAAAAAATCTGAACAAGATGTAATTAATACATTTTGTATGTCTCTAAGCTCCAACCAAAAAATATTTGACCTTGGAAGGATTCGAACCCTCATTATAAAAGTGAAAATCTTATATTTTCATTATTGTATTTTTACCTGGTTAAACTACAGGGTCTTTTTTTTTATGATAAAAGTATATACAAAGCGAAATTAGTTATATCACCTGTACTTAAATTTTAGTTATTATTATTTGAATTGTTTGTGTTATTTGTAGCACTTTCTGCTATACATTCCTCACTGCAAAATGAACATTGGCAATCCAAACAGTGATAAGCTGAAGAATTAGAATCACAGTTTGGACCTGAACAATCTGAAAGCTCTACTGCACGATTAAGACTATCTGGATTAAGTATAGGACCATTATTGTCATGTAGACAAACACACTGATCGGGAGAACATCCAAAAGTCGGCGTAGGACCATCATTAGTAGTAATAAAGTCTGTCTCAAATGAAAAATCGAAATTGTACAATAAACTAGATACACTGTAATTTAAACCGTCTAAAATTATTGAAGGATAAATACCTAATATTACAGTTAAGATTACTAAAATTAAAAGTATAGAATATTCTCTTTTATTTAAATCAGGTAAATATGTGAATCAACCTTTGAAGATACCACCAAAAATAATTCTATTAAACATAAATATAGTATATACAGCAGATAAAATTATAGAAGATGAAGCTAGTATTCCTGCAAATGACAATCTTTCAAATATTCCATATAAAGACATAAATTCTCCTACAAAATTTAAAGTAAGGGGAGCACCACAATTTCCTAAACATAATATAAAAAATAATATAGAAAAAATGGGCATAATTTGGGCTAATCCTCCATAATAATTTATGGTTCTTGTACTAGATCTATCATATAGCACACCTCCACCACTAATAAATAAACCGGAAGATACAAAACCATGAGCTAGACCTAAAAGGATACCTCCTTGTATACCTTGTATTACATTACTTAAAATACCCGCAAAATAAACTGCTGCATGTGAAACAGAAGAATATGCTATAAGTTCTTTAACATCTATTGTTCTTATGGTACTAAAACTGGCATATAAAATAGTTATTACACAAATAACAAAGATTATATGTGTATAAAATATGAAAGCTTTGGGTACTAGAGGTAAAATTAATCTAAAGACTCCATATAAACTCAATTTTAATACAATGGCAGCTAAGATAACACTTCCAGATAAAGGTGATTCTACGTGAGCTTTTAATAATCAAGTGTTTAAAAAAATAACTGGAGTTTTTACTGCAAAAGCCACAAATATTCCCATAAATAAAAAGACTTGTGTTATATATGCGTAATCCGTTTTATATATAATATCCATATCTGTACTACCTGTTAAAGACGAAACTGTTATTATTGATAATAACATAAATAATGACCCCAAAAATGTATATAAAAAAAAATAAAAACTAGCTCTTAGTTTATCTGTAGATCCAAAAAATCCTATTAAAATAAATAAGGGTGCAAGTATACTTTCGAAAAAAATATAAAACATTAATATATCTAAAACAGCATAAATCAATAATAAAGCAGATTCTAAAAGTAATATTATTACTAAAAAATAAGCAGTTTTACTATTAATTGACTTTCAATTAGATATTATAGAAATGGGTGCTATTAAAGTAGTTAATAATACAAAATATATAGACAGACCATCTAATCCCAAATAAAAATCATAATGACCTACTGTATAATGCTCCTGAACAAATTGAAAGTGTTTACTACTGTTATCAAATAAGAATCATATTATAAGTGATAAAAACAAATCTACAACTGTTACAACTAGTGCAATAATTTTTAAAGTTTTATCATTTACTTGTTTATTTTTTTGATTTTCTTCGTTTATTTCGTGGTTTTTAGAGTTAATTTCACTAATTTCGAAATTTTTTGAGTCTCTTACGCTAAAAAGGTCAATTTTTTCTGTGTTAAAAATAAATATAATCAAAATACCAAATAGAGGCAGTATTATTAAAAAGGATAATAGCATAAGATTTAATAAATAGAATCAAATATATAATACAGCTTTAATTAGTTACGCCTTAGACGGAAGAAGTTCTAAGCAGAAAAAGTAGCTTTTTTCAAAGTAACCTTTTATAATTCAATATTTAGTTAAAAATACATATATATTAAATAAAAAAAGATAAATTTGAAAAGTATATTTGCATAGTAATAAAAATAAATTTAAAGGGGAGGTAAAAACAAAAAATAGTTAATATTATTTTTTGTTTCAATTATATAAAAATTATAAAGTGTAATAATTTTGAAATTAAAAGGAAATATCGGGGCACTCAGATTCGAACTGAGAAACTTCTCGACCCAAACAAGACACCTAACCACCCGGCACTACCCCGTAATTACAGAGAATATCCGATTCGAACGGATGTGATTATATAAACCAAATAAGTTTCAAGCTTATCACCTTAAACCACTCAGTCAATTCTCTTAAATGTAAAAACTTGTGATTCTTCCAAGATTTGAACTTGAATAACATCCTTATCAAGAACGCACTTTACCGATTAAGTTAAAGAACCTAAAAATTAAACAAGAGCACTCAGATTTGAACTGAGAACTTGAAGTTTGAAGCTTCTCATTTTGCCAATTAAACTATACTCTTTAAATTATGAAAATTTTTGTATATAAAATTAGCTTTTCGGAAAAGAGACGATTCGAACATCTAGGTGTAAAACACAATATTTAGCAAATATCTCGCCTTACCTATGGCAACTTTTCCTTTGTTTACTTTTACGAGTTAGGCCGGCTTCGATCCGGCATAATTTTCCTCGACAAGGAAACATTTTACCAATTAAAACTACTAACTCTGTGGCCAGTCGAAATCGAATCGACACACTTCGTTTGGAAGACGAACAGTCTACCATTAACTTATGGCCACTTTTTTTTAAGCTTTTATACATACATTACACATATACATATATATAAATATGGTATCTTTTTTTATTAATATATAATTACTTTTCTGGTTATATATAAGCGAGTTCCTGTTAAATTGCATCTCACTAAATAAGGCAAAATATATTTTTTATAGTTCGTTTTTTTACTTTTGTAAAATTTTTATTTTCTGTTAAATTAAAAAAAAATTATTCTTTTGTTGTATATAAACATATATTTAACTTGCTCTTGACTTTCCTAAGTTTATTAAACTTTATGCTAAGTATATAACACATTTATATTATATATTTATGTAAAATAAATCATCTTTTATATATGATAAAGATAACTACGCTTACACCACTCTTTCAAAAATCACCCATACTTCCAAAACTTTTTTCTCATAAACCCCTTTTATCCGCATTTGCTAGAAACCCCATAAAGCAAAAATATAGGCTTTACGTTTTCTGGTTACATAGTTACGAACCCTTCACTTTAAAACAGGTATACCTGTTTCCCGGGAAAATAAACTTTTTAAGTCCCTTTTTCATATGAAAAAGGGATTTAATAGGATATCAAAGTCCTGTATTGTGTTAAAAGGGTACCAAACAAAAAAAGAGTATAGAAAAAAAGCTAAACTCAGTAAAAGTTATTAATGTAATTCCAGACCGTCTTTAATATATGATGAAGATAAGACTACAAAAACTTGCGCTTGGATAAAAGCTATCCCAATTTCTAAACCTGAAAAAGCTATTATAAATAATAACGGCACTAAACCTAAAAAAAAGTAAATAAAACCTTTACTTATAATATTATAAGTAAATCCTGATAAAATATTTAATAACATGTGACCACTTAAAATATTTGCTGCTAATCTTAGACCAAGTGACACATTTCTAGATAAGTAAGATATAAATTCTATTAAAACTAATAATGGTAATAAGCCTAAAGGACAACCTGATGGCACTAATAATGAGAAAAATTTAAGCGCATGTATTTGAAATCCTAAGATTGTTGCACCTATAACTATTGTAAAACTTATAGAAAAAGTTAAGATAAAATGAGATGTAGGTGCAAAACTGTAAGGTACCATACCGACTAAATTATTTATTAAGATATATATAAAAAGTGCACTTATTAAAGGGAAAAACATTTGTCCCTTGTTTGCGTTTATTTGATTTGTAACTATACTGAACACTGTTGCGTAAATAGACTCCATTGATAATGATCAACCGTTTGGAGTAGTTAAATCATAATTTGTAGCTAATGTGTATAACATAAATACAATAAGGCTTGCTATTATTAAATATAATCCTATATTTGTTAAAGATATTTGAATATTTCCTAATAAATCCGCTTTTAAACTAAATAAATTTCTTATTGTAAATTGGTCTAAGGGACTATTTGTTCATAAAGGTAAGATGATATGCATACTTTTTGGTTTTTATTTTTTTTATTCGTTTTTATATGTTTTTTAATTTATATATATTTTTAATTAACCTCCGATTTGGTCATATAATCAATATAAAAATTTACCTAGATTAACAGATTGTATAGCTATTGGCATTGAACTGTGTAATATACCACATATTTCTGAACATTGACCGAAATATGTACCTTCTCTGTTTAAATATACAGATGATTGGTTTAATCTTCCTGGGTAAGCATCACATTTTATACCTAAAGAAGGACAAGCATAGGAATGTATTACATCTGCTCCACCTACAATAAATCTGGTATGTGTTAACTCCGGTATTATTACTCTGTTATCTACTTCTAGCATTCTAAGTTTTCCTAATTCAAGATCACTTTCTGGTACTATGTATGAATCAAATTCCACAAACTCTTCATCATTATTTGTAAAATCGGGGTATTGGTAGCTTCAATATCATTGATGTCCTTCTCCATATATCACTAAGGATGGATCTATTACTTCATCCATAAGATACAATAATTTAAATGAAGGGAAAGCTATTAAGACTAATATAAGAGCTGGTGTTATTGTTCAAATCAGTTCTACTAAAGTTCCATGATTTACGTATTTGTTAGATAAAGAGGCTTTTTTATAGTTTATAATTATTGAGAGCATTATTCAACTGACTGCAAACAGTACTATGGCTAAATAAAACATAATATTGTTATGTAGTTCCTCTAATCCTTCCATCTGAGGTGTGGCGTTATCTTGAAAAAACAACCCTCAAGGCTCTGGAGCATCATTATTTGTGTGAGAAAAAACTGAAATACTTTGAATATATTCGTAAATCATTTAATTTTAA
>Ga0115847_100029_pt1 | contig 28628 bp, 31 predicted proteins | sample InSIn5SAF170_FD_83861 | JGI IMG/M metagenome (GOLD analysis project Ga0115847, IMG submission 83861)
TCTCTACCTCTTCTGCTCCTTCCTCCTTCATGGATGGGTATCACACCTGCACAGTCACGACAGCTAGGGTATAGTAGGCTACGTAGGCATCTCCGTGAGAGCGAAGCAGAGAGTCAAAATCATGATTGATGTCAAGACTAAATCGTTTCGCTTCATTTCGAGTTGCTGTTCCGACCAGACGATAGTGTAGCAGGACCAAGGGTACTACTTGATGGACTAAGTTACCGTGAGCACGGGCAAAAGAGAGGAAAATCCGATCGGTCGATGAGTATCGAGGGTGCGAGCGAGAAATGTGATAGGAACGATCGATCGAGTCAGTCGTGAATGATATTGTCAGAAGAGGTAGAGAGCATGAGATGAGAAGATGGATGCTTGTTGTTCAGCTTCCATCGTACAGGACGGAAAGATTGACTTGGGAGATCTCTCGAGACTGATCGTGGTCGTAGTTTGCTGCACACATCGGATTGGACACCACCAACATTCATGTATTGATACGATCTGCTCAAATGCCATCTTTCCCTCCCGCCTGGTCTAATGATGAAATCATTGGATACCCGCATCCCTGCAGCGGTGATTGGAATCCTGAAAGAGACATCTTGGCTGCAGCACAGGTGAAGCCAGTGAAGCTGGAGTTGGCCGCAGTAAAATAGAGTCAAGCGCCAAACCAAGAGCGAGTCCATGCTTCTCGATGTGTGAAAGTCTGACTGAGAAACCGAGCCAACACCTGAACATCGTCCAGTACATTGAAACTTGCACCCGTCCATTTCGACACCGTTTTCTCAAACATTCTACTTTCTGCACACGAGAATCCCGCTTGTCTGAGATCGCACTGGATCTAGTCTCCCTGTACCTACATACAGACACACTCTCGAATTTCTCTGCGGTGCCGTCTCCCTTGCGAGAAAAGTAATCTCCCGGTCTTGGACGACCTCCTGCTCAACCACCGATATATACAATTCTCGACACCGGCCTACCCCTCGACCTCATACCCTAATCTGCTCCTACGATACGGTCTCGCATCCTATTATCTCAACTTGTGACCGCCATTTCGTCGTCTCCTAACAGAAATGGCTACGGTGTGGGAGAGCCAGCCAGATTTGGTGGCTGACAAGATAATCAAGAGAGCTCAAGTCGGAAAGGTTTGCTCAATCATGCCTCTCACAGTATTATCGTAATACTAATCTCAATTGTTCAGATCGGAAGGAAACTCAAGGCTACGTTGGCTCTTGCGAACTTCAAAACTACGAGGGGCTGGGAAGACCTTCCCCTCGATGTGATCGAGCCGAGAGTTGATGAAGAACTGCGAAGACGACGACCCACCTCAAGCAGCGATGTCTTTTCAGACTCGTCCTCCAACACTACAAGTTCCGAACATAGATACAGGCGCCGTCAATTGATGAGCTCGCCGCTCAAAGCTGGTCTTATCTTTTCTGATTCAATAGATCCGAGAAGTGGTAGTAGCACCTACAGCGGACATCGAAAGCGAACATATAACAGCTTCGAGCTCCCAAGCTCCAGCGACCATTCGCGCAAACGAATATGCTCTTCACCTGTTAGTGCAAGACACACAGCACATCACTCATGGAAGAACAACTATCAATTACCTCAATCATCTCCAATCAAGCCACGGAAACAGGCAGGCTTTTCGACATCATCGGGACCCAACATCTCATTCTACAAGCAACCAAGCGATGACATTTACTCTTCGGGCTTCACATCACCCTCAGATGACGAAGAAGATATTCTTCCCATGCACTCCTTTAACGTCCGCTCGTCTCCACGAACTCCACCCCCAACTTCTCGCAATCGTTTCACAAACGACCGTACGGTCAAGCCCGCCAAGTCTACAGATGATGGTGCAGATCTTCTACTCTACCTAGCGACATCACCCTCGCCGGCAAAGCCGTCGACTGCTCGTCGCATGCAACCTCCTTCTACACCTCCACCAAAGAACATGGCACTCCCGTCTTCGGTGATGAACACACCCGGTGCATTTGGAACGCCAAACATATTCTCCTCAGGCTTTGGGGCTCCAAACACACCCTCGCAGAATTTTGATTTTGCTGACTTCGTAAACATTACCCCATCTCCGGCACAGAATGGTTTCTCGAAGACTCCAAGAATTTTGAAGACACCTTCGACTATCACTCGCCGACGACTCACATTTGAGCCTGTCGGCGCAAGTCCAAATTTACCCACCTCCGCTGCGAGACAAGCTACTGGGCTGGGGATGCAACTTGGCGGTGATCTACCACCGCGGTGATTCACCCTCCTCAGTTGCATTGCTTCAAGGACTCATCAAGTCTTGATATTCCACATATCTTTACGAAATACATGACACGTATTTATTGTATATGATTGCACGGCCTCTCTCAATCCTTCTAATCAATTTCCTTTGTCTCTCCAAAACTGAATCAGCGTCTTCGCTTCATCTTTCGCAACACATAGGGTCACAGAATGGGTCATTCCACAAGAGTGGATCAGCCCAAGAACGGTACAAATGGGTGGATATTTCTTTTGTGATGGCGGGGAGAGAATGCAGGATGGTGTCATTTTGAGAGTATACCTTGTCTGTTACCGAGTACGGATCACTGGAGTATGGCGCATGCGTGTATGGGTGGATGGAAAGCTGATATTGGGAAATGGTGTGGTTTTGGGGGACGCGCCTTTACGCGACAAGTCGTGTGAGATTGGCGATATGGTCTGAGCGTTTACCGAGTAGATAGCCAATGAGATTCGAGTTTTTCACTTCTCTCGTCTTCTGACATCAACCACTGTCTCCAGTTTGTCTAAAGCTGTTTTGCGCTTTTGCTTGTTTTGAATCAACTTGTCATCGAAAGATGTTTTATGATGGCATAGTATTATGACATTGAGTTTCCAATGCATGTCATGGACCTACTGGCACTGATCGCTAAGTCTTGGCGTGGTCCATGTAGGTAGTCCATCACGAGAACAGCTTGGCGTGACACCTATTCTCACACCTGCTTCATTATATCACCAGATAGTCAGTTGTTTCATCTATCTGATGACGAGATCGGTATATTTGACTCCAGACTATATACTCTAACTAAGCAATCCATCGAGGGTATCACCCGCAACCTTACAGCACCACTTCACGGTAGCCACATCGCCCTTCCCACCCGCGATGTCACACTTGCTCACCGTTTTCCTGACGAAATACTGCAATCCCCTCAGCAGCGTCTCGTTATCCTTCGCCTTGACGAAGATCCCAGCGACGGCTTTCTCGTCTCTCTTCTTGCCCTTCTGACACTGCAGCAGAGCGGTGACGAAGAGAACTTCCAGAAAGGTCTTGGTCTTGGGCTGCAAGAAGCGTAGGTTCAGGTTCTTGAGGACGTCGACCGAGAGAGCACTCTCTGCAATCAGATATCCAAACATCTTCGCTAGGTTGACGATGTGTCGCATATCAAGTGAATCCTCGTCGTCATTCGCATTCTCACTGTCGTCGCTTTCACCCATCTGCTTGAATAGATCCCAGAGTGAGAATTGAAACGATGTTCGTAGCTTCTTGTCACTACACACTTTTTGCGAGATGAGTGTGTAGTAAGGATTGTAAGCTTTCTCGGCGCCAGCGCAATGGATCAACACTTTTGGAATCTCGTACTCTTGGACCTTCTTCAGTTTCAACTTCATCAGGCGGAGGTATGCATCGTTGTAATCTTCTGCTGACATAATGGCAACGAAGATTGCACGTCGGATGTCGGTGTTCATGCGGTGCTCCTTGGCCAGTTGGAACAGGTCTGTTGTGCCCGTATCTTCTGTAGAGGACTTCTTCTTGGACTTGACTTCCTCAACAACATGATTGTCATCATCGGTTTGTGCAGTGTTGCCTGCCCAAGATGCTCCTACAAGCCACCACTTTCCTTTCTTATCTGAATTGCGAATATCATCAAGGCCAATTCGTAGTGGCTCACTTCCTTTGATATTTCTTGTGTTCAAGCTTCCTAGGATCTTCTTCATGCGGATGGTGTGTTCGGACGTCACGGCTGATGCTTGTCCTCCTGCTCTCATCTTGTTGTTCTTCAAGTCATCAATCGTCTCGATCATGAATTTCGTTCTGACACTCAACTTGTCTTCCCCTCCAGCCTTCTCTACTGCCGGACGTAACATCGACACAATGTCCTTCAAAGATGACGGATCATCCTGACGTAATTGTGGCCCAGCAGCTCGGATGACTCTTAGTAGCAGTTCAGCATTGAGTTCCGAGAGCTTCTCAAGGAACAATCTGATATAATTATACAAAAGGTTGCTTCCAACAACTTGGAAGATATACAATTCTGACAGGAGCATGATCAGATTCGATGTCTCCTTACTGCCTTCTGTCGTAGCCGCAGTTGATCCTTCCTGGGCATTTGCAAGCGCTCGCGAATAATGCTCTTCGAAGAGTTCAGTAATACGTTGTATAATCTGCGCGCCGAAGTCTGTCCCAATGATTTTGTAGACAGCGGCAATGAAGCCTGCAGGTAGTATGATCAATGTATCAGGTAGACTCGTTGGCTCGCAGACAGAAATTAGAAGGAGGTCCACCAAGGTCGATGTAACATGCTGTCGCGCGTTGTCTCGATACACCTTTTCAATCTCGCCTAGAATTGAGATCAGATTTGACTCAGTCAATTTGTTGACCTGTCCCTGAAGCTGTCTGCGAAGTCTCGTAAGCAGTTCCGAATCTGAAGAGGCAGGCTTTCGTAGAGACGGAGGTATATATTTCGCTGCCGAGTTTGTAGACACAGGTGCTACATAGGGATTTTCGCGAATCCGTGGTTCCTCAAAATCGGCATTGTCCTCTGCGCCCGAAAAGCCGCCAAAGTCGTCCTCGTCTTCATTCATTGATTCATCATCTTCTTCTGAACCAAGACTGTCAAAACCTCCATCTTCATCGAATCCGTCCTCCTCTCCCTCCAGAATGTCGTCTTCGTCGCTTTCATCACTGGCAGACTCGTCCTCAACAATCTCCTGTTTATTTGCCTTCCTTCGCTTTTGATCTAACCACTCTTCTGCCTCAGTCTTCCGCTTCTTCTTATCTTGCACGTCTTCTTCATCCTCGAAACCGTTCAAACCTTCTAATAGCTCATCCAATCCATCATCTTTGAAAGACTGAGGTAAATTCTTCTTTCCTTTAAGTCCTAACTTCTTTTCCAATTCCGCAATTTCTTCGTCATCTTCTGCTAACTTGTTCTTGATCGATTGCGATATTCTGGGAGGAGGTGTGATTGAACGACCTCTAACATTCGAAGGCGTAGGATCCGCTTTCTTTGTCTTCTTGAGTATGGATTTTGGTTTCTCGACTTCCTCTTTCGTGGTTTGTTCTTGAACAGCGCGTCTCAGAGGCGGTGGAGGAGTGGTATCCTCTGACAGTGATCCAATATCATCATCGTCTCCATCATCGTCCCCACGTAAATGCGTCACACGCTGCCTCTTCTGAGGTGGCGGACCATTTCTCAAGGCCTTCTTCCCAGCTCTTTCCGCCTTTCTCAATTCTTTCCTCGTTTGCGGTCGACCACCTTTTCGTCCCCTGCCATTTCCTTTGCCCTGTAATGATTCACCTATCTGATCAAGTATACTCTTTGGCAACTTCAGATTTCCTTGCTTCGGCGCCATCTTGTCCTAGTTTGTACTCGAGGCCTTCAGAGTGAGAAAGATGTAGAAATTCATTGTACACCGCCTGGCAGAAAATGCATGGCTTGACCACAACTGCCCCGCGATGTTTTTGTGCTCCACAACCATCCTCGAAATCTTGGCTGCCCTCACAACACTTCGATATTATATACATTACAGAATCACAAAGATGGCGGAAACACATCTAACTCATGATGATGTGAGCGTTCTTCACGATAAAAGTGGTGAGATTATAGATGAGCCATGCTGATGACCAGATAGTTCTTTGCGCAGCTCTCTACGCTTTTTGATACTGCGCGACAGAAAGACCACGGCAGCATCTTCCTCACGCAGAAGCGATGTACGGTTTACCTCCTTTTCTCTCTCTCTCTCTCTCTCTCTCTCTCTCTCTCTCTCTCCCTCTCTCTCGCAAAGAACGTATTCTGACTCTGTTTCCAGTAACACATGGCTCAAATACTTCATCAGACACCCCAGCATCCGAAGCAACCTCCACGTTCCAAGACCTCTCACCATCGACACCACTACCACTAATCATACGAGCCACGAATGGCAAATCAAAGGACAAGAGAGCGAACAAAGTAAAGCTATCAACAGTAGTTCAGCCAGATGCACTGGAGGCTTTCTTCGGCAGGTATGCAGAAGTATGTAAGACTGGAATGAGTGGATTGAAGAAGAGAGACAGGAGTAAAGCGAAGGAAAAGTTGAAAGCGAAAAAGAAGAAGTTGGGTGCTGCTGGTGCAACAGTAGATGTTAAGAAATGAGGTGTCCCAGAGGCCAATGGAGTATGTCCTCGCTCTACGAAAGCATCGCAATGAGTAATGGCCCAGTAGCAAGCAATTCTCTGCAAATGCGGTACATGACTGTATTATTCAAGATAAGCTTGAAAGCCATGGGTAGAACGAAATCTTACATGGCTTGCGATGTTGAAGCTGTCAGATATCGTGTCGTGCCAGAAAAAAAAAGGACGGTGGAATTGGGTAGAATGGAGTAGAATGCGTATAGCTCTCCTATGCTGCTGCTACTTGACATATAGAAACACGCTACACACTTAAGTCCAAAGATTCTGAAAGTACATGATGTACCAAGTTGGTGCCGAGCAATGTTATTCAAGAGATTATCCACCTCTGACTTGAAAATCTTATCTACATATCCCAGTGCACATCTTTCTCTCTACACAAATTTGATATGTGTAGGCGTTGAATGTTGAGTAATTCATGTAGTGGAGCCTAACTGCAGTAAGGATCCATAGTATGTTTTAGACGTTGTTTGCTCTCTCGTTTGATATTGTCCCTTTTCATGCATATATGTTATGCATGCGTGTGAATATTGCGCGATTTGACTATATAGTGTTACAACAAGCATACTTAAATGAGGAGGACGACGATCATAATACTGTCAACTTATACTGCTACGGTGAGAAGGAAGTTTCAAGCTCAACGATTGTTACTAAGACTCTCATCTCATCCTAACTCAATCTGCCGAACTTGACCACAGAATGCGTCTACCATATCCCTGCATCTATATATATCTGACTTTAGACTTACACACCGATCAACCCCTTCCTCTACATCATACATTGAGCCGATACTTCCATGCTGCATATCTTCGAAACTTCAAGAAGGCTCCTTCACTTAGAGATATATCCTGAGAATAACAAAAAGCAAGATCATCAAGATGTACGACCACATCCCGACAGATGCGCCAATGATGCTCCTCTAAGCCATTAGAATCCCAGTAACGCCAACAATGCTGTATAAGTAAAGAAGAGATTTCTACCCCAGGTTCCGATATTAATACACTGTTAATACCTTGCTGGCACTGTAACGGCTAGTCAAATGTCCTTTATGACCTAAGAATATTCACTGGTATTCTATCATCTGTAATGTTTCTTTTACCGTTCTACCTAGCTGTCTCTGGGGATGTAGGTGACCTGTCAGCTTCCTTGTGGGTACTATATGGTCTGTTGCTTGCTCCTGCGTCGTGAAAGAACGACTCTAGAGTTGTTGTTGACTACCATTCCATTAGCTCATTTCTTTCTATTGCCATAAGTGTACTCACATCTGTAACTTGTCCTGGCCAAGTATGCTCGTCATTATTCTGGCAATCAAAGGGAGGCAAACCATCAGAACACCTTAAGCTCTCACCACTCCTATGATCGTAGACAGGAGTCCAGCTCTGCGTATGATTTACATCAGGTGTTGGTGGGGTGTTTGATGTATAATCACCAAGCAATTCTGGGTCAATTTGTGAAGTCCACTTGTTCCCCGATGTAGGAGTGTGTACAAACTCGTGATGTTGTGCATTATGCCCACGTAATGCATGATTGTGAGAACTCTCGACGGGTGGGATCATATATGGTTGGTCCCCATAGCCTGTAGGTGAATGTTGAGTTGCGGTGTGGTATCGTACGTGGTCCCTGTCTTTGTGTCCTTGAGTGTTGGTATGTGGTGAAAAATGCATGTTCTGTTGATATGCTCGCATATATGATTGCTGGGATAATTTTGATCCATCATGACTGCCAGCAGTCATGGATGTTTTCGAAGGAGTCGCAAGGTAATCCTGAGATTGAAAAATTGACAGACTGTTCGCTTTCGCACTGGCCAAAGCCTGTTTACCCCTAGCCTGTGGTCTTGTCTTCGCCCTCGTTCTCGTTTGTCCTAAAACACCCACAGCCCTTTCTGTTCTTTTTGCCCGGGCCTTCGTAGTCCTAGATCTCTTCTTAGGCCTCACAAAGTCCTCGTCGTCGTCCTTCTCACCAGCATCCTCCTGATACTCTTCATCCCAAGGATTATTCCTACCCAAGACCTTCTCAATTTCTGGATCAACATAAACCTCACAAGTGGGACATCCCGTCTTACAACCACAAAACCAACAGAATCCCATCTCCTCCTGCGCATGCCTCTTCATCTCAGGCGTGTCAATAAACCTCTCCACAAGAGCTTTGTCAATACCTGGTCTTCTCGCTTCTCTTTCTTCAACTGAGACACCTTGTCGTGCAGCCGTACAGCGCCAGCATTCGCCCTCATTGCGTTCTTCGGGCGAAGAGCCGATTTGAAAGCAGAGTTCTTTAGGACATTTGATTGCGGGCCATGTTGGGGGACAATCGCGAGTGCGAGTAACTGCAACGTATGTGCGGCGACAGCAGGGCAGGTTGAAAGGGACGATGTGGCACATCGAAAGCTTGTGAGTTAGTCGAACAAGTTGAATGTAATATGACGGGCTGAGTTAGTTTGTACGAATGTAAGAAATGCTTTGATGATAAGGAGGGTAAGGACAATGTAAGGAAGAACTCAATAATGATAAGTAGATGGACAAATGTCGCAAGGATGATGTTATGGAGCAATAGATAAACGACGTAACCATAGAAGTTGAGTTATAATCAAAGGTGACCAAAAGTCGCATACAAATTGAACCTCTGTGAATCATTGTTGATAAAATGAATAACAGTTCAACCTTTCAGTTTCCCAACAATGCAGTTATGTAGACACAATCTGATCAGGGATCAGTAGACTTTTAAATACAAGATTTCATACAAATTGAAGAACAACAGATCATCAGGGGGTTTGCATTTACCACGAAAAGCATGTCACCATATTGCTCGGCTACAATTGAGGTGCAAATCAAGACACGCCTTGTTGAGCGGACGCAGATTGTGAAAAGTCAAGCTATTATCATTCTGTCTGTCAAACTTTTCAACGTGGGTTAACTTGCTTTAACTCATCGGACATACCGAAAAGTGAAGTCTAATCACGAAACATGTGCTCCCATATCCTCATAACAAATGAAACTACCGACAAAGTTGCCGTGTACGAAAATCGTGTTTTATGTCGAAATACAATATAAAGAAGATGACGCCGCAAGCAAGCCGGATAGCAATATTGTAACAGGCGATGATGTCGCAAATGTGCTCCCATTCCATGCATACACGTTACAGTCTTACATGATCTGATCTTGAGTCAAGCCAGTAGCGTCTGTCTCCATTGCATCACCACCCCCTGGGGTCTGGTACTTGACAAAGCTGAGGCCAAGTGGTCGACCACCATATTGGTATCCGGAGAACTTCTCGATAGCAGTATCGGCGTTCTCGGCTGTGTCAAAACGTACAACTCCAGTACCGCGTGATCTGCCATTTGGTTCATACTGAATTTCAGCCTGCTCAACCTTGCCAATGGTTGTGAAGAGCTCGACAAGATCCTCGTTGCTCGTCGACCAAGGAAGCTAAAGTTTGTTAGTTGGTGACTAGCCAAAATAAGAAGATAACTCACGTTGCGGACATAGATGATCTCGCTTCGTTCGGTGCCAGCGGTAGCGTAATCAGTAAAAGGATTTGGCACAGCAGAGACTGCACCAGCCCCTCCGTCATAGCCACCTGGACCACCGCCATATCCCCCCCCTCCTCCAAAACCACCGCGTCCGCCGAAGCCACCACCAAAACCGCCACGGCCTCCGAAACCTCCACGGCCTCCGAAGCCGCCTCCGAAGCCTCCGCGGCCCCCGAAGCCTCCACGACCGCCGAAGCCACCGGCGCCTGCGAAACGATCCTCACGAACTTCGAGAGGACGTCCTTGCCAGTCATAACCATTGAATTGCTGAATGGCGTTTCGAGCATCGTCAGCAGACTCGAAAGCGACAATACCAGAGCCCTTAGGGCGCCCATCAGGGCCAACATGAACATCAGCTCGAATAACGGCACCGTTTCGGGCTGTAAGTGTAAGTTAATTTCCTGGTCTATACGGCCCTGTTAGCGTCCGGGAATAGACTCACCAGCTTGACGGAACAAATCCTTGAGATCTTGCCATCCTACGGTGTAAGGGAGCTAGATGACAACGTCAATATTACATCGTGGAAGTGAGATCAAAGAAGGGGAACATAGGGGGAAACAAACATTGGACACATAGATTTGACGGCCACCACCACCTTGCTGGTAGCCACCGGCAAAACCGCCTCCGAAACCACCGCGTCCTGGGGCACCTTCATAGCCGCCGCGGCCTCCAGATGGTGGACCGGTGAATCGGGGTTCAGCTTCGCGATCCTGAATGCTATTAGCTTTGTACTTTGAAGATGGTGTGAACCTACTTCGCGAACATAGACGAGTCTTCCCATAAGATTTTGGTTACTGAGCGTATTGACTGCCTGTTGAGCCTGCTCCCTCGTTGCATATTCAACAATGCTAAGAAAATGTTAGATGATATGTGTAGAGATCGTGAATAGACGTGAACTTACCCGCATCCCTACATCACCCACGGAACAACGTCCCATCCGTCAATCCAACATTCCTTCAATAACCAGAAAACAAAGGGAAAGATTTCAAAAAGCCATCACAAGTAGGCGCCCACCTTCGACATTCCATTCGGAAGCAACAACACATCTGCAAATAAAACTTCCCCAGCTGACAACATAACTCCGTTAGCCCTGCCCAATTCAAATGTCCTATCCCAATCACTAACCAGTTCTCATAAAATCCTTCAGATGGTGCCATTTAACGTCGTAAGAAAGGTTACCGACATAAACCCGTCGATCTTGTTGACTGCTCTCCTTGATATTCTCCAGCATGCTAGCTCGCGCAGCACTGCGATCTTCACCACCTTGGTATCTTCCACCTTGTGGTGCTGAGCCGTAGCCACCAGAGCCTCCTGAAGGTGCGCTGGCCATTGGGGATCTAGAGCGGCGACGCTCCCGAGATCGGCTACGAGGACTATAAGATCTTCTGCGAGAAGAGCGGTTAGGGGGGCTGCGAGTTCGAGATCGAGCGCGATCTCGACGAGGACTCCGGGATCTGTCACGAGCCTGTGATTTGTGAGCTGTGGTGAGCATTGAGAAGGCTTCAAGCGCAACAGAGATGTGGATGGCAAGGTAGGAGAGGGTGGGGTTCGATGAAAGATGTTGGCAGAAGCCAGATTATCTGACAAGGTGTTTGAGTGGGGATGCGAGTCAAGGAAAGGTTGGAATGTTGCGCTGAAGCAAAAACGATAGCTCGACCATCCAGGTTCTTATGAAAGCGGTGCGTTCACTACGGTGACTCTTGCGCACACCGAAGGAGGAAGCGCAGCCTGATGCAGCTCAAGAGCGCGTCGAACGTCAAGTGAATATAGTCTTGTTAAAGGAAGAGTCGCATACCTGTGGTCTGTACGAATCGTCGGCTTTAGCGCGCACGATGTTAGCAAAGCCTAGTCAAGAAGAAAGTAGAAGATATGGCGAAGTTCGTGTCAACGTTCCGTCGAGAACGAAGTAGAGCATTCAAAGCCTTAATGGAAGACCTTTAAACGAGACGGAGCAGGCGGAGCGCCTATGTAAGTGAAAGAAAAGGATGGGGATATGCAGAGGACGGACTAACCCATGTTGCTTGCAGGAAGGTGATGTGGTGGATGTAGTAGGCTCAGGCTGCTTGCTACCAGAAATTCACCGTAAAAGGTGTCTCGTTGGAGAGAATGTAAGAGCTGCTGCGGACGCTGGGCACCGGGTCAGAGCTTTGCATACAACATGCACTGACATGTGCCAATCGGGAGAACGTACGTTGCGGTCGCTTTGTTATAGTTAATTCTGCAATTATGATCGCGTCAGCGTGAGCCTTATTTGACCAAATCAAGCTGCTGCCGATTTTCCCCTAACAAGCAGGGCAGACACACGACGCAATAGGAGGAAATTATCTGCAGCTCCCAGTATCGCTCAGAGATCTGAGTAGCATCGGGGACGTAGGGTAGGGTTCGCGGGCAACGAAGATCACGATGCGCAACGTGGTGGGATTCGTACCTTGGAAGTTTTCTGCGCAATGCTCTAAGCAGTAATGGAGAGGGATCAAACAACACGAGTGGCTCGTCACTACCAGGATATTGAAGAGGGTACCGAAGTCACTCCGCAGAAGGCTGCAGGTTGTATATGCGACAGCGGCTATCAAAGAACAAAGATGGTAGTACAAGTGTGCGTAAGAAGTGGATGGATTGGGTACAACAAATGTATGTTGTTGTTGGTGGTCAAGCGGGACGAGGTTGAGCTTCGACTTGCTTCAGCCAATATGGAGCTTGGATGGCACTAGCATGGGTCCGCCCGACTACCGTACTACACCTTGAGATTCTATTGTTGTCTACAAAGTACATACATTTCTATCTCTTCGAACGACATCTGATCTCGTTCCTGGATTCCCTCAGTATTACGCACGGCTAACATATCGAAGTATCGAGTACCTGCTTATGTGGCTTGATGTCGCTTAGGATCCCGCGGCTTATTCTTTCGAGGTGTGGTTCCTTTGCCAGTTTATGTCGCTCAGAGACCACAGGTAAATCTTCGATTGGCTATCGAACGGACAGCTTCTTTACATGGTCCAATCACGACCACCAGATCGCGAATTTCAAGACCTTCCAATTCAGAACAATTGCCGAAAGAGGATTTCTGGAGCTTGCTGAACTGCATCACTTTGCAGAACGTGCCGCATGTCCAGCTATCACGTACATTGCTCTAAAGCAATCTCAAATACCCTCTTCATGCATGGCGCCTTCATTGGTTGTGGATATGTCTGCCTCCGATACTAATGATGGAGTATCATTCGATCATTTCTTACATATCTCGCAGCACACGGCAAAGCGAGTTTGAGATTTTCGACCACTCACGCAATCTCATGTAGAAGCATTCTTCCACAGAGCTTTATACGCTGGATCTGGCAATCACGGCTGCTAATATCATGGTTAAGGGGACTTTTCAAAAGTGCCGGCGAAGAACACCCAGACATACAGTGCTTTGGGTTGATATGGTATGCCAAGGTCAAAGATCAGATGAAATTCCTGCGTCAATGCCCAATAGCTCCGAGCTGATGGAAAAACTCTCAAAAATGCCATCGATGAGGTCGTCAATACTCTAAAAGTTCCTGTTATTCATTTGAGACTCTGGAAGTCGTCTCTAAGTTTGCACTAGAAAACCTTCGTCTTGACAGCCTCTCCAAGAATTAAATCAACAATTTTACTAACAATAAATCAGACCTTGTGTTACAAGGGGGAAGCGAATCACTTCAAGTTCTGTCCAATTTTGCACGTAATACGCACGATTTGCTTCCAGGGTCTTCCGCGGTCATTCAGCTCAAGTTTTGCATGCCAATTATGCATCTACAAGGGCAAGAAGCCACGCAGGGGATCAAGTACACACATCTCTGCGCATGGTTTCTGTCAAAGGTGCGAGCTCACGCGGAGCAAAACGATTACCGTATCGACCACCCAAGTTCCAAGTGGTAGTTCCAGTAGTCGACTCATCGGCATAGTATCAATAAGCTTAAGAATCAATATTCGTTCTTCTTGATTCATAGCTAGTTTCTGGACGCAAGTAACATGATGTAACAACGGGCCAACGGGCCGCACTTTACGTGCAGATTTTGGTGATTCAATAGCCTGGCGTGCATCTTCAAGTCACATCTTGCACCGATCATGGGGAAGATGCCTGCATGCTGCTGAAGATTTTATTGTTCTACATGTTCTCCATCTTTCGCTTGGTTCCGATGCGTCTGTCACGAAAACTTTGATCCTTACAGCCTATTTGCAACTCAGCCTGTTGCTATCTTTATTTGCACATCATTTCCCAAAATGCCAATTCAGCTGCTGATGCTTGTGTAACATATGTCCTTCATGCTTGGCCTTTGTGGACCTGTAACGTTCAGGTGGTATAGATTCCATTTACAATGTCTTGCACGAGACTTGATACTTCGATCAAAATAAAAGTGTGGTCGAATTCTTTGAGAGCACTGCTGCAGGTCTCTCTTTTCTTTCAATCTTTCGATAGTTGTGCGCCCGAATCAAAGGAACGGTGAAGGTGTGGCAGCTTCTTGGGACCTAGCAGGGGTATACTCTTCTGGTAGATAACTTTGATACCAGCTAACGCCTCCAGGTGAAGGCTGAATTCTGTTCATAACGTTATGGACCAGTGACCAAAGATTTCCTATCCCTCATGCTGTAGAGTGGTCAACTGTTTGGTTTGGCAGTCAAGTCCGAACCGTGTATCATTGCATCTTTCCACACTATAAACCTGTCAATATCAAAATTGGTCGGTTGCGATGTGAGACGCAATCCTTCATATCTGTGTAGAGACACAAGAGAGCCTTGTTATCAACGGCCAAAAATCTAGGACATGTTGTGGCCATTCCACCTCGCTGGGAAATGGAGAATGCTTATATGACTTTTTCTTATTATTAGATCTTCGAACAATTTTATATATAGATCAATCATATGATAATAAATTAAATTTCACAGGTCCGACTCAGCTTTTGACATCAACTGCTAGTCAATCACTCTGTTGTGATTCCAACCACTGTTTCGTTTTCGACATTTGGAATGCATACGGACGCAGTGTTGCGGCTTCTATTCTATCGTAGTCTCAGCAATTACTCAAACTTGGGTCTTTTTGTGTGCGAAACTCGGGTCGATCCACTAGAATTCTAAGTTTTGATATTCGAATCCATGCACATACCGTGCCTCTATCACAACTTCGCACAATTCAGAATGAGCTTGCTATAGTGCACATGCATGCCCATCTCTTCTCTCATATTATCGTATCAAGAATGCAGTGGATCGAGTGTTGCAGAGACATGGACGCATTATAGTGTTTTTGGATCTAGTTCCTGTGCACAAACGAGCGTAGAGCGTATCACCATACTACAACTCTGAAATCTAACCAGTGACAGGCAATCAGCCAGTAAATGTGTAGCTCTTGGAAGATCTATTCAATCTTGATCCTTAAGTGATGTCGGTGTCCCAACCTCTGGACTGGCTAGTATCATACAGTAGATCCCGCATCTCTCTACCAGTTTCTTTGTAGATGGTGATTGACTTCTGATTCAGTGGCCGTACTATTATGCTTATAACGAAAGGAAAACGTTCGGTTCTCCATAGCTATGATACACATGGACTTGTCTTGCAGATAGGGAAAGAAAGAATCTTGCTTTTCGATACCCACTGATCAAATGCAATTTTGCCTTACATAGTGGATATAGTGTCGCCTGATTACAATCATTCTGATGAGTTCACGTTCTTCTTTGGTGAGCGCTGAAACCTTTCACGGAAGCGTGAGGCATTAAAAGGATGCGTGCGGAACAATCTGGACGTTGAACACCCAAACATGTTACAAGAATGCCTATAATGGCAAGTATAACTTAGGACATTTGAAGCCTGCACAAAGGGAGAGAGCATAGCACGATCGATAACATCGATCAGATCGCAAGTGGACAGAAAAGAGATATGTGACCATGACCAACCCTGCTGCGACTTAAACCTCAGAGCACACCAGGTGTAACATATATACAATTTTGACATGAAAGTAGTAGCTACAACTAAGCAGTCAGGAGGAACAACATCAAGACCACACCGAATGCCAGAGCAGAGATGGAGCACGCAAAAGTTGTTGCAGACTTGCGAAATAATTGAAACTTGTCGTTGTTTCATTGTCTATGGCTGTCTCCAAATCACTGAGTATATTCGCCGCGAGTCAAGCATCTCCAATGCCAAGCCACTACCGAGTCATTTGAACAAGTATCGACATCATAGCACCTACGACGACGTTGACAACCAATACAAGCACCGTACCTGACTAGCAAGATAAAGAAGTTCACACATGAGAATCTGATAACATATGAGATCAACAAAGTAACGGTCGAAGTGTAATACGTTAGCAGTTCTGCCACAAGAGAACAAAACCCCACTACTGCAACACTAAACAGGCTCGAATCGCATATGCATGGTGGAGTACAGGATACCACCACTTGCTGTTCTACCACAAGCTATCAAAGCTCTTACCTGTTGCAATACAAAGACAACCTTCGTTTAGCTGAGCCTTCTTTAGGTGTCGTAATGGTTCATAGATAGCGTCACCACACCTTTCGAATCCCACTGGACTGGACGAACCCCGCATATGCTTTCTTCAGATCATGGAAGATGGTTTGGAGGTGTCATACTCTCTAGACAGTGAGCAACAATTCTGGGAAGGTATATTCAGAGACACTTGCACTTCTTTCACAAGCTAACACTTCTAGAACTCGACGATATAGTCACCACAAAATGCCCCTCTCACGAATCAATTGACAATGCCTTGCGAACCTACCTGCACTTTACCACCAATTTCAGAGACGAATACTTGCATTCCGATTACAATATAGCACAATGCACACACAAGCTACTCGAGAGCGAGCTATTCAGTGCGAACAAGGATTACGTACGCATTCAGATTGTGTACTGTCTTTTGCAGGAGGATGAGTTTTCCACCTTGCACTTGATTGCGAATTTCCTTCTGTTCGATGGCAAGGATAATGAAGGGACATTCGAAACGATGATACACGAAGGATGTTTCCCAAGGCTATTGGAACTGATCAGTAAAGGGAAGGATACAGATCCCCGGCTGCACAGGATGTTACTCGAGCTCATGTATGAGATGTCTCGAGTACAGAGGCTGACTTTCGAAGATTTGGCGCAAGTGGATGATGCGTTCGTAATCTCTCTCTTTCAGCTCATTGAGCAGCTATCTGATGACGTTGACGATCCATACCACTATCCTGTCATTCGAGTTCTGGTAATCTTACTCCTCCACGTATCCTTGGGCAAGCTAACATGCATTCACAGCTTGTTCTGAATGAGCAATTCATGGTAGCAGCAACCACAACTGCACCTGTCTCGCCTGGTAAACCCTCGCAGCCACCACTCACCAATCGAGTCATAAAAGTCCTATCTCTTCATGGCTCGTCCTTTATGACATTCTCAGAGAACATCATACTGCTGCTCAACCGTGAAACGGAGACATCTTTACAGCTACTGATCCTAAAACTTCTCTATCTCCTTTTCACCACTCGTGCGACCCACGAATACTTTTACACTAATGATTTAAGAGTCCTTCTAGATGTCATCATCCGCAATCTACTTGATTTACCTAGTGAGTCAGTCGCATTACGACACACCTATTTACGAGTGCTTTATCCTCTCCTTAGCCACACTCAACTCAACCAAGAACCATACTACAAGCGAGATGAAATTATCAGGGTTCTATCCATCCTTGGCGGCTCCGCCAATGCTCACTGGGAACCTGCAGATGAAACGACATTGCGATTAGTAGAGCGAGTTGCGAGGGTATCATGGCTGCTTCCGAATTCTCCAACGCAAGAAGCTGTAACAGATGCAGAGGTGGCTCGAAAGATCCTTGGAATCTCACTGACACCAAGTCAGACGGCAAGCGTAGTAGATGTTGCAGCAGTGATGGAGAAACCTGGCGTGCAGACACCATCCCGAAAGCACGACGTTGAGGCACCGGACACAAAGCTTGATGTTCTTACTGTGGCGGATGCAGAGAAAGTCTTGCATGATATCGAAGCTAGTCATGGTGAGAAGAAGAAGAAGCCTCCGCCGCCTGCTAAACGAAGACATGGTAGTGCTGTATCTATCGAGACGGTTGGTGACTCGGAAGAATCGAATGGTGTTTCCATAGCCGTTTCGCCGCCAAAGAAGCTTCCGCCCAAGGCGCCACCTAGAAGGAGGACAAGGTTAAGACCAATGGCTAGTACTGCCGATTTGGAAGAGCATAGTGCAGGCGAGGCAGGTAAAGAATTAGGGTGAAGTACTTAGACCAGTACAGTCTCCCTCGATGAGAGGATAGAGGAAAGGATGAGGACATAGTATGTGTCGGGCATTTGCGGGTAGCGATGGCGTTCTTTGGATAATCATGCATGGTTGGAATATGGATATTTGCATGATTTTTCAACTGTCATGTGGCATGAAATGCGCGTGGATAGGTGATAATGAATGAAAGCTAATGAACGCATGGATTTAATAGTTTTGTTGCAACATGGTAAAATGTGTCCACCTTTCGGATCTTCTGTCTGGCCACCCTTCCTCTCCCACGGTTCACAAAGCTCCATTGCTTACGGATTTCTAAATATGATCCTCAATAGAATCTCTCCAGATACATCTTATTCACAACACAAGTTTTCTAAGTTTATAGAACCCTTCCCCATCTTGATATCGTACGTCTTTGTGGCCGAACATCTTAAACAGAGCTATGTCTTGCAAGCTTCTGTGAGCATGCGATGCAACTCTCTGTTCACATTCGTCCTAAGATATTGGGAATGCGTGGAAGTCACATATAAGCCTTTTACGTTGCCTCAGCCGGGCGATAACAACAATGAGTTTCAGCTTCCACTCCAGGTTCTCCTGCAAAACAACACAGCATGAGCATCATACTCATTGACCTTATAGATTCTCATTTGTGTGGTCTTATCAATCATCTAGACTTCTCGGCGGCGAATACTGCTTGTAGTGTGGATAAGTGAAGCGATGGGCTAGGTTTCTCGTATTTATAGATTTTAAAGAGTGCTGTTACCGTCACATACGACCATAGACTGAAGAGAACTGGGCATCCCGTCCGCTCTGCCATACATAAGCTTCAGATCGGCTGATTAGTAGTTGGGTGGGTGACCACCAGCGAATCCCAGCTGTTGTATGTTTTTGTATTTGTTGATATGCTTGGTGCCCATGAGATTTCTGATGCAACACTCGAATAGCCTCACTTCCATATATTATAACAAAGAAACTGATCACTCTCAGATAGTGAGCTTCGGATAGATTAAAATCTATTCCTTTTGTGTTTATATGCTCATATGCACACCATACCACACTAAAACTATGTACATCATAGATTTCATAAAGATCATAACATCATTTCAATCAATGCCCATGCAAGACATCACCCTTCTCAGCCGTAACACGCATACACTTCTTCAGAATGGCAGCTTGACGGCCAACCTCTGCAAGTCTTCCAATGACCTGACTACTACCATCCACGAATCCATAGAGCGCGTACGGAATGCCTACATCTTCACAAAACTCCATCACGATACCCTGAGCCTTCCTCAAATTGTGTCTTGGCATACGCGGAAATAGATGATGAATAGCTTGGAATTGCAATCCACCGTGAATGAAATCCAGCCACGCAGGACAGGCGACGTCCATTGTTGTACGCAGCATCTTTTGTGGGAACGATTCATCCGGACCAAGTTCGGCTGTGGACATTGCGAAGTGGGAGAGTGTGATTTGTGCGTGGAGAGGCATAGTAATCATATGCGAGACGAAGAGGAATGCAAGACGACTGGAGTTGGTAGGGATAGACTTGTACATCACCAGGTAACCGAACCAGTACCAAAAGAAGACCTGTCCTGCGAGTTCGAACCAGCGGTGCCACCATGCTGGACCTTTACGCGGACCTAGGCCAAGAAGAAGGTGTGTCCAAGATAAGCGGTAGAGGTTGAAGCGGCCGAAAGTGAGGACTGGGTAGTAGAGATAGGCTTGGTATGGTATTATAGCTTTGGCAAAGGCGTCGAAACTCATGACGATACCGTAAAAAGACGAAGTCAGACTGGCCAAGAAGCGATGTGAAACAGCGAAAAATGGCATATGTTCGATATCGGGATCGTGTTCGGGGGAGTTGGTGACGATGTGGTGAACATTGTGGTTCCGTTTCCACCACGTTACTGATAGACCGCCAACATAGCTGGCGATGATCATGCCAATCGTTGTATCCACTTGAAAGTTGTGTGTGATGCCCATGTGACCCGCATCATGAACGGTGAACACGAGTTGATGCCACAGACATCCCAAGACTGCTCCGCTTGCAGTATACCATCCCCATCTAAGCAGCAGAAATGATGTGATTGCCAGGAAGACATATCTGCATGACTCCCAGAAGTAAGCGGTGTAGTTACAGTCGTACAGTTTCTCAGCTCGAAGTCGTTGATCCAATAGCCGATACTTTCTAATGATTTCTTCTTGTGTAGCTTCGTCCAGCGAAGGGTATTTTGCAAGATCTAAATCAATCGCTTCTTGGGTAGCTGCCTCCAAGAAAGACATTCCATCTTCAACCTCTGTCGACGACACTGAGGATGCCGACGATGATCTGCCAGTCTCAGTTGACACATTCCGTCTTCGAATCTCCGAGTCCACAATATCAAACACAGGTGACGGTGGTCGTGAGTTATCCGAGCTAGTCGTATCATCGTCCTCCCTCTCCTCAACAGTTTCTGTCTTCTCAATGTACGGTCTGAACTTTCCTCCCTGGACAGGAGGCACAAAGTTCTTCCAAGTCCCTTCAATCTTGCCAATTCGATACCGCATCATCATCTGTCGTGCCTCGATGGAATGGAAGCTATTTCAATGTGTCAACTGAGCTGTTTCGGATTGTGCAGAAGAAGGGATACTTACCCATTGACTTCGTCGGTGGCATCCTTCCCAACAACGTGAGAAATAGCTTGCTCTCCCCCAGGATGGTATTTCAAAAAGGCGTCAGCTTTAAGGACCGTCTGATTTACAATGACAATCGATCTTCCTTCAGCGATAAGCCCCTCAATCTTTCTCCTTGAGAGCACCGTTTCGGCTCTGGTTGTGAACTTCGCAGCGGCCATGATACCTTTGATCACGACAGATCACCAATTGAGGAATTTCAATATAGGAAGAAGCAGGAAACTTATTGAGAAAACATGGTTAGGAGCTTTCAAACAGAGTACACCGCGTGTTCGTCCAGAAGGAAATATGGGGAGATCTCCTGGAACTGGAATGTGCTTTAGGGGTCCACATGCAAGGATCTGATAAATTTAGTGGCTCGCTTCGCGAAAGTTGGCAGTTACGGTTCCTGGCTAGACGTGAGCATAAGTGTTGTATTGTATTATTGTATTGGACGCTGGCACTACCGTCATGGTTCGAGTGAGCATTTTGGATGGACGAAGTTGGATTGTGTTCCATCTATGTTGTCATGGTTTTAATTCTTGGTTTACCAAAATAAAGTTGATGGAAAGATCCTCCTATGAATTGCATGTGATTGCGAGACAACAGCTGATTTCCCCCGTGCACTCGAACCATGTTCGCGCCGTCCCGTAGCAAGGTTACAATAATTCACCAGAAGGAAAGCAGCAAGACTTGGACTGTGAGGAATTGCCAGAATAGACCATGCAATATTGTATATGCTCTAACTCTACTGGTACTGCGCTGATTACATATCTCACGCTTGATGACTTTCTTCCCAAAACGCCCGGCCATGATAAATGCTCTAGAACGGAAAACCACCACCACCAAAAGGATTACCACCTCCACCACCACCAAACTTGAAATTGAATTGCTGTCCCCCACCACCAGGAAATCCTCCTCCAGGAAAGCCGCCGGGGAAACCTCCCTGGAAGGGGTTGCCGCCTCTTTGGCTCTCATGGTCATTTGGATCATCACCCTGATCGAATCTTGCCTTCAACTCTGGATCACTGAGCACCTCATATGCCTCATTGATGGCAGCCATCTTCTTTTCAGCGTCTTCTTTCGATACACCTTGCTTGTGCGCCTTATCTGGGTGGTTAGACTTAACCATTCTTCGATATGCTGACTTAATCTGTAACTCGTCTGCATCCCGAGGAAGACCAAGAACTTTGTAGTAATCCTTCGTTTTCGAGCGTTTCAGTTCGACGTGTGCATTGTTAAGTAACTGATCGAGTTTTTGGTACTCAGGATGGTGCTCTTTGGCTTGGTTCAGTGTTGCAATAGCGGCATCGAAGTTCTCAGCTGTCATGTGCGTTTGTGCTTTCGAGAGGAGACCGAACAAGGAATTTTCATTGAGTTCCAGTGATTCTTCACACCAAGGCGTTGCCTTTTTGTATGATTTGCTCTGATGTAAGTTAGCATTTGTACGTTTTTGACGAATCTTTAGGATAACATACCGAATAGTATGATTCGCATACTCTCTCCACAACTTGACTGAGTAATTGATTTGGTGCCTTCTCCGGAATGGTTCCATCCTCCCTCAATTCTTTGACATCATCTCGAATATCCTGCACTAAACCAACATCCTCCTTTGATGGCAACAAGACCTTGAGTGCTGTCGAATATTGATTCTTCTCAAAGTTCTTGTTGATCTGTTTTAACTGCTTATCCAATGTCTTTTGCCGTCTGTACAACTTCTTACACTTCTTATTATCCGGATCTGAGTGCAAACATTTCCTCAACTGTTCCTGTCCCCTCTCGGTATCACCGAGCGCATAGAAAGTGATTCCGGCGATTTGCATGTGGGGCTCTGTAGCACCAGGTTGCAGTTGCAACACATGCTTCAGATCTGCCATCCCTTCTAACACCTCGCCCTTCTCAAATCTACAATGCGACCTCGTCTTTCGTAGTGGTAGCATCTTGCTAGCAACCAAAATGGCCACACCAGATTGCGAAACACATTCTTCCCAATTGCCTGCCTTCTCAGCTGCAAATGCTAGGGAAGCAGCACCTCTCGCTTCTTCTAGCTCAGCCAAACTTGCTTGTGAGTTTCCGTGCTCAGTATAATCCACAATCGCAGAAGTCCAATCACCATTCCTAGCATGAATCTTGGCTCGTTGTGTCAGAGCACCTTCGAAGCCAGGCTTGATCGAGAGGGCTTTATCGAAATCTTTCGTAGCTTGTGCTGTTCTACCCAACGAGAGGTAGGTTGCGCCACGCTTGAAATATGTAAGGTAGTTCTGAGGGTCCCGAGAGATAGCGACATCGTAGTATGTGAGAGCATCGCCGGTCTCTCCTTTTGCCAGGTGAGCATTTGCCGATGCAAGTAGTGAGGAGATAGGAGTATCGGAAGGAATATCTGCTACAGAAACGGCGGAAACGACATGGTTGGAGGACAGGAGTGTGGCCGCGAAAGCCAATGCTCCCAAGTTAACTATCATTCTTGCAATTGATTTTTTTTAGAGAACAAAAAGAGTGTAGAAAGGACAATCAATTTATTAAAACAACACAAGATGTGTAGAAAGAGAGGAAAGAATGAAGAGCAACGTGTACAGTTCACCAATCTTCATCGTCTACGATAAAGACAGTTTGGCCTTAGCAAGACTAGGCCCAAGACAAGGCTCAGCATTCATGCATTCAGGGTTCCTGCCAAGAAAGACATTTCTACCGTATACGCCCCCACTCCTGTAGCCTTTTCCATCTGAAAGTAAACAAAGCTCAAGCCCCATACTTCTTCATAAGACAGCCCCGAACACGGATTCTCACAACCATTTTGAAAAAAGATGTCACAACTTCCTACAAACGTCCTCTTTTCACCCTCCTTAGCGCGTGCTCATCTCGCACAAACGAAAGACTGGAACTACATTGATGCTTGGCTTCTCCGCCATCTCTCCAAACCTCCACCACCCTTCGAACGGAATGCAGAAACGCTCAAAGCACTCCTTGCGCTCGCAGCACATAACGAATCCGCCGATGAAGAACGCGCTTTACTCGCTCGGGTGGAAGAGAAAGCATTGCAAGAATTACGCGAGAAGACAGAGAACGATCCTGACAAGGAGATGCTTACGACTTTAGAAGATGGCTTGACGAAGGAGGGTCATATTGCGCTCGACACATTAGCTGACTTCACTGTGGTGATGAATTTGCCAACACCAGACGTAGAGAAGATGGGCAGAAAGGTTGTGACTGTGCAAGCTCAGGTTTTCGAACTTGAGCAAGCTAGCGATCGGATTGCAGTTCTGGAGAACCATTTAAAGGAGGAATTGAAGAGTATCACCGATGTTGTCAAAGATTTGCAATCAAAGACATATCAACCCCCACCTGATATGGCGAAACAGACTAGCGACTATCAGCGAAAGTCGAAGGCGTTGACTGCAAAGATGCCCGAATTACAGGATCGAGTCGCAACACTACAAACGAATCTTGGCAAGAACTTGGTTACTGTGGGAGATGTCAAGGCACAGGAAGATAGGTATCGAGAACAGATCGCAAAAGTCAAAGATCTAGACGCACACGTCAAATCGTTTCACGGTTTGCCACAAGATACAGATCTCGCTCGTCTTGAACTCGAAAGTCTTCGAATGGAACTCCGCGATCTGACGCTCGAGAGAGATCGTATGTTCGAAGGCTTGGTAGAGCGAGAATCACCGAAGAAGAGGAGGTAGGACAGCTCTCAACGAAGTGTATTTGGGAAGTCATGCGGATTCGAATATACATGTCATTCTCACATATCATCATCTCTTCGCCCTGTTGACGCCAACACCTCCCAACCGCCCAAACTTACCCAACCCTCCTTTTGGCTTTTGCGCTGCAGCTTGCGCACCCACGGCAGCAGCTGGCTCTCTTGCAGCTTGGCCTCCGGGTAATTGAGGCAATGCTCGATCTAAGCCCTCTCCTAATCTCAAATCGAGCATGCCCAGTCCGTCATCGAGGTCACCAGGTCTTTGCACTCTTCTTGCCTTGTCCTGGACACTTCTGAACTTCTCCAGAAGCTCATTCCAACGTATGCCGCCCTCGTCCCGTCCTTTAAGTCTACTGGATCTGTCAAAGTTCGATGCTCCAGCTGGAGTCGGTGCACTAAACGTGGGACCATGAGTCTCCGTACTTTTCTGACGATGATGATTCATAGAAGAAATTGCCTCGACCACACTATTATTACGAGATTGAGATACGTACGTTCGAGGTGCTATGTGTAGATAACCAATGGCGCTAACACTGTTCAAGCGATTCTTCAACGCTGCAAAGGCTGACGACTGTGGAAGAAGCATGAGCAAACCATATAAGCACTTGTATAGATGTGGGTGCTTTTCTGGTTCCAGAAGCTGTAGACGTAAATCTAATGATGTTAGTGACGCTTCGTCCATCGTTTTATGTCTTACATGTGAAGACGGGCGACTCGAGCAGTTGTACCAGCTTGTCAATCTGGATCAACATGTTGACGGTCATCTCTAACTCCGCACTAGGGATATTAGTATGATTGCCAGCGATGAGTAGAATACTCACAAGATTTGTAACAGATTGTAAGCTTGTTCGTAAGCTTGTGCTAGTAGACATAATGAAAAGGTCGCAACTGCATTGTAGCACCATGATCGAAACAAGGCAACGAAGAATGTTTGCCCATCCTATGTAAAGTCAGAGATGTAACTGGATACGTCCAGCTTGCTAACCTTTGTTTCCAAATTTCGCAATCTTTTCCGAAGTTCGGCCAATTCTGGAGCAGTGATCAAATTGTTATTCAGATTTTGTACCATGATACTTGCAAATTCCACGTCTTCCTCTTTCTCGATGCAGTCGGCAAGAGTGCGATATATGCGTTCTGCACTCAGGCTGACACACAATTGTCGAATAATTAAGTTACCCCGAGTTTCTAGAAGCTTTCTGTCTGTCGAAAACAGTTGTAAGAGATTCTCCATAAAAGCTGAAAAGTATTCGTCACCACTATTACGGGAGATTTGAGAGAGAAGTTGAAGATCTCTGGTAACAACAGCCTCTGCGGGATCTGAAAGAGTCTTAAGCAGTGCTGGAAAAGTACCGTCATTAAAGGCGAGCACTTTCTTTGGTGCTTTCCGGTGCAGCATAAGTAACCATGTCAGAGCAGCTACTCTGGTGGCTTCATGATCATTAAGGAAGAGTAAAGTCAAGGAATTGACGGCAGCAGCATAATCCAGATCAACTTGGTTAGGCGGCGTAGGAGGGGTAGGCGTTTTGTATGGTGGTGGAGGAGTTTGGACGTCTGATTCTCGCTTGCCGTCCAATTCTCGAATACCTGAGACGGAACCTCGAGGTGTTGCTGAGGAATCTCTCCTTTCGCTACTTTCCCTGACCATTGTAGCAGGATTCTTGGTTGATGATGCGGAAGTAGAAACATCAGGCGGAGTAACATCGTCAGATAGAGATACGACATAGTCCATCAGTGAAGTATTGACACGGCCAGCTGCCAGCCTGATAGTCTCTACCCCGCTGGCCATTGCGGGTAATAGATGTGCAAGTATTCTTGGAGCAAATGGGAGGACTTCTTCCGGACAGATGTTGAGGAACTCAACGATCCATCGCAAAGACTCTAATAGACTGTCTTCTTCTATGCACTTGTCAATTATTGTAATGCTGCAACATGAGATACAGCTTACCTAAAGGCGAGTCCAGATTTGCAGTTAGTATCTCTAGAGTATCCTTGTAGTTTATCTGGACGTCTTGTCCCGGTACCCAATCGTCGTCACTGCTTACATCCTTCTCATCCCCTGACGTTGTTGATTCATCGTCCTCAAAATCTTCGCCCTCTGCATCCACATCATGTGGTAGAGAATTGTCGCTATCCATCGAACTAGATCTTTTTCGCTTGGCTCCATCGCTCCTCGATTTCTTGCTCTCTGCAATCCCCTTTTTGATTCGTGATATCCTCTTGATCTCACTGAGAAACCTCTCCAGCGCTCCCTGGGTAGCCACATGGACGTCACGGTTTGGATCACTCAGGAACTTGAAAAGGCCGCCAAGAAACTCGGGAAGGTAAGATACGAGCTCCAAATCGGGGATGGAGTCTAGTAAAGTGATCCATCCGACGAGGAACGTCCTGGTAAATGGATTGATCACATAAATCCGCTCTTTCAATAGAGGAATAAATCGTGCCAGGGAGAAAGCAGTAGGATGTTCTATTGACTGACTTGATGCGTCCGTTGATTCTTGTTCTTTTTCAGGACTTTCGTCAAGGGTGTGCAGCACAGAGACATAAGTGGCTGCTGATTCTGATACGATATCCTTGACTAATCGATCAAGCAGTTCGGCTCCATTCTTAACTGAGAGCTCTGAGTCCGCCCCAAGCTGAAAAATCAGTCAGTATGACATACGCAAGGATGGCTAATAATCATTTAATCACCTTGCATAATGCATCGAAGATGTCGTTGAAATATGGGAGAACCTCTCCCTTTGCTACTTTGGCGATATTGTACATGCTTTCACATGCATAATACCGTACTCTAGCATCTTGGTCGGTGAAGCACGCTAAGACCGGTGGCACGATTTCGTCCAGATATCGTGCAAGCTCCTGGTTCAGTATAAGCGATGCCCTCGTTATCTTTGCTTCTCATCACTTACAGAACCTAAGGCGATAGCTGCCGCAGCCAAGCCGATAAGTCCACCGTTTCGAGCATGAGGCTGATGTACAGCATACGCAAAATCATTGCATAGCTGTTGTATAATCTTCTTTATCCGATCATAATCTTTTGCTGCAACATGTTCTCGAATCACCCGTTCTAGACTGTGATTGAGTAATATTCAATCAGTAAACCGACAAACAAACCAATCTGACATACTTACTCGAGAGCGCCAACTTTTCTTTTGTCGTACAGCTTATCATTCAGAGCGCGTTGGATACTGGGATCCATATCTGTGATCAACTGATGACCAGGCACATGTCATGTCAAGAACAGATGAGGTATTTGAAAACGAATGGAATAACAATATGGTGCTCTATGTGCTACAGAGATTCAAAACACATTAACCTCAGGCATGTAAAGAGAACAAAATCTTGCCCATCAAAACTTGCGGTTCGGGCGATCGATTTAGCAAGGACTTGAGTGCTGGGCCCAGTTTTGAGTGACGCAGCTTGTCCAGCCGAACGAGGGAATTTGGGATGCTTCGAGTAGCGATAAGACACGACTGAGAATGCTGTGATGATATGAACAACCTCTGAGGAAATCAGCTCGCACTTGCCATTCAGGATCCAGTACAAAGTACAACGGAACTTCCCTTTCTGACCAAGGCACTCCAAGGTGAGGTAGTTGTGATGCTTGGCGCTTAGTCAGTCACGTCACCTTCAAACGACTACTCCTCAAACCGATCATTCCTAAAGATTGCATGATATGTGTTTTTGATTTCAAAACTACCTTTACGCTATTTTTGCTTGTTGATAGAGATTGGAAAAGCGATCACACTTTTCTATTTAAGCTGATCAATCTTAGTAATGGGTCTGAACAACATATGTCTCCTTCATGAAACGTCAAGCCAACATAACCAAAACTTCTAGCCAGCCTTTCCATTTATCATTCACTTCTTCTCATGCACACTTCATCACGATCTTGTGTCGTGCTCTGAATGGCATAGCCAGTACACATTACCTCGGCATCGAGGGCTTTTAAAGTTCGAGATCAATCTGATCTGATTCCATGGTGTCACAAAAAGCAAAAACGCCATGAACTCCAGCTTTCCATCTGTTACGCCCCGTTCTAGACTGTGATTGAGTAATATTCAATCAGT
>Ga0115847_100030_pt1 | contig 28365 bp, 24 predicted proteins | sample InSIn5SAF170_FD_83861 | JGI IMG/M metagenome (GOLD analysis project Ga0115847, IMG submission 83861)
AACAGTCGGTCTTTGCAACATCCTACTTGCCATCTATTCCGAGGACATCATTCCACCTCCTTCATTGCCTCAGCTTGTACTGCCAGGGCCACATTCATACGCCTGCCTTGGTCGATTATCATCAGGATTCGAATCCGTACCAGGCTTTCGGCACTCTTCTCGAAGTCGGGATTTTGGATTCTACTCGTCGACGCAACGTAGATTCTGAGCGGGACTCCAGCAGACCCCAATGTCAGTTATTCATACTCGGAGCTCCGTGTGCCGCTTTGATTGTTGTTATTGTTTTCTTTTTGTAGGTCAGATAATGGAGGAAATTATCCCAAACGGGAACAGAAGCACACCGTTTTCTCGTTCGCATGTCACAAAGTTCCAAAAGTTACCAACAAGAAGAATTGCCCGCAGAAAAATAACGCTAATGCAGACCTTCATGCACCAATTTGCACACAACCACCAATCTGGAAGAGCTATAGTTCACATGCGTAGCAAGAGAAATAGCGCTATAGAATAGTTTCGAGTGAACACTTCACCGCCACGATCTGGAAAAAGACAGCATTGACAATCCGATATACTTTCAGAAAATTGTCTTTGCTACTATTCGGCACGTCAGAGTACTCCAGCGACGTTGTCACACTTGTTGGTCGATGGCACTCTGCTCTGCTGAGTGACATCAATAAACTTGTGCAAGTTCCAAGCTAATCTCTTCACAGCATGGTTCGGGCATTTCATCACGTTGCTGCTGCTGTTGTCAAATTTCTTGCGCCGTTCTTCAAGCGCTAACCACGTTTCCATTAGCCTAAAAGCTGATTTGATGATGGGAAAGGCACCCTCTTCTGTGCTTTACCCGAGATCTGAAAGAACGACGTTCCCGCATCCCGCCTGGAATGTCTCTGATCTACATCATTCTCTCGGCAAGCATGAGAACCATTCGTACCGAAGGATTAGTTAACTTTTGGGACAAAACTGCCACGGTTACCTGGTATCTGTCAGACCGACCTGGCTCGATCTCATGACTTGTCTACTTCGCCGTTATTGAAGCGATGTTGACCAATATTTCAGCATAATCCAATGTTCCCTAGCGTTCACAACGTGCAGGAGACAGTACGCCGCTTGGGATTCGTAGGCTCCCGCCTTCCGCGACCCCCAGCGTGCGGGCCTTCTCCAGCAAGAGTTTTGCTGGGAAACGTTCTAGCCGACTGAAGAAAAGTGTCTCTCTGGTCCCTGGTCTAATCTCCTTTTGCACTCCCTGAACCCAGCAGCTTGGCCACTGTCGTCGTGATCAACCCATCCTCTGACCCCTGTGCCTTTAAGGACCCGCTCTCTTTGGATGGCCATCCTGGTTGCAGGAAGTGATGGCATTTGAACGGTGAAGGATGACCAAGACATGGTGGTTGGATGCGTGGGACGTCGTGGGTGATTTCAAAAGTCCAAAACTTGGGGGTGCCCCCGATACTGGTGACTTGAGCTTCTGGCTGTTTCGAGACTACTTTTTATCATCGGCAGCCTGTGAAATAACCAACAGAAGCTGCAGCTGTCATTTCTGGACACGCGGGCACGCTTTCCAGCCTGTCAGCAGTACGAACATAAAGCTCGAAAATACCCTTTGCGTCAATTTCTTTTGAACCACTTAGAAATCACAGTCACTTTGCGTGCTTGTGAGTGGTCACGAAGTTGAAATTTGCTATCATTGCTCGTGTATGTCATCCATTTTACGATTCTACCTCCTGTACCACTAGTTGTATGCAGAAGCTGACATCCAATGATCAGGTAGTCTGAGTCGCACGAATACGGTCTCGATATTCAGCTGCTCCGCAGTTGTTCTGGATCATCCTTCTCGTACAACTGTTCGGTATTATGCGACCTGCTTAACGGGGAACAGTTTACTTCGATAGTACTGACTCTGAATATCTGATGTCAATCTGCTTTAGCGTTTGTTGAATTCATCAAGTTCTCAGCAATATAAATCACAAAGACGACTTCACATTCTTGACAGTTGTCGGCGGACCCACGCATCGTGTTCGAACTGGCTACTATACATAGTCAACTTGGTCGCCACTTGTGCGAAAGTCCCTCGTTTCCATCATATGCAAGCAAAACGCGAAAATCCGTGAAACGTGATCGGTTATCTGGTTCATCCTCACCAGACAAGCTTGAGGAGAGATTAACAGAATTTGTTGGCAAACTACAAAGCTACCGACAGATCTGGCAAGACAGAGAGAACGATAAATGTCCCGACTCTCGTTCACTCTTTGAATCAGCAGATCGAGTACCTATGTCGCAGAGGCCCCCTGCGTCTCATCCCGCGCCCCATTCACCTCAAAGGATCACTCTACCACCTGTGCAACTACGAGAAGAGGGACACCATGGAGGTCGAGAGCATGAGCAGCATTCAAGGGAAGGAGATAGACGAGCACCTTTGCCATCGCCACAGCCATCACAGACTGGTGGACGTACGACTCCTGGAGAAGCGTGGCGGCATGCGCCTCCACGAGGTCATGGAGTCATGTCAATCCTCAATCCGACAGAACCAGAGGTCAAGGAACCGACCGAGCGTCAAGCAAGCGGATCGATAATGCAATCTCCATCCTTCGCACACAGTCGTCCTAGCTCAAACTTTGGTACTAGCCCAACAAGCACGACACCAACCAGCACTTTCGCAAGTCATCAGACGTCTGGAGAACCTTCATCAATATCAGAGCCGACTGGAGGTAGTCTCCTTGCAACTCGAAAAATTCTGACCCCGAGATCACCGCTTAGGACTTTCAGCGCAACGAGAAGCATAGGTGGGCAGTTCATAGATGCAACACGATCACCGTTCTTGTCAGGAAAACCAAGAAGTTACAACGAAATGCACCTGGATTCCTCAACAATGACCACACCGCCACTGTCAACTGCAGGTCATTCACAAGCACACTACGGATTTCCACCCACTGCGGCGACACCTTTGAGTGGGAGACGAAGTAGTGGAGAGTCAATGCATGCTCCTCCCCAAGTTCAACACTCTCAAAGTGCAAGCCCTAGCATCTCGTTATCTTCTCAACATCCCGCCTCAAATCAGACATCACCTGCGGGATTCCCGTATCCTCGTGGAACACAAGCACCAACGACAAGCGCATCATACTTTCCTGGCGCATCTTTCGCCAACATCATGCAATCGGGTGGAGGACATCAATTTCAGGGAGAGTCCGCTGCACCAGAAGGTCCGTACAGCTCTCAAGCTTCTTCCCAAGCTCAAAATCCTAGCGCGTCTTCAGCAAGACCCAATCCTTCTTCAGATGCTATTCAGGTCTTGACTATTTCTACTGCTCAAGGTGCTATTACGGTACCCGTGGATGTTCACCAAGCATCCAAGTTAGCTGACGAGAAGCGGAAACGCAATGCAGGAGCCTCAGCGCGCTTCCGTCAACGTAGAAAAGACAAGGAGAAAGAGGCCAGTACCAATATTGATAAGCTGAATCAACAAGCTCGAGAGTTGGAAAGACGAGTCAGGGAGGTTGAACAAGAAAGGGATTTTTATAGGAGTCAGAGAGACCGTCTCAGGGATATTGTCTACCAGACTCCTGAGATCAGACATCATGCACAAGGACCACCTAGTCCCAGAGCCCTGCAGACGGCACCTTTCCGTGGTCAGGATTCGTCTTCTGTTGCGAGCTCTTCCAGTGCACTAGGGTTTTCGCCTGAACCAACAAGTTCAGAGGAAAGAGCACCTAGACGACGAAGGTTTGATGGAAGATTCGATGCTCATGGCAACGTTGTCCCAATGCCATATTCTCAGCACCCTTTGGCAAATCTGCCTGCGGTACAACCTCCGCCTACATTACCTCGTCCGCAGGGTCTTCCAAGCTTGCCACCTCTAAGGATCGAGAATACCTTGCCCACACCTAATCCAGCACCGCACAGCGCAAGTGCACCACCAACCGAAACAGCAGCAGCTCCACCACCACCATATCCAACTTTTTCGCAAGGTTCATACGAGAGAGGATGGCCACCTGGAGAAGGACGCATGTGATTGTACCACAAAAATTTCGGCAGATTCGCGAACACAACCAACAAAAACCATCATCATAGATTGTACATGTAGCAGCCAACATACCTCCTTTCGATTCGAAACACTGTATATTTTCTGTATACCCAGAACAAAGAACTTTTTGACCACAAACAGATAAGGAGGACCATATATATATTTCCGGGCGACCGAGGACCGCACGTAATCGAAGCTCGGATATTTCTCAGTTACTTTCTCTCTTTCGTTGAACAACAGCACCAGCAGCGTTTTATACCCCATGATCTTTCCGGCTTAGTGAAGATCTCTTGTTCCATTTCGTTATTCGGTCACTTAACATACATTTTCTCAGTAGCACAGCATGGAGTTTTCATCATTATACAGGGCCTGTTTCGCAAACGTGATTCCGAGCACGTAGGTGGGAGTGGAGGAGATACCATTTTCCTTTCATTTTGTTTTGTGGGGGGTTTGTGTATGGAAAGCGTTGACCAGGAACTTAGTTTGCATATATTTCTGCATCAGAAGATTGAGATTGGTAGAGCTTTCTAAGAGACAGATTGTGGTATAGATTAGGAACAGAAGATATTGGGTGAAGTGGACATAATACGTTCTTATTGTCATTGTTCTTTGGCGTTGTAGCAGCTTGATGCTGCTGTTTGCCAATGGATATCTACGTTGATCATGCAGTGAGGGGCACGATTGGAGAAGTCACACTCGTTAGAAGATATTTGAATGGCGTTGGGCTTAACTGCCCACCCACACCTTCCATGTTTCACATTCTCTTAGTGACTCGCATTCTTCAACTTTCTCCTTTGAAGGGTCAGCACATCATGAATCACAGCAGAGCACGTCATACGCTGTACCCAGGCCTCAGCAAACACGACACAACACACAATCCAACAGGACAAACCTGACATTGGCCACGTCTATCCTTTCCATTGCGATATGGCTTATAATGCCTCCTCCAACCTCGATGGTCTCGTAAAAGATCATTGTTTACATGTAGTTGCACAAGCGAGCCAAGACCGTTCGGTTAATCCACGCGATCGACTTTTCGACTCTGTCTCTCAAACTGAATCGTAGCTTCTATACACGAAGGAGCAAACATGCTCACTTGTGGTAGCAGCCATACGTCAAGTGGACAAAGGGTTTAGTAGACTCACTTCAGGCAGTCTAGCCAGCATCTCATACAGCGTGCTCGCTACTGTCCACAGCAAACGGCGACGAGCAATTCAGCATAAAGGATGAAGGACCATATACGAGCATGAGCAAGGACACTCAAAAGGACTACCGTAAATTGGAATCCCTTCCCTCTCTCGCAACACGAGCATCTCGAGAGTGGCCCCTAATCCCTTTCCCTTCCCGCCCAAAAAGAACAAGACAAAACATCAACACAAGGTCGTACCCGGGTTCGAACCGGGGACTCGAGAAAGCGAAGCTTTAGGATATCTTTTTGAAAGATACCGAGTCAGAATCTCACGTGCTCACCTCTACACTATACAACCACGTTTTTGCATCAGTCGATGGTTGCGAATCGTGTTTAGAATGGCTTATGTGGTGAGTGGAGCTGTGGAGTGTTGGCAAAATTTGCCGGTGGGCAAGAATACTTCGGGTGCCAAGACCTCTACGCAATAGATATCTACTCTCAACTCGGGAGTGATGTGCCGATGTAGAATAAAGACAGCAGGATGCGTAAGGTGATTTGAGCATGGGAATCTGAGGTGGAAATTCGTGTTTTGTAGAGACCCACGCTGATGCGACATCCTCCAGAATGTTAGAAGATTCTTGGCCCTCTTAATACAACGTGATATAGAGTCTCTTATTCATGTTTTATTGCGCTATAATTGACTGCGGTGGCCTGAAATTTATTCAGTTGTGAAGATAGGTAGAGAATTGTATGGTAGTTCAGTCAGTCTCGATTTCTTTGCATTAATATCTGCTGATAGTGGTATTCTATCGGGGTATCAAATTATTAAAATTCTGCATAGTTCTCAGAATAATACTGGCGATGATGTTTCCTCAGAGATTGAGTCCCAAATTAACATGCACAGCTTTTTGTTGAGAATATCCGGCCAATCCAGCCTCTCCTAATTCTCTTCCAATGCCACTCTGCTTGACACCACCAAATGGAATCCTGAAGTCCGAATCATTACTGCTGTTCACCCACACCATTCCGGCCTCAATTCTTCTGGCGACCCTGTGAGCTCGCGCTAAATCTTTTGTGAAAACGCTGCTTCCAAGACCGTAAGTCGTATCATTTGCCATATCAACGGCTTCTTGTTCAGTCTTGAACGTCGCTATGACGACGAAGGGTCCAAAAACCTCTTCCCGGTAGATCTTCATCGAGGGCTTGACATCTGTAAAGATTGTGGGGTTGATGAAATAACCTTTACCTTCTGTCGGACCATTTGTGAATACTTCTCCTCCAGCAAGAAGTGTGGCTCCTTCAGATTTTCCAGATTCGACAAAGGATAATACGCGTTCATGTTGAGTTTTGGTGACCTGGGGACCCTGAAAAGAGGTCTCCGCAAACGGATCGCCGACTACAGAAACCTCTTTCACTTGTTTTCTGAAAGCTGTCACGAAAGAGTCGTAGATTGATTCTTGTACAATGATACGAGAAGTTGCTGTGCATATTTGTCCTTGATTAGACATGATGCCTGTGAAGTGGAAGTTAGATTTTTACAGCAGGATACGGTCAAACTAAAGCGGGACTTACCAGTATGTGACCATTTCACCGCCTGATCCAGGTCAGCATCTTCAAAGACTAGTAAAGGACTTTTCCCTCCAGTCTCAAGAGTGATATTCTTCATTGTACCTGCAGCCAATTTCATGATCTCCTTCCCAGTTGCAGTACTCCCTGTAAATGCAATCTTGTCAACGTCCACATGGCTCGCTAAAGCCGCTCCAGCGACTCGTCCCTCGCCGTTGAGTATATTGACTACTCCAGGGGGGAAACCAACTTCCTTGATGAATTCGGCTAAGACGAGAATACTCAAAGGCGTCTGCTCAGCAGCTTTCAACACAACAGTATTCCCGCATGCTAAAGCAGGACCAAGCTTCCATGCCGCCATACCAAGAGGATAATTCCATGGAATGATCTGTCCACAAACTCCTACTGGCTCACGAACTGTGTAAGCGTGTTTTAGTGGTCCGGTATCGATGACTTGTCCATGAATCTTGTCTGCATAACCTCCATAGTACTTCAATGTTCGTGCTACATCGATCACATCTTCCAATGCGCTCGCATATGTCTTGCCGTTATCCCATGTCTCAATTGTAGCTAGGAGATCAAGGTTCTGGTTCACCTTTTCCGCAAGAGCAATGATCAGATCACCCCGATGGGTTGGGTCGATATCTCTCCATGATGGGTCTCGAAATGCAGCGCGGGCAGCGGTGACCGCTGCATTAACATCGGTGGTGGAGGCAGAGTAAATGGAAGTAATTTCGCTCTCATCGCTATCAAAACTGATCAGCACGATAGGTTTAAGACAAAAGACAGATATTTACGTGGGGTTGATAGAGGTAATCTTCTTTCCATCACTACTCTTCACAAACTCATTATTGATGAACAGACCTAATGGCTGAGAATATTTCTTGCCATTGGGGGCGGTAAGCTCGACGGAGAGATCAGACATTCTGAAGCTTGTGCTAGAGGATAATCTTCTGGCTGAAAATCGAGCTTTGAAGACTGGCGATACTTGATATAATAGCTTCGATGCTTGAGTTGAGATTGTACTTCTCGAATTCAGAGTAAGCAGGCTGCGCAGCTGTAATGGTAGAGAGAAAAGTGAGTGAGACATAAGAGAGAAGGAAATCGTCCTCGTAGAACGTGCAGCATTTATTATATAGTGACTTCTTATATGCATGAAGCGGGTGGTTGACCAAGGAAGTTGTGCAGCATATCAAAGTATGCGGGGCAGGTACAGATAGCTTCTCGAAAAGGGAAAGCGTCACCCCGAGGCATGTCAACCCCGCTATTAACACAGACATCCATGTGTCGTGCGATAATACATAAGCCGCGCATGGCAGTGTGAATGCCGAATGAATGGAAATGAGGCGTAGGCTGCAATGTTGGATATCGAAATCATTTCGGTAGTCATGTAGGCTCACAAGGGTCAAGAGGCAGAACTCAGGTTGCGAGCCGCCGCACCTCATAAACCACGAGATGCTCCATACAGATCGTAAACAATATATTACATTATCTTATCAAGTACTACGCTCAAGTGCTCGACTGAAAACTACATTTTCTTCACTATCCAGTCCGCTATGAAAACACTCATAGAACATATCCGCCACCACTACCTCCACCAAAGGACTCTATCAGTCCTCTAACAGCTCTACCTTCCTCCAATTCAACACACCACCATAGAACCTCTCTAGCTTTTGCGTCCTGCCCCCCTAACTCATATGCCCGAGCTAAAGCAAACCATGCTTCTGAGTAATTCCACCCACTTCCTAGCTTCGTTAGATTCGATAACAGTCCATATGCTCTATCCCGTGCCGCTAATCGGTCAAGACGATGTGTTTTCTTTGAGATGGTAGAGTTTGTCTCAGGTTGCGCTGGGTTCGAAGATTGTGTTGGTTGAGATAGCATCTCTTGACTCGGATCAGTCAATGATGATGATTTGTGTGATGTTGCAATGGATATACCCAAGGGTCCCAGTTGAGGGCCATCGTGTTTGCGAGCTGAGACAGTATTGTGGGACCCGACAAAAGTGCTTGTATCAGTGTTTACAACGCTCGCATTAGGTGTAGAATGTGGCCCTGGCAGTACAAGCTGAGGCAATGAAGGAGGTGGAATGATGTCCTCGGAATAGATGGCAAGTAGGATGTTGCAAAGACCGACTGTTGCTGATGGATGGTTCGCATCACTTGTGAGCGCCGTCTCGAAATGTGCCAAAGCTTTGTAGTGTGCTGCTTCAGCATTTGCTAAATAACCACGCTTGAGAAGTGAGCATAGTGCCTCGATTTAGAATTGTGCAACATACCTCAGAAAAGACATCGCCCCATAACTCGTTTACTGTTCTGCCCCCTCCCATTCCCGAACTCTCTACAGTAACTCTAGGATTGGGCTCCTGGGATACATCCGTTTCCATTCTCTGGACTAGCTTTGCAGCCTCTTCGATGGCACCTCTGGCATCATCTAGTAAGGAAGCACGACGGTAAAAACCACCTATCAATAACCACACTTTTATCAAGATCGAAGTTCGTCGACGAGACCTCTGATCTTTAGGAAATCGGGTCCTTGGGCTATTACTCAAGGAACTAGAAGATGTGGGTAATCTTGTATCTTGCTTCTCAATATTTTGTAAGGCGGGTTCCGAATGATCGAGTTGCTGTGTTTGTGGCGGACGTGGGTTGCGCAAGTTTGAGTCAGTAGAACGTCGAGCAGCATCAATAGCAGAATTATCGTCAGACACAGCAAGACCAACTTGACTGGCTCTCACGTTCACGTCCTGCCATGATTCTCGATCGCCGAGCGTTGGTGTAAAGAACTTTTCACCATCCACCAGTGTTGGCGAGCGGTCAGGGCTAGCTCCACGAGTCGAGCTGGCATTGCGCTTACGCAGAGTTCCACCACTTTTCTTTCTTTGCACAATATCCTTTTTGTGCAGTTTTTCGTGATGATGGTGATCTTTCGAATGTCGGTGATATTTTGCGGTGCTCCCATTCTCACTCGTTACTTGGATTTTCGGTGCAACAGTTTGCGAAGTCTGTGGGCGAGCATTGACCGGTTTCTCAGCAACTGGATCCATATGGGAGTGTCTTAAAGATCTGCTCTTTCTCCCAAATATGCTCCCTTTTACGCTTCGGACAGTTGCCGAAGAACTTTGGGGTACGCCACTCGCAGTACTAGAATCAGATTGAGAGTGAAAAGCCAAACTTTCATGAGGCTCTCCAAAAAGCCTAGAATAGAGACTCAGAAGCTCATCGCTAGCATTGACAGCTACTTCCGGTCCCTCAAGCACTTCAATCAAGCTTAGTTGAGTGATTTTGACTTCTAGAACATTTTCCTTCTCAAAGTCATCCATGTCATCAACAATTCCAGAATTTCTGGACAAGGTCTTCTCATTTAGATGTTCGCTACGGAAGGTTCCTGTTAGTTCTTCGGTACCAAAGAGTACTTTGGGATCTTGGAATTGCTCAAATGCACCTTCACAAGATCTTACTGCGGTTACAAATTCCTGTCTAGCACTTAGAAGCAAGGCTAGTAGATGCCATAGTGGAATCAATGCACGCTCCTTTGCAAAAGGGCCCGCGTAAGGGCCAAGACTAGTAGAGTGATCGATAGACGCAGAAGGGAGAAGTCCGGCTTTGACAACGTCGACAGCAGGACTTAGCTCTCGACGCTCGGCCAGGATCGTACCAAGTGCGAATAAGGTTTCGATGTCGTTCCTACTCTCATACTCTTCAGCAAGCGCTTTTCGCAGGCATTGTATTGCCTTAAGCTGTACATCAGATCTAGCAGCACCATCAAAAGTAACCCGTGCCCATTGTGCATAAGCAATACCGATGCTACGCCACATTACCGCGAAGACTCTTGGAGAGATCACAGCAGGCTGCAAAGTTTCATGCTTGGTGTTGTTAGATGCATCTCCATCGCTTTGTTTGGAAGGGTAATGTTTATCCAACCAAGTTTCGAAATATGTCCCAATCTCTTTAGCTTTTTTGGACTCGTCTTTTCCGCCGTATTTGCAGAGGGCTTTTATGTATTCAGACGCTGTTCGCAAGACATTCTCATCTGTATCAAGCCCTTTCTCTGGGACACCAGTCTTCTCCACACGTGCTTTTCCCTTCTTAACAATCTCCATGTATGTGTCAAAGGCTTTGAACGCCAAGTCAAATTCCGCAATTGTCAGGTGGACTGTGAAGAGGTGCCGCAGGAGTGAGGTAGAGTGGAAAGTCTTCGTAGCAGCACGATATAGGATATCTAGGACACCTCGACTCATGACCTCTGCTCCACCGTCACCAAGGTCTTTGTCTTGCCAAAGTGCACCGCACATGATTCTCCAGTTTTTCATGACAAGGTCAATAAAGTCTTCAATTTCCTCGCTAGATTCTTCTGCTTTGGGGAACTGAATTTCACTAAGAATTAGAGCCTCGTATCTGCTCTCGACCTTTTTCAGCTCTGCCCTCTGTCGTGACTTCGTGGATAAGTCAGCGTAAGCTGTTATCAGAGAAGTGGTGGGGTAGGGCATATCATTCTCAAGTATGGTCGACAGCAGCCTGTAATACTCCTGCCACACTGTACGGCGGGAGACATTTGCACCAGGAGCACGACCACCATTTGGAGTCGTGCTAGTACCATCCAATAAATCTGCCCAAGCTCGAAATGCTGATAAAGCCTCGGTCTCTAACAGGTTTGAAGTCTGGCTTCGTACCGCGTGACTCGACGCCATACAGAAATTGCTCAGATACAACTCGGTCCAGATACGCTCCTCTTTCCCTCGCTCCTTTGTATTGAGTTGGACAATTGGTAATGCGCTTTCGAAGATCTCCAAAGCATCAGAAGCTGCGTCTGACCGCAACCGGGCAACGCCTTGTATGTATGTTGACCTGATGGCGCAAACCCGCGTCCAATTTGAAGATTCAATGCCTGTCTCGTTCATTTGTGTATACTTCTGCTCAATACTCGTAGGTAAGGCGGAGATAGCAGATTGCACGTCCCCTAAATGCCAATGTATCCAACCAAGGCATGCCCGTGCCTGCATTTCGTCGCGAGGATGTGTCTTCTCCTTCTCAATTGCGTCTGATAAACTTGAAATGAAAGTTCGAACATCGTGGTTGTCATGCACCGTTGTGACAGGTCTTGTTGTGGATGATCGCGCTGTTTCCGGCCGACCGGTAGAGGATGTAGTAATGGCATGCTCGGCTTCAGCCGTTAACGTAAGACCTAGAATAACGAGTTGGTAAGTACGACCTAGAACATGCATGCAATCGAACAGTAAGTGTAAGAAGGAACGTACAAGCTCGATCCGGCGCATGCTTTCTAACCTTCCTGACCAGCTCTGGCACAGCAGCCCAATTGCCCGCGCATCTTGCTTCGTCGAGCTCATGTATGTAGCGATTCGATTTTGTGTGATCGCGCTGAGATCAGCATCAGTTGTGTTGCGCAAACACAAATTCTTCTTGGTATCATAACACTTACCGTCATTGTAAAGGAAGTTGGAATATGTTGATTGTTTCACCAAGCATCATGAACTGGACATGAGAGAGCGCACGACAAATGGAACAAAAGGTTAGAAAGCAGAAATAACGAATAATTCGACTCGAACAGCACAGCAACAATCAAGATTCAGAAGATGACTTGTATAAGAAGACCATATATTTTTTATTTGCTATAACCAGTACAGCTTATGATGTTCGACATCATGTGATAGTCTTGGATGTGGGTCCTTTCGAGAGCTTTGCTTGTCCAATTAGCGGGCTCAATCGCTTCCTCTATAAAAAAAATTGGTTCAACCATCGACTTCGATATTGGCCGAGAAAAGTGTAAGAAAACCCTCTACGGCTTCACCTTCTGTACTTTGAATCCATGTCCACGGGTGTACAGTCTTGAGGCCTTGTTCTGATCTTAATTGTTTGATCAAGTAACAATCAGGAACTGCCCATTGTCTCGCCAGGATCTCATATCTCAAGATGTCTCTACCGCCAGAGTTGCGGGTACTTTGTGCTCAGTTGACGACAACTTCACCTGTAGACCTTCCCCGACTCACTCCAACCTTACTCAGATACATTTTTCAGTGTCGTGCACCACTTTCAAGTCCAACCGTAAATACCGCCAAACCAGATTCTAACACCGCTTCTGTGCAAGTACACAAGCTAAAGACTCAGTTATCATCCTTACTGAATGGGAAGAGTCCTGAAGGACGATTCACTGCGGTGGTTCTGATCAAAGGTGTGGTCGAAGCGGGAGGGTGGGAGATATTAAAGGGCTCAGAACCATGGGTTCGCGGACTTCTTTCAATCCTTGGTGTAAATATTATTCTTACGAACATTGCATGAACAAAGCTAAAACATATTTTAGAGACCAGACTCGATTGCAACAAAGGAAATGTGCATAGTGACCCTTACTAAAATATACTCGATGACACATCCGTACCAAACACTATTGAGAGAAATTACCACGCCCACATTGCCCACCTTCATCACCTCTTCCTTGAACCTGCTGTCTTCAAAGAGCTCACAGGCCTCTTCTCAGACTGCAGAAATCATCTGTCGTTCATTTATCACCCTGATACCTCGTCACACCACCCTATATCGACCCTTTGCTACACAAATCAGGCTCGCAATACGACAATACCTGGCACCAACAATCTCTGATCAGCTTCACGTCCCATCCTCGCTTCAAACTAGCGCTCAGAGACTTACCATTATGCTGCATCAGACAGTTGCAAAGGGGGGTGGTGGAGAAGAATGGGGCAAGTCATTCCGAGAGCTCCTAAAAGGGGTGCATGTCACAGCCGATATTGTGTTTCGTGCAGTGATTGAGGATTGGGAGTCGACAGCAGGATATGTTCCAGAGACTGCTGATGTCAACCAAATCACTTCAGGAGGTGGTCGCACACCAGATGATCTGAGCTCATGGTCTAGTATCAATGCTGGTGCGGAGCGGTTAATAGGCTTGCTTAGTTTCCTCTCTACATATTTTGCAGTGGAAACATCAACTCCTGTTGCTATTCCTCTTGGTGCAGTCGCCGATCTAATAGTGCGCGTACTGTCTGTCTCTATCCCTTCCGCAGAATCAAGCAAGACTAGAGAAGGTCCTCGACTCAATCCTGCAGTGGATAGGGATGAGAAAGATGTCTTGTGGAGTCATATGCCGCATATATATTGCGCTACTCTTGTCCTCATTGAGTCGATGGCAGATAGGCTGGGTGCCATATTCGTTCCCCTTGCACAAGGATTGTTGAATCAAGTTGTGTGGGTGTTCAACCACGGAAAGCACAACTTAGACTTCCGCCAGACAGCTTATCGAATCATCGCCAAACTCCTCAAGCTGTCGGGCCAGAGCCTAGGAAAATTACAGGTCTCAAAGTTTGGTAGCATCATTCGGGTTTGCTGCAAAGACTTGCAGGGGTCAGAAAGCATGTCCAGCATCCTCAACACGGAAACCAAAATTACAAATGGACCCGGTCAAATTGCAGACACTTTTTTGCGCCAGCCAAATGATCTGATCGATGCAACTTTATTCACAGACCCAGCGGTAACTGAAACTGCACAGAATCTATTGCCATTAATTATATCTTGTATACCGCAACAACATCTTGATATTGCCTTACGTTCGTTGGTAGAACGAACGGCCATACTTACCCACAATAAAGAAGCTATGCTAGAGTGTGTGTTGAAACCATTTGTGGGGAAGAACGGGGCACCACTTGCTAGTATAGTGCCACACTTAACACAGGCTTATGGTTACGATAGTACTGTGGAAATTCTACTTCGGCCTAGAATGCCTCTTGTTCCTGCATCCACGACACGTTATGTAAGTGAAGCAAATGAAGAAGTTTCTGAGGACGAAGACATGGAAAACCCGATGGCAACAAGGCCGGTGGAGGAGGGCCAAGTCCAGGAAGCTCCTCAGGAGGAAACCTCGAATTCATCCTCAATATTTAGGACCGAATCTACTAGCGCTTCTGCCACATCAGCCATTCAACCCCACATCCCTGCAGCCGTTCCGTCAATTGCTCCGGAAGCACAATCTACATATGCCAATCGACTAGCTCCAGTTGTTGCAAGTAGCGTCTTTGCACCCGTCTCTGCTCAGCCAGTATCAACTCTTCCTCAGGATACTGAGATGGCAGAAGGTTTGGATGAGTCTTCCGATGCAGAGAGTGTTCATTTGACGATGCAGCTGGATAGTGAAAGTGATTCAGATGAAGAACAATGATACCCCTCATGACATTTATGGCGGTTTGATTGATTATGGGCGATATGATAGTGTTGTGCAATAGCAACTATTCATACTACTTTGTAGGTGTTAACAAGGTTTCTGAAGGATAACCTCAGAATGGCTGGCAGCTATCATAAGAAATAACTATCAATTTAATCACGAATAATATCATCGTGCCATACTCAGTCTCCAAGCTACAGCTCAAGCAAGAATTATTGCGCTATGTCTAACAGGGCACATTATAACATCAAATCCTGAGGTCTTGGCAAACCTCATATCTTTGCAACCAAATAGTATGACAGTCATTCTCCATTATATGTGCACCAAATTCACGATGTGTTCAGGTGTACTTGATTACTTGATTTCGGTTCTGCACCCAGCACATAGGTCTAAGCACTTTCAACTATCACCATCGAATGTCAGTTCAAATCTCGAGGTTCATACCTACCTTCATGCTTACAAGCATGATACAAGCTGGATATGTACAAGTGTATCAATATTTCATCCAGCTTTCGATTTGACCTGTCTCCTGAGATATTTTAGATGTCTGATTTTGACCATCAACACGATCTGCGACATGACTTGAAGTCATGACTGTCAAGCAAGTGGTCTACCTCGCAAGATTCCCGCTTGGCTGACTACCACTTCTGGTAACCTGAAGCTCCTAGATATCATGAACAGTAGGGGATCGAGTATCAATTTCCAATAGTGAGGCTTGGTGAATTCAGAACTATTGATTTCTTCGATTTTGCTCAACTTTATAAAGTTGCTCCCAGTTTCCTTCCAAACACCATTTCCTTCCTGCCTCTTGCAAATCAAGCACTCTCATTATATTTCAATCGTCGCATCATAGGTAGAGTTTATCAAGTTCCAAGAGTCCAGATTACCATTACACCTCGCCTAGATTGTACACATCAATCCTGAAGCTAGAGAAACAACCTCTACGACCATAATACCAGCAGAGAACGTATAGTCTTACGTCCTCCTTCGGGAGCAGTCACTGTACTTGATATACATCTATACTTTGTCCCGTGGACAAAAATAGCAGCAACAACAACCATGAATGGTAAGTGGTTTATCATCAATAGCCAAGTCTAGGTTCTTGATTGCTATGTATCTAAATGGGATCTAATGCTAAGGTATTATAGCTGATAAAGGATCAAAGGTTTGTCTCACCAAAAGAGAAAAGGCTCTGGATACTAAACAAGTCCGTAAATTCTTCATTCCCAAGTCTTCTTTTATTCTAATCTTGTACAGAGAGCCGACGCACGTCTAGCGAAGAAAGATGGCTACACACGAGAAGAGCTTGACAACTTCACGATTCGGAACACACCACTTCAAGAATGGTGCGCCTTCATCTGGACATGCGAAGATTCAATATGGACGCAGAAAGCAGCAACTACAACAAGTCCAGAAGAAGCATTTAGATGCGTAGCCAAACAATTCATCGTTGCAAACAAAGTTAAGGATCTTGATAAGATCTTCCCACGACAAGAACGACTTGAACTTCTCACAAGAGAGAAATTGGATCCAGGCTCGACAACTGCTCCAGACGGAATCGTTCAAGCAACATGGAAATTTGATGTCAAGACAAAGTGGAAACACACTCTTGGTGATGCACAAGTTATTGGCAGCATAGGCAACGAAGCACCATTTCTCACCATGTCGCCAGAATACATCTACGAAGAACCGACAGAAGCAAGACTCAAAGCACTTGAGAAGTACCATCTGAAGACTTTACAACCAGGAGAGCAAAGACCATTACCTCCAGCCGCTCCGTTGGAGAAGTTCTATCTCATGTTCGTCGACGCTCACATCGATGCTTACGGTCATCACGTAGGCCGAGACACAACCACAGATAATATCAACAAAGTGCGCTCAAGTACATTTATCAAAGAGCTCATCGCCGATCTTATCAAAGCCTGTCCTGGCTGCAATACCAGAGACAACACTGAAGCGAGAAAGAAGACTGTAGATGGGTCTCGAGATACCAGAGAGAAGAAGAAGAGCAAACGACCAGCGAATCGTGATTCTGAAGTCGAATCTGATGTCACAACTAAGAGAATCAAATCCGAAGAAATTACTGAAACGAATTGTAATCCTGTTTGCGCGAGTAACTACGAGATCGTCACTGACAGTTCTGTAGCAATGTTCAACAGAACGGTATACCCAACACCACCATCGAGTGTATCGGTATCTCCTAACGCAAGCTTTGCTCGGCCATCTGAACCCAGCAACAATCAACAAATGTTTGCATCTTTCAGATTCGAAACTCCACAAAATGATCTTATTTTCATGTCTCAAGCTGGATCGCCCCAAGCGTACGGAGTGTCAACACCATACAATAATCTCGATCAAATCTCGGCAGTTCCACTTCACATAACAAGTCCTCCAGATCAACAAATGTTGTATGGAGTGTCGTCTTTCGGTCACTTGGACATGGATTATGACAATGACCAACGGCCCATATACGGTGGACAGATTGTAGATTACGAGCAAGAAATCAGTGCCAGTCCTGAACCATTCGGAACGAACAATTACAATACCTTCGCAGCACCTGAAGCACCACCTTACCATGCAGTTACTGCACCAATTCGTCTAGCAGCAGACTTCTACCAACCGACAACCACCATCTATAACCAAGGAGTCATGTACAATATCAATAACAACAACATCTCTTCTCAACAGCGACCACAGCATAACAACAATCAAGATATCATCAATAATATTAACAACGGCTACTCATCACAACTTCCATCGAATGGTATGGGCCATACTCAGGTTGTCCACAACAATCAGATGACTACTCAAAGGAAAATGCTTGCGGGCTATAAGAATGTTGAGCAGGCATTTGCGAGCGCAAATCGACCTAAAATGAATAATCATCCAGTTAACAGGAATGCAACCTTGGTCGCTCCTCAATACGACACAGCACAGCAACTTGTACTGATGAATGGCACAGTTGATCCTCGTCTTTGGCAATCGTGAACGAGATCACTTGAACAAAAATATCGACAGTGATCGATAAATAGCGTAATAGACAGAATGGTTCTCGAGTTAGGAAGGGAAAATAAGAGAATATGATGGCATATATCTACTGAGAAGATATACGAGGAGATTTGACCAGAAGCAAAGGTGTATTTGAATCGTTTATAGACTATGAAAACGGCGATGGGCGACATGAGTAAGTAAGTTCTGCCACGCTCAAACAGTGTCTGTGTATTCAGCAATTGACACTCTCATAGATCAACATCATGCAAAGCGTACGTTATGCTAGCATGTATCACGAAATTTTAGTCGTTGGAACGACAGGAAACACTTGAAGACAAGATGACGGATCGAAAAGCTACGGCAACGACTGGGAGAGACAGAGTGTCTAGAAGTGGTGTAAGCGCTTGGAACTATGGGAGGATTTTATATTGAATGCCAGGCAGATACTGTCTGCAGGTAATCACAATAGAAGACCTCAACTCATCAAAGGACTGTATAGAAGTGATATCAAGAGAACAGGTTTCCGTGATGTGACATGTTGAGCCTGTGATTTAAAGTTACATTGTGACTGACATTCTGTCTAGATATCCTGCACCTACATATGTGTTGATATTCCCCCTCAGATATGGAAATACCTCATAGTTGTTCGTGCTGCGACAAATCGATATTCAGTATCAATAATAAGGTAAATTGAACACAAAAACCGACAATATATTTCCACATGTGATATCAATGACGAAGTTTAAACCTCCATCCCTGAGCTGTTGCGAGTCTGAGTTGCTGGGAAGCATTCTGATCGACTGGAGATACAAAGTTCAAATGTTGCCTACACCAAAAAATACTGATTCACCTAGGATATGAAATTGTATTGTGCCTGCTGATATAGTGGGCATTATAAATTGCAATGACTCAGCATCGAACGACTTTTGGTATCTACCTCTGAACGCCTATGTACAACCACTATTTTATCACTGCCCCAACTTCTAGTTTCTTCGATCAATCCCAACTTTCAAGATTCTTCAACACGCAACCATCTCCGGACCGTGATTTCAAAGAGCCAATTGTATAGACCGTTTCGCCAGCCTTCTCCAGCTCAGCTTTTACGACTTCAACATTCTCCTTCGAGACCACAGCAACCATTCCAATACCCGTGTTGAACGTTCTACCTAATTCGGCCGCGGCCACATTACCTGCTTGTTTCAACCACTTGAACACAGGTGGAAGCTGCCATGCGGCTACATCAACCTCAGCAGCGAGACTTGATGGCAGCATTCGTGGGATATTTTCGGTCAAACCACCGCCAGTGATGTGGGAGAGACCCTTGATCAGTTTCTTGTTGGTGACTTGAAGCAGAGGGCGAACGTAAATTCGTGTAGGTGTGAGTAAGCTCAATCCAGTCGTCGTTGAGTTGTCCCATGGTGCTGGGTCGGTGTATGCAAGCTTCTCCCGGGCGATGATTCTGCGTACCAAGGAGAAACCATTTGAGTGTACTCCATTTGACGCAAGACCGAGAAGGATATCTCCTTCAACCATGTCGTCTTTCCGTGGGAGTCTCAAATCATTGGACATGGCACCAATAGCTGCTCCCGCTGCATCATAATCGTCTTTCTGATACATGCCCGGCATTTCAGCAGTCTCTCCTCCAACGAGTGCGCAGTTGGCGTCAATGCAACCCTTTGCGACACCTTCGACAAAAGCGGCAGCATTCTCAAGCTTGAGTTTACTGCAACCGTAGTAGTCCAAAAACATGAGAGGCTCGGCACCTTGCACCACTAAGTCATTGACATTCATGGCTACCAGATCAATACCGACGGTATCGTGCTTCTCGAGTGCTTGTGCGATCATGAGTTTGGTACCTACACCATCAATGGCGCCAACCAAAACAGGTGCACCGGCATATCCAGCTTTCTCCATATCAACTTCACCACCAAATCCACCAATTTCGGCGTCTGCACCAGCCCGTTTGGTTGAAGCAACGGCTTTCTTGATTCTCTCAACAAAATCGTTACCAGCGTCAATGCTGACACCGGCTGAAGCATAAGTAAGGGCTTCTTTCGTAGCGGCAGTTGGCTTGAATGCACGGTGTGCGATATCCTTTCTATAGAACATTTTGTCAAACTTGATGTGCTCAACGCCCAAATAAGCTTTCTTCACAGCTTGTTCGAGGTTTTCTGCAACAGCCTGTGCAGCTATCACTCTTCCGCCAGAAGTCTGCAGTTGATCGTCTTTGATCGTAGTGCCTGCGTGGAAGATATTGGTGTCTTCTGCTGGTGTGGTCACATCCATTGGTGTGCCCTTTGCGTATGAGCCAGGGTAGCCGCCAGCAGCTACCACAACCGTCGCACTGGACTTATTGTCCACTTTGACATCCAAAGTATCTAGCCATCCTTCTGTACACGCAATCATGACTTCAGCAAGATCAGTATCTCTGCTGATTAGAGGTAGAAGTGTTTGAGTTTCAGGATCACCAAACCGGACGTTATACTCGAGCGTCTTTGGTCCATCTTTCGTAATCATAAGTCCAGTAAACAGTGTTCCCACAAATGGATATCGCTCTTTTCGCATTCCATCGATGGTCGGCTGAAGAATTGTTCGCTCGACTTCCTCGATCAACTCTTTCGTTGCGATATTGGTTGGTGCATAACATCCCATACCACCGGTATTTGGTCCCTGATCTCCATCAAAAATCCTCTTGTGGTCTTGTGCTGGTGGTAGTGATCGAATAGTGTATCCGTCACTAAAGGTCAAGATGCTCAATTCATCACCTTCTAAGAACTCCTCAATTACGATTTCATCTCCAGCAGCACCAAACTCCTTGTCCAACATAATCTCCTTCAAACCAGCGTGTGCTTCCTCTTTGTTCGCTGGAATGATGACACCTTTTCCAGCTGCGAGACCGCTTGCTTTCAACACAACATTATGATTGATGCTATCAAGATATTTCTTGGCCGACTCGTAGTCTGAGAAATTTTCATACGCGGCAGTTGGAATGTTGTACTTCTTCATGAAATCCTTCGAAAAGGTTTTGCTTCCTTCCATTCGAGCAGCCAACTTCGATGGACCATAGCAGCGGATACCCACCTCTTTAAAGTATCCTTCAATGCCATCTACAAGTGGTGCTTCTGGACCCGGCACAACCAAATTCACGTTATTCTTTTGTGCCAGAGCCACGAGTCCCGGGTAGTCATCGGCTTTTACACTGGTATCATTGCGGACCTTAGGAAGAGTTGCAGTTCCGCCATTGCCTGGCACCGCGATGATCGATTCGACCGCATTAGATTGACTCAATTTCCAGGCAAGAGCATGTTCTCTTCCTCCATTCCCCACCTATTCATAGTTAGTATAGTATTTCTTAGTTGAAAGATCCAATTATACAAAATTTCGCACTTGAGTTGCGTTTGGAATATGAAACTAGAGCAGCAATGCGTATCAAATGCACTTACCAGGAGGATTCGCACAGAGTTTGCTTCAAGGGGCATTTTGTGTATTGTAGAAGATAGATATGGAGGGGTTCCCATCTGGCAAGAAATTTTTGGAGGGGTTGAATTTAAACACAGCCTTGCATAAACAAAAGCGACCAATGAGAGTGGAGATGCAACTGATCTATAAGTTAGAGCTTAACTTTCGAAGCATTGAAATTGGCGTCAACATCATAGACCCTTTAGAGTCGTGGTATTTTAATTCTGGTCAAAATTGGACGTTGATAAGATATCAGACAAGAACAAGCTTACAGAGCTCAAAGTCATTCGAATCTTACACTGAAAGACACCTCGCTTGGCCCCTGAAAAACACCCCGCGAGATCGGCCACTTAGCGAGGTGTGATAAGGCTGAAGAGGGACATTAAAATTCCTATCGAGTCACGCCAGCTACCAGAAGAAAGACTACAGCATCAGGTTTGAGAGTTGGGACAACTTGTGTGATATAGAAGATATTACAAATTGTGCAAGATTAGATCAATCACTATGATAACCATCAGTACGTTCAATTGAGTCGGAATTTCATTCTTACACACAGTTACCCCACATCAAACTAACAACCACGACAGAGATACCTTGTTCTTCGGCCAACATTGGTCCAGGATTCGATGTCATTGGCCTAGCCCTCTCAATATGGCTCGAGATTCAAGTTACAATTACGCCCGGCGCCTCATCTGCACCATTAAACTGTCGAATCACCTACGAAGGCCAAGGAGCGGAAGACGTTCCTCTTGAAGCGGACAGCAACCTCATCACCCGCACAGCTCTTTACGTCCTTCGATGCCATGGCCAACGGACTTTCCCACCCGAGACTAAAGTGCACATCATAAACCCGATTCCATTGGGAAGAGGACTTGGGAGTTCAGGAGCAGCAGTAGTAGCAGGAGTGGTACTAGGAAATGAAGTCGGTAAACTAGGATTATCAAAGGCGAGAATGCTAGATTACTGCTTGATGATTGGTATGTACTCATTAATCTCATATTGCAGCATATGCTGATAATTGTGTTCAGAACGACATCCGGACAACGTGGCAGCTGCCCTCTATGGCGGCTTCGTGGGAACTTACTTGAACGATCTTTCCCCAGAAGACACATCCCGCATAGAGATTCCTCTCTCCGAAGTCTTGCCTGCACCAGCCGGCGGCATCGACACAGGCGTCACACCACCTGAACCACCTCACGACATAGGCCACTACATGAAGTTCCCGTGGTCACCACAACTCAAGGCGATTGCCATAATCCCACACTTTGAAGTTCCAACCGCAGAAGCTCGTTCCGTCTTACCTACTTCATATTCTCGAGCAGATGTAGTTTTCAACCTACAAAGAATAGCGCTCTTGCCGTCCGCACTGGGAAGGAGTCCACCTGATGCCGAGCAGATCTATCTGGCGATGCAGGACAAGGTGCATCAACCTTATAGGAAGGGATTGATTCCTGGATTGCCAGAGATCCTGAGTAGTATGACGCCCAGGACGCACCCTGGTCTTTGTGGTATCTGCTTGTCGGGGGCTGGTCCTACGATATTGGCATTGGCCACAGAGAATTTTGATAGTATCGCCAAGGTCATACTTGATTTCTTCGCGAAGAGTGGTATCCAGTGTGAGTGGAAGCTTTTGGAGCCTGCAGAGGATGGAACGACAGTCGAGTATTCATGAAATCACACTAAGAAATCAAATAAAAGGATAGATATCTGATATATATACCCTAGAAAGAACCAGATTTGCCTGTTCTTTGGTCTCCCTGCAAATGTTTAATCTACAGCTGTCGATAAGTGTATTATACTCGAACGGGAGACGTAACCTTAACCCAGTTCTTTCTTAGCAATATCAAGCAAATGCAAAATCAAGCAAGAGTACTCCACGACGCCATCTCCCATATACTAGTCCCTACATGCACAGATAATATTCTCCATCCAAAGCAAAAAGGTATTGAATCACGGCAAAAGAACTCCCCATGCTCCTTCCCCTACCCCTTCTTCATCTCCATCACACGTCATCAACCCAGACCTCCCCAAGCACCACGAATCCTCCTCGCAAGCTGAATATCCTTCTGCATGATCGTGACTCTCTTCGCATGGATGGCGCACAGATTCGTATCTTCGAACAAGTGCACCAAGAAAGCTTCCGAGGCCTCTTGTAATGCTTGAATAGCTTGCGATTGCCAGCGCATGTCTTGATCTGCTGGGCGCATACCGAGGGCGATTTCGCGGACCTGATGTGGCATTAGTACAGCAATGCAAACGTGTTGGAGGGTAGAGTGGAGAATGAACCACATACAAGTCTCGAAAAGGGAAGTTTGAGCATCAACAGATCCGTCGAACGCTGGTACCGCCTAATCTCTTGCAACGCGCGCGTTCCGGGCTTGTATCTCCTCTTCTTTCCATGCGGTACTGGATCTCCTGCTATATTGCGCAACACAGTATATGTCAGCCTCTTAGTTGCATACTCGCAATATCATTCACATCTTATTCTTCCTTCCGAATTCACTGGGGAAAAAAACACGAGTAGATGGATTTGACAACAAAATTAGAGACCCACGTTCTATGCCCGAACTCCTCCTAGGCCTCTTACCAACTGTGCCTCCAGTGCTCAATCTCTTCCCCGATACTGTTGTGACCTTCTTCCTCCCTGACGCTGACGGTGTTGCTGGTCCTTTTCCCGCCGTAGCCTTTGACCGAGCCGGCGTCTTCTTCTTTGCACTTGGTGGCATTGCGCAGTTTCTAGATCAGTATCGTTGTAATTCGGTGATTATTGATGCGATCAATGATCGGACGTCTGTAGCTTTGCGCCGCTTGTTGTTGTGTTGTGAGTCCACGTCGACTATGAATCTATTGAGGTGGTTGGGTTTGTGGTTTGTCTAAGAGCTTGACGCGTTGTGATTGAAGCGCGAATTATGGCACTCGACAACGATTTCCGAGATCAACTGGATCGAATACTCGAAGATGGAAGCAAAATTCTCAAATTGTTACGCGATTGTTATATGCGCACTTCCAGAAGATCATACAATCACATGGAGCGCATCACGTTGATGTCTAGGTAGAGTAAACATGAAGGTTCCCTCATTAAGCGCTTAGCCGACTTGGTAATACTTCGGAGTTCCTGGCTTCGCCAAGGCCACCCTCTGATGCGATAAGCCACTTATCGGTCAATATGCGGCGGCAGTTGAGGCCACTTTGGTAGATGACATGCGACAATCGAAACATAAAGACACCGACTTTCCTTTATGTTTATTTTCAACCCTACATTTGTGCTTCTCCCTATTACATTAGCAACCTATCCTGCCGACGTACTCTAAATCTCGATTGGGCTTGGGCTACAACTGCCACAATGGATCAAATGATGGGGCAAGGAGGTGGTGGCATGGGAGGACAAGCTGGGTTTCCGCTCGAAACGTACGAAGGTTGCATGCTTAAGCAGAATGTTATACTGACATGGCATAGGTGGTTCTTCGAGATGCCGGTAGTGACAAGATACTGGACGACAGCAACCGTTCTCGCAAGTGCGTTAGTCCAATGTCAGATCATCACACCCTTCCAGCTGTTCTACAGTTTCCGAGCAGTATTCGTCAAGAATCAGGTAACATCCTACAGCTTACGTTCAGATACATGTATGCTGACATGAAAAATAGTATTGGCGACTCCTCACAACATTCCTCTACTTCGGCCCGCTCTCACTCGATCTGGTCTTCCACGTCTTCTTCCTCCAACGCTACTCCCGCCTCCTCGAAGAGTCCTCCGGTCGCTCACCTGCACATTTCTCATGGTTGATTCTGTACGCCACGACATGTCTCATCTGTCTGTCACCGCTCGTGAATATGCCATTCCTAGGCCACCCGCTGTCCTCCACCCTCGTCTACATCTGGTCGCGGCGGAACCCAGATACGCAACTGAGCTTCTTGGGCTTGATGGTGTTTTCCGCACCGTGGTTACCCTGGGTGTTGATGGGGTTCAGTCTGGTCATGCATGGGAATGTGCCAAAGGATGAGATCATGGGTGTGGTTATTGGCCATGTGTGGTATTTCTTCAATGATGTTTATCCGCCTTTGCATGGTGGGAGTAGACCGTTTGATCCGCCCGCTTGGTGGAGGAGGATATTTGAGGGACGACCCAGGCGGGAGGAGACGGCTGATGCCATCAACAATGACATTGCTGTCGCTGCAGCGCCGGGGCCAGAGGTACGATAACGATGGAAACGAGTTTGTAAGAGAATGATGCATTATGGGCGTTCGTGGGATTTTGAGATTTATGATGCACTTTGTGCGTATAGTCATAGCAGTAAATCGCACTTGGATTGGCGAATAGATGATACCATATTCCTTCTCACATATACAATGATAACTGCTTGTCATTGATCATCTACGTCCATGTTTCCCTCGTCCTCACCCTCATCTTCATCATCGTTCTCTCCTTCCCCCTCTTCGCCCTCAACGGGAAAGTGCAGATGTTTCCAATCCTCTGCCTCCTCCATGACACACCTCAACCTATCCCTGATACTTTCCAGCGCATAAGTCCCCGCCAACAACCTTAATGGAGGGAACCCACAATGGCCCAACTGCCAACATAACTCAGCAACTTTGACCGCACTAGTGGGTTGCTTGTCACCGAGCCACTGCACCATCCTCTTCGCATGCAGACTCGGACTCGTCGGGTCCGCATATGGAGGACTAGGTTTCCTGATCAAGAAATGGCCCCAGGTCGGCAACTCCTTGCTATTCGTATCCGGCTCGTCTCTTCTAACTAACCCAGGTTCCACAAGCGTGGCTTTGATGTTGAAGGAATCGACCTCGTACAGCATCGCTTCAATCAGACCCTCCACAGCATACTTCGTCGCACAGTAGGGTCCTAAACCAGGGACGCCTAGCGAGCCGGATGTGCTGCTGAAAATGAGGTACCGACCCTCGCCGCGCTCGCGGAAGTACGGTAGGGATTCTTGGATGATGTGCAGCGTGCCCATGAAATTCGTCTCGAATTGGTTGCGGATCTCATGCTCGTCTTGATCTTCGCATGCGCCTATGACCCCATACCCGGAGCAATTGGCTACGACATCTATGCGCCCAAAGTGTTGGAGGGCGGAGGCTATGACTGAGGCGACGGAGGAGCGGGAGCGGACGTCGCAGAGCAATGGATGGGTCGTTGCCGAAGAGGGGAGGAAGTTGGAAGGGTTGGAGTGCAATTGGCCTATTGGTGCTATGAGATCATTGTGTGAGAGGCAGGCTTTCAGGAGAGATGTGCCTATGTGGCCGGTCGCGCCAAAGATCTACTCAGTTTGTCAATGATGCATCCTTCGATCTCAAGTAACTGAACATGGAACGTACCACCCAGACCAGCTGTTTTGGAGGATTGTTGAGCCCCGGAGGATCTACGCTCATGGGTAATTGTAACTTCGGACGACCACTTGTTGGACTCCCTGGTGACATTGTCTCTTCTCTTTTCTTGCTCTCTCCATTCTGTTGTGGTTGCCTGAGGGTATCATCTTTCACACTGCTTTCCATACCCAACCTCGCTGCATGTGAAGTGTCGAGGGTTGTTTATATTGGTAGAGAATGATTGGAGCAGGTCTTTGCCAAGATCGTGGGGTAGCTCTTCTCCCAAAGAAAGATTCAACTTCTAAGAAGATTCTTGGAGTTACGAGTATTCTTTAGCTGCGACCCTTGGATGGTTTGGTGTGTCTGTGAACTTGTACAGTGTGCAAGTTTTCATCGGTTGTAACGCATCTCATTGACTATTCAGAGTTCACATCATCCGCATCCATCCTGGAATAATGATGTTCGCTTAACAGTTTTCTATATGCCGAATCATATTACAACAGGCAGAGAGATCCCTTATGGTAGTTCTAATGCCATCAATAAACGAATTGGCTGCCTTGTTCGGATTTCTCGCTTCAAACAAGAGCAATGCTTGATTCGATCCAAGATTTCTATGCAGCATCTCTCGGTTCTCAAAGAGCTCGGCTCATTGTTGACCAGGAATCAAGCGAGAGAAACAAACAACCAAAAACATCCGAGCGTGAAAGGTCCAAGGCGTTCGGGAACCCACAGAAGACCTAAGCACCATTCCCACCCACTACAATCAATTTCTCCGAAAATAGTATGGTAACAAGATGCCGAGAGTTAAGCTTGAACTCTCAGATGTTCATTCTGAAACGTTGACGATCAGTTGACAGAGCTTTGACGACGTGGTTTTTCCCAACATCTGATGACAGTGGTGGATTGTTGTGGTAGAAAAGTATGACCGCAGCTCTCTATCTGCACGTTTCCAAATAGATTCAGTACAAGGAGAAAGTAATTCGATGGTGCTCTGCGCTCGAGTACGTGTCGCCAATGCAATGTATGTAACGTATCTAGCAAAAGGGACCTCTCCAGTCTTAGTTTCCGAACGGGCATTTTAGAGATCAACGACCAAGCCACCATATCTGCACTTACATGCAGCAAACTTCGATTCCTCTCACACTATCCCTTTCTCGTACAGTGTACCTGACGCTAAAAGCTGTACCCCTGAATGAATCGTCAACCTCACCTCAACTCTAGAGTGTGTTCTCTTGAGCCACGTCCATCGAAAGGCGAATCAGGAAGCGCGATTCTTTTGACTAGGAACAGAAACAGCAAAGCTCTAGGGACAGAAAAGTGGCTTCAACCTTCTTTTCTCGTAAATCTTCTTCGAAAGCAACATTTGCTATTGAAGATTGGCTTCGCTCGTTGTACGGTAATTCACACTCGCTACCACTTGTCTCGCTCTTCTATACACTTCCAATCCTAATGGCACCACTTGATCCACTGACGAATCACAAAGTTTGCACGTTTCCAGGAACAGCAGAAAGAATGAGGCCAAGCATCTCTACCATATATAGCCTTAGCACAGTCCGCGAACTAAGATGGCGTCAAGAACTGACTTTGCAAATGTGGACTTGGCGGGTCAAAGCATCGAAAGGTACACTGTAGGGCCGCAGCAGAATGGAGAGAGCAAGAAAAGAGAAGAGACAATGTCACCAGGGAGTCCAACAAGT
>Ga0115847_100031_pt1 | contig 28076 bp, 19 predicted proteins | sample InSIn5SAF170_FD_83861 | JGI IMG/M metagenome (GOLD analysis project Ga0115847, IMG submission 83861)
TGCACATTCCATAAGTGTTACCCAGAATCTTCTCTGTTTCCTTGTAGTAGACATATCGGATGTTGTTCAATGTTACGAACAACTCGAATGGGTCTTCTGTGTTAGCATCTCGAATGCCTCTCTTGATTCTCTGGCTGAGTTGCAATCACAACCGCAGCAACAACAGTCCATACGCCAGCAGCAAAGACCAGAATTGCCGCCCATGACATCGGAACTGACAGTATCGGTGTGGAAGGTAGCATGCCACCAATTGCCAGCTCCAGACTTGCGACTGCCAGGAACGTGTCCAGAAGGAGCGCGAACCACTGTAGTCGCGGTACCACGAGAATATCCGAGCTTGAGATGGGACACACATGACTCGATTCTGAGCTCAACCACAAACCGGCTACCAGATGACAACCAAATGATAGAAGGAATGCCGTGGGGACGAATCTCCAAGGGCTTGACAATAGCGAACGCTTCAGAGACTGTGTGAAATCTTGGTAGACAGTTGAGTCAAGGTCCTCGTCCCCGTCCTCGTCTTCGTCTCCAGTCGCGCGCACATCCTCACGTTTTTGAAATCGTAGCGCATCGTACACCGCTATCAGAAACGGCAGCCAAACCTCGACGCTTCTTGTTGCGCATTCAGAAACAAGGAGTAGCCGGCGCTGGACATCAATGCGAACAGTCAAGACAGCAGTCGCGACGAAGACAATTATGAACAGCGCAGAGCTGGTCAAGAATTGGCCGTGTATCCTCTGCTTCTCTTTCGCAACCTTTGCATCATCATTTCGAAACTCCTCGAGTGGTAGTGAGACATAGTCACCTCGGTGATTTGAGTCTATCTTGCGCCTGAACTGTGATCGTTTCGCTATCACCAGCAGCGATAGGGCCGAGCCGAGTAGAGTGAGGACCGCGAGATGGACTGGCCGGTCAGTCGCAAGTATCGAGGATGGGGCATACGCCAATATCGAGGCTGTCAGGCAGGAGACTCTGCAGGCTCAGTCAGTACGTGAATCCTGTCCAGGTACCCCAGGCTTGTGGCATACGTATAACACAGAACGCCTAGCAATCCTGCCATGGCGGAGTGGGTCTTTGTCGCAAGTGAGAAGTCGGCTCAATGAAGTGAAGCATATTCGCACACCAAGTTGTCGAATATTGTCATAACGTCTTCATAGTGATACGCACTGAAGCTCTCCAGGTGTAAGAGCTGTTCATGAGGTTCTCTTGACTGCGACAGAAGAGACGTGACACCCTGGTAATTTCTGCTTATTAGCTTCATTTCTGCTCGCGATAACATGAACGGTTCGGTGGCACGGGTGGCTAGTTACCGTCACTGACCTTTCTCCGCTCCCGCCGAGCCTACATGGGACCTGTCGTGATGTCGCCCTAAGCTCGTGTCAGTTTAGCTTCGGCAAGAGCTCGAACAAGCTTATCGACCGATAAGGACAAAACGGAAGGTCTGGCGGCAATTTTTTGGGAACTTTTGGAGTACGGCAGACTTGAATCTGCACTGCGATGAAAAAGAAACAGCAAGCACCACTTCAATCGCTCCTTCCTCGTCCGGTGGTAGGTGGTCGGGTGTCGCAAAAATGCCTCGAAAAGCCATAGACTCAAGGATACCGGCCCTCATTAGAAACGGCATACAAGAGAAGAAGCGCAGCTTCGTCGTCGTCGTCGGCGATCGCGCAAAGGATGTCATCGTTCACCTTCACTATATCATGTCCAGTGTGGATGTGAAGCAAAACAAGAGTGTGCTATGGGCCTACAAGAAGGACTTGCTGGGTTTTACATCCCACCGCAAGAAGCGCGAAGCAAAGATAAAGAAAGAGATCAAGAGAGGCATTCGAGATGCTAACACAGAAGACCCATTCGAGTTGTTCGTAACATTGAACAACATCCGATATGTCTACTACAAGGAAACAGAGAAGATTCTGGGTAACACTTATGGAATGTGCATTCTCCAGGACTTCGAGGCCATTACTCCGAACCTGCTTGCTAGGACGATTGAAACTGTTGAAGGTGGTGGGCTTGTCCTGCTGTTGCTGAAAGGCATGAAGAGTTTGAAGCAGCTGTACACAATGAGCATGGACGTCCATTCGAGATATCGGACGGAAGCGCATGATGATGTGGTGGCACGATTTAATGAGAGGTTCATATTGTCGCTAGGAAGCTGCGAGTCGTGTTTGGTAGTGGATGATGAGCTGAACGTGCTGCCAATTTCCGGCGGTAAAAATGTTCAGCAGCTTCCACCAGCTACGACTGATGAGAAGGATTCGACGACGGCGAAAGAGCTGAAGCAGATCAAGGAGTCTCTTGCAGACAACAGGCCTGTCGGTCCATTGCTAGCGCTATCCAAAACCGTCGATCAAGCAAAAGCTCTTCTCACTTTCGTGGACGCCATCTCAGAAAAGACACTCAGGAGCACAGTCACGCTCACAGCAGCCAGAGGTCGAGGCAAGTCTGCTGCTCTCGGTGTGGCTGTGGCGGCCGCAGTAGCCCATGGATATAGCAATATCTTCATTACTGCACCTAGTCCCGAAAACTTGAAGACGTTTTTCGAATTCGTTGTCAAAGGCTTCGACGCTCTCGACTACACGGATCATGTTGACTACACCATTCTCCAATCTACGAATCCAGATTATAATAAGGCTGTGGTTCGGATCAATGTGTACAGGCAGCACCGACAGACCATCCAATATATTCAACCTCAAGATGCTCAAGTCCTCGGCCAAGCTGAGCTTGTGGTCATCGATGAAGCCGCCGCCATCCCATTACCTCTGGTGAGGAAGCTAATGGGTCCCTATCTCGTCTTCATGGCGTCTACCATCAACGGCTACGAAGGCACTGGCCGATCACTATCCCTCAAGCTCATCCAACAACTCCGTGATCAGTCCCGAGGTGGCTCAAAGGACTCCAATGAAGATGTCGTCGAGAAGAACAATAATACGGGCATAAGCCGCTCCTCCCGCTCTCTTCGCGAGATCACCTTGTCGGAACCAATTCGATATGCCCAAGGTGACCCTGTCGAAAAGTGGCTAAATCGGGTCCTTTGTCTCGACGCCACACTTCCAAGATCCAAATCCGCCATACACGGAACGCCTCACCCCTCACAGTGCGAGCTGGTGCACGTAAATCGTGATACCCTCTTCTCCTTCCACCCGGTTTCCGAGAAGTTCCTCCAGCAAATGATGGCACTCTACGTAGCCAGTCACTACAAGAATAGTCCTAATGATCTACAACTCATGTCCGACGCACCAGCCCATCAACTCTTCGTCCTCATCCCACCAGTTAGCGAGACCGCTACTTCCCTGCCTGAACCTCTATGTGTAATCCAAGTCGCCCTTGAAGGCCGCATCTCCAGACAGTCAGTAATGAACTCGCTCTCGCGCGGCCAACGCGCAGGTGGCGACCTAATACCATGGCTCGTTTCTCAGCAATTTCAAGACAGCGAATTCGCCGGCTTATCCGGCAGCCGAGTCGTCCGTATAGCCACGAATCCCGAATACATCAAGATGGGGTACGGTAGTCGCGCCCTCGAGCTCCTCGCCGACTTCTATGAGGGCAAGTTTGCGTCACTCTCCGAAGAAGATTCCTCAGCCACAGTAGGCGGCAGCGAACACATGCCTCGTGTCTCTGACACAGAGCTCGAATCTACGTCCCTGCTTGCAGACGACATCAAAATCAGAAATATCAACAACATGCCTCCGCTCTTCAGTCGGCTAAGTGAACGAACGCCAGATGCATTAGATTACATCGGTGTCTCCTACGGATTAACACAACAACTCCACAAATTCTGGAAACGACATAGCTTTGCACCTGTCTATCTCCGGCAGACACCGAATGATCTGACAGGCGAGCACAGCTGTGTCATGCTTCGACCATTGGCAACAAACCACTCGAACGCCGATCCGTCATGGCTGGCAAGCTACGCATCTGACTTTCACCGCCGGTTCTTGTCGCTTCTTTCATACCAATTTCGTGCGTTCGCGGCCGTGCAATCGCTGAGCATCTCAGAGTCAGCATCGGCGCCATCGAAGTCAAAGAGCACCACCACCACCACATCCGCGCTATCAAGACCTCTCACCAAATCCGACCTCGACGCTCTCTTCAGCCCCCACGACCTTGCCCGCCTAGACAGCTACGCTTCCAACATGCTAGACTATCACGTCATTCTCGACCTGCTTCCGTCAATATCGCACCTCTTCTTCACTGGTCGATTACCACAAACCTCCCTCTCAGGAGTCCAACAAGCAATCCTGCTGGCAATCGGTCTCCAGCGCAAGGACCTGTCGAACGTCGAGAAAGAGCTTGATGTGCCGAGCTCACAGTTGCTGGCTATGTTCATCAAGGTTGTACGCAAGATCAGCGTTGCATTTCGAGCGATACTGGAAGCTGATGCCGGCAAGGATATGCCCGCCGAAGCTCCGGTGAGTGGGTCAAGGGTTTCTGTTGCGACGGCGGTTCCTGTCGAGATGAAGACGAATGGAAAGGCGAGTGCGGCTTATGTTGATCATGATGATGAGATTGAGGATGGTGTTGATCCGTCGATCAAGGCCAAACAGAGAGAACTGATTAATGCGCTGCCACTGGATCGATATGAGCTTGATGGCGAGGCAAAGGAAGACGCTGCGGATGATGAGGACGTGAGATGGGCAGAGGCGGAGAAGCAGATACGTGAAGGTGGGACGGCGACCGTGTCAGTGAAGACCAGTAAGAAGAGGAAAGCAGATGTTGAAGACGAGGATGGCGAAGAGGTGGGGAAGAAGAGCAAGAAGGACAAAAAAGACAAGGAGAAGAGAAAGAGCCACGGTGAGAAAGGCAAGAAGACCAAGGCTTGAGCCGCCTGTGCCAGTACCTTATATTGAGACGCTTCTATCCAACATCCTGAGAATGTCGCGATGAGTAATTTCTCGATACTCAGCGTCAACAGGGTCACGCCCGCTCGACGCTTCTCCAATTCTGGGCAGCAAAAATGTGCCATCTGACTGCATTCCGAACCACCCAAGTACCTTCCAGTACCAGATCGTCATGTCCAAGCAGTTCTTGCCAGTATCGGGTCGTGTTCAGCGTGGCCCTGATATTGTCAATACCTCATATCGGGCTGATTAGGTATCGAATTACGGTACACCGGCCACAAAGGGTGGAATTAGTCAGCGGAGGTGCTCTCATACCTCGTTACCCTTAGCGGGAGGCAGGCTAGTAACGAGGGGAATCAGTAGACGAAGATCACTATTAACATCACTGTTATCGCGCTAGCAAAGCTACTCAATCCACAAAGCACTTCCATTACGGACATGCACTCGTCGCTCGCGACAGTATCACTCTTGCCTAATCCTGAAGCGGTAGGATCTCAGGTCGCTCGATAAGGGGTCTCGAGGTCCTGAGGGCTCGAATAGCTGGGGGCCCAGTGTGGAGACGGTATCGTGGCTCAAGAACGGTAAACGCTGTGTCCAAACGAGTTCGAAAACTGACAAGGCGCTGTGGCTGATGGATCCTATACCACAAATACCCCTTCAACAAATCGTAGCAGTCAGCCTGAACGATCATCTCCCAGCCGGGCAAAACATTGTTTGACTTGTTTCCGAGCCTGCGCATCTTCTTCTTGTATCGACCGTTCGGGTACTGCAGTACGATCGTATTCCAGGTCTTTTGAGACTCTCATCTTGCTGAATATTGCCTTGCATATTCCACTGCGGGGGATCGCCGAGGCCGGCCATATCGTCGGCATGGTGGATGAGGATCATCTGGAGAGGACCTGGTGGGAAGTCGCTGATTATAGCCATCTGACCTGGACATCCAGGTTGGCGAAGGTGACTGAAGGCGTTGAACAGGATACTTACCTCTGGATGAAAGCTGAGTCGCATTTCGCGCCTTTGATCGTACGACGCAAATCGCTAGAAGACGTAAGCTTGAGTCATCTCAAGCCTTGTGACTACTGCAGGTGCAATCGCAAGTGGAATGTGGTCCACGGGTCTAATGCGTTATGCATGATATCAACTGGAGTTCGATGCCAGGACTTTCTCATTCTATATGAGGAGCTGCAAATGCTCTCGATCGATAGCAGCGTCTTACCAGGCTAGCGAGATGCGGGCCATTCATCGGCAGCTGGGTGTCTCTATTTCAGCACGTTGATGTCTCAATGTACCTCCTTCTTGATATGAACCAACAATACACCTTCAGAGGGCTCACCTCCCACATCTAAAAGATGCAAGAATCTGTAGCCGGTTTTGAGCCGGTCAAGCCTGATGCAAGCCCAAGCACAAAGTTCGTCTCTCGCCATCAGCTTATCATCCTCGATCTTGATGCGCAGAAAGCTAAGTTGCTCTACCACATCTGGCACATCTGTCCACGTCATGGCGTCACTCTTATCCCAGTCCGGATTCGCAGATCTGGCAGCACGGCTTTTTCGTTTGAGCTTTCGCTCATCCTCATCCTTTTCTTCACCAGCACTATTTTTTGTCTTCTCTTCAGCATATTTTGATCGGGAGTCGTGCGTGTCAGATCGGTCGGTCTTGCCCTGGCCTGGTGGTCCATGTGTATCAACATGAAGCTGAAATTTCACATATGGCTTCAGATGCTCTGCATATGTTGCATCTTTGTCTGCGGGAATTGGTAGGTTCTGACCAGCAAGAAGCCTGATAGTCAAGGTGAGTCGCTGTCGGACTGGATGTGGATGGCCTGGTATGCTGGTGCTCCGAAAACCTTCGGGCTTCAGGACATAGCCCTCCTCGCCAGCAAACATGCCCTCGCTCAACATCATGCCCTTATCAAGGCTTTGCCAGTTCAAAGCTACTATCTGTGCACCTTGGCGCCAGCTGAAGGCAGGATCGATGTTGCTACTGTTCACTCTGATACCTGAAGGATAGATCCGGACAAGGTAGTTTTGATTGTGTTGGAACATGTCTGGGCCGTGCTCAGGATGAGAATGAATGTCGCCGAGTTTGTTTTCGTCCAGACTGAATACGTGTGTAGGAATTTTAGCTTCTGGTTGTTGGAAGCTCTTGAACGAGTATGCTCTCGTGTATACCCCTAGCTTGGACAGTGCGTCTATAATCTTTACTGCTTTCTTCTGCTGCGAGGATTGCTGAGACATGGCTGTGCCGTCTGTTTGATCGGATTCCTTCGTCTCCGAGATCTCAACAGGATCATTGGGCTCGGAGCTTGTGGTGGGTGTCCATTTGACTTTGATGAGGATCTTGTTTCGCAGAGATTCTGGGCTAGGTAGACTCTGGATATCGTCGTAGGCTTTGCCAGACATGTCAACCAGATGGCCTTTCCACGTCTCCTGCATGATTTCCACCATGACTTGCTGTTGGTCGAGGCTGCAATGGACCTCCAACGAGACGATGACTGGCAAGGTCGAAGCCTTGAACGCGGCGTCCCGGATAGCCTCGCAGACCTCCCGGAAGGGAATCTGTTTGGTTAAGGTGTACCCATGGTAGACGCGAGGCTCGGTCTTGAGCGCCGCTCTTCGCTCAGCAATTTCTGTAGCTGACATATTCACTGTGAGCTCTTCGACTGCCTCGTTTCGCCGATGTGCATCCGGTGATCTCTTGGACGGAGATTTGGACGAATTTCTTCGCAGCTTGTCCTGAGCTTTTCCACCAAAATTCTTCAGCTTTGATAATGCTCTTTTCCTTCGAGGAGTGGCTGATTTCTCTTGTTCTGCATCTTCGATGTCTGAACTGCTAACGCTAGAAGCTTCATCTTCCCCATTCCAAACGTCGATCTCCAAGCATCTGCAGCCTCTCAGGAGCACATTCGTGTAGGACTCGGTTGTTGAGGCGCCATACAGCTGGTTGCCGCTGAGGTACGTGTTGTGTGAGGAGGAGATGTAGTAGTTGGATAGGGGAAAGGACAAATCGTGGCCCACTGGTGGCGCCAAAGCTGCGGAAGCTGGCGACTGCCACCAGCCCATGAACTGGTCATACGAGGTCAAAGGCGGCCCGTCTGAATCCTGATGCCCGCCAGATGACACGAGATCATTGAAGATATCCTCAAGGCGCCGTGCGATGGTCGGGGTGAACTCTCTGACCACTTGACGATCTTGCAGGGCGGCCGACTGACCACCACCTGCCTTGAGCGTTGTGCCATGCTTGCCGGGTTTCGGTTGCGACATCGTTGTGTCGGAAGCCGCTCGGTATGAATCTGAGAAGGTAGATCCTGTTCCTGCGTTCAATTAGCGATAAGACGAGGGGCGGTCGACAATAGCACGTGGGCACTTTGCGTGACAACGGGCAACAACGAATGTCTGCACGACTGTAAGGATGGTCTATAATGATATTCAAGAGCTCAAAGAGTAGTCATTGCTTTGTAGGCCATATCATTCTGTTCATACGTACAGCAAACGCCATTCATTGACAAGAATTTTCGCTTCAGCGTCAGGTTTAGCTGCATATTCAGCTTGGATGAGCAAGGCAGGTTCGCAGCAAACAAGATTAGCAGCAGCACTGGCAGCGTTGGAGCGACTGTGCTTGTCTGATCAGCTACCCCTGCCACCTGGTGCATGATCTCCAGGCATCAGCAAAGCTCACACCTACGGACGAGGATTGTCGGCCTCATCTGGTATGTAAAATTCCCTTCCTTGGCCTCATGCTTGTCTTTAGACAAAACTGTCTTGACACGAAGTGTGCATATAAGGAAAGGGCGAGATGCAGGCAATATCCCATGTTAAAACCATGGCTGGCCACGGTTGGTGGGCATAAACACCATTGAATGATGCCTTGTGGCCTGGTAGATCAACTGACATTAAGCGTGACTCGGGCCTATGGCTGTTTTGGCTGGGCCGGTGTCCGAACAGCACCGGTCGGGGTCGAGGCTTGCTTGCTCCAAATACAAGTGAAGTTGTCGCAGGCGAGTCCTGAGGGAGTGGCTACTTCATTCAGCTCTGAGTTGTAGAGTGCCTTTTTCTCCTCTGGATTTTGTGAAAATGGGCAGGTAGCAGGGAAATCCTCGTCGCTGTGCCCTCGAGCACCTGGAGTAGGTATAGGCTCTCGTACCTTGCGCCTACCTACTGGACAGAGATGAGCTCCCAAAGCGTGGTCAAGAAGCTGGGCCATGCGGCTCGGGTCATTCTCGTAGGCGCACCTGGAGTAGGAAAAGGAACACAGAGCAACAGATTGATACAAAGATACCCGCAGCTTTCGTCAATCGCGACTGGCGACCTGTTGAGGGACCACGTCAAGAACAAAACGCCTTTGGGTGAGCAATGGTTCGCGTCCCAGATCGCCAGCAACCACGCTGACACAGCTCAGGTCAACAAGCAGATGCCTACATGCGCTCCGGAAAGCTTGTGCCAGATCCTCTAATGCTAAACCTCATTCTCACCGAGCTTACGAGCAGGAGTTGGATATCGTCAGACAAAACAAACGATGAGATTATAGCAACATTAGGTGAAGGCACAGCAGTACAGCCCTCAGACAGACCCGATTGCTCGTTCATCCTCGACGGTTTCCCTCGTACGGCAACGCAGGCGCAAGCACTAGCTCACCTCTTACCAATGAACCTCGTCTTCTGCCTGAAAACTCCTGCCGACATTGTTGTCAAGCGGATGTCTAATAGATGGACTCATCTCGCATCTGGTCGAGTCTACAACGTCGGCTTCAGTGATCCAAAGGTGCCTGGGAAAGACGACTTCACTGGGGAGCCATTGGTGCAGCGGGACGACGACAAAGAAGAGACCTGGCGCAAGCGGCTGTCAACGTTTGAAGAGACAAGCGTCCCACTTCTAAACTTCTACCGAGAAAAAAATCCTGATATGGTTGTAGACGTGAAGGGAAATAGCAGCGATGAAATCTCGCCCCAGATATATGCTGAGATCGAGAAGAGGTTTGGATAGAATCTCTCGTGTATATTTGAGATATCCTGGACATACATAATCTTTCTGGCTGTAGCAGAAAGGAAAACCTTGGGAATGAATGGCTGTAACCTCGACTGATGATTTTCTCGATCCCATTGAAATCAAAATGACTTCAAGATCCAGACGCCCAGCCAGAGGTAGTACTAGGACTAATCTTCGCTCGACGCGAAAACAGTGCTCAACATGATAGTTCTCGAGACTGCCGTGAAAGCAATAACGCTTTTGGTCGGCGCTGACTTTGGAGAAAGAAAGAAAAGAGCGAACTGGAATGTATCAATTTAATGGCTTCTGAAGTTGCGGCCTTGGCAACACACCCGACGCCGTCACTCCAGGGCTTGCATGTGTGGTAGGGCCAGATCTCGACAGCTTAATCAGTTTTACTTGGTACGACAAGTCCTCCTTTGCCAACGTGGTCTCATCACTTGTGCAGCCTTGAAAGATCATGCCATACCTCATACGACCTTGATCTTTGTCTGATTGCCCGCGTGCTCACCGCCCACTTCGCAAAGACACCTGTACAACACCTCAAGATGGATCAGAACCAGTACGAGGCTCTGAAGGATTCGTGGGCGGAGATCGAAGACAGAGATGGTGTCAGACTCAGTTGGAATGTCTTCCCCAGCACGCGCATGGTAAGAGATCTTTCTACGTTCGACACCGCCTGCTCACACCTCGCCAGGAAGCCTCCAGGCTCGTCGTTCCTGTCGGCGCATGCTTAACACCTCTCAAGCCCTTGAGCAGTCAGCTGCTCTCATACGATCCTGTTGTATGCAGAGCGCCTTGCAAAGCCGTACTAAATCCCTTTTGCAATGTCGATGTGCGAGCAAAGATCTGGATCTGCCCGTTCTGCTTACAACGAAATGCTCTCCCACGCCACTACAGCGATATCTCGGCTGAGAACGTGCCTACAGAGATGCATAGCATGAACACAACAGTCGAATACAGGCTGCCTCGCCCTGCTCCGGCCCCTCCAATCTTTGTCTATGTTGTGGATACTTGTCAAGAAGAGGACAGTTTGCAGGCACTGAAGGAGACGCTGGTCATGAGCTTGTCACTTCTGCCGGCGAATGCTCTAGTCGGTCTGGTCACATATGGCACAAATGTCGCAGTTCACGAGATTGGCTACAACGAGTGCTCCAAGTCATATGTCTTCCGAGGCAGCAAGGACTACCCTGCCAAGCAGGTACAAGAAATGCTAGGACTTTCTGCGCCTGGCCTCAGACCAAACATGCCACCGCAGCAAGGTCGACCGCCGCCACCGATGGGCCCAGCTGCACGATTCTTGCTACCTGTCCAACAGGCAGAATTCCAGATCACAAATGCGCTCGAGCAGATGCAGAGAGACCCATGGCCAGTTTCCAACGACCGGAGGGCACTGAGGTCGACTGGTGTTGCTCTAAGCGTGGCTGTTGGTCTGCTAGAGACTTCATTCCAGAACGCTGGCGCAAGAATTATGCTGTTCGCTGGTGGTCCTGCTACGGAAGGTCCAGGTATGGTCGTAGGGCCAGAACTGAGAGAACCTATTCGATCCCACCACGATATTGATCGAGACAACGTCAAGTATTTCAAGAAGGCGGTCAAGTTCTACGATCAGCTTTCGAAGCGGACGGCCCACAACGGGCACGTCATTGATGTCTTTGCTGGTTGTCTCGACCAGGTTGGCTTGCTCGAAATGAAGAGCTTAGCGAATTCCACCGGAGGTCATATGATTCTGACTGACAGCTTTACATCCTCGCAGTTCAAGCAGTCCTTCATTCGAGTGTTCGAGAAGGATGAGCAGGACAACCTACTTATGGGATTTAATGCTTCGCTCGAGGTTGTCACAACAAAAGAATTAAAGGTTACCGGCCTCATCGGTCATGCAGTCTCACTGAATAAGAAGTCCAGTGCTGTCGGTGAGACTGAATGTGGCATCGGCAACACATCAGCTTGGAAGATGTGCGGCATTGACCCAACTGCCAGTTATGGAGTCTATTTCGAAATCGCCAACCAGGGAGGCCCTGTGCCGGTCCAGCAAGGCGCTCAACGTGGTATGATGCAGTTCTTGACATATTATCAGCACTCGTCAGGACAGTACCACCTGCGAGTCACGACCGTTGCCAGAAATCTGAGTGGCCCAGCTGGCGACCCCGCTTTGGCTCAATCTTTCGATCAAGAAGCGGCTGCAGTGCTAATGGCACGTATTGCTGTCTTCAAAGCTGAGGTAGACGATGGCCCGGATGTGCTGCGATGGGTCGATCGGATGCTTATCAGGCTCTGCTCAAGGTTTGCAGATTACCGAAAAGACGATCCAACCTCTTTCCGGCTCGACAAGAACTTCACCCTTTATCCTCAATTCATGTTTCACCTTCGAAGATCACAGTTCTTGCAGGTTTTCAACAACTCTCCTGACGAAACGGCATTCTACAGGCACGTTCTGAATCACGAATATGTTGGTGATAGTCTCATCATGATTCAGCCAACACTTGATTCGTACAGCTTAGAGCAAGAGGGCAGCCAACCAGTGCTTTTGGATTCAGCTTCGATCCAGCCGAACACTATACTATTGCTAGACACGTTCTTCCAGATCCTCATCTTCCACGGTGAGACAATGGCAGAATGGCGCAAAGCTGGTTATCAAGATCAAGAAGGTTATGAAAACTTCAAGGCGGTCCTGGACTCGCCCAAGGAAGATGCACGAGAGCTTGTGCAAGATCGATTCCCGCTGCCACGGTTCATCATCTGCGACGCTGGAGGTTCGCAAGCCCGATTCTTGCTTTCGAAGCTCAACCCTTCGACCACTCATGCCACTGGAGGCTACGGTGGTGTTTCGCAAAGCGCTCAGACAATTTTCACTGATGACGTGTCGTTGCAGACGTTCATGGATCATCTCATGAAGTAAGTCTACCCCTCTCTGGTTTCGACAAGCGTTTACTGACAATACCTTAGGCTCGCAGTCTCAGGTTCGAGTTAAAGGTGGGAATTGGAGTAGGCTTCCATCCCCTAGAGCGAACTGAACGCTGCCACTTCAATGCTTCACGAATTATGCTCCTACAGCGTTGACGACGAATCCGGAGACCATAGTTTTACTTGTGTCAGAAATAGATCATCTGAACCTCCCTATCTGATTGTTAGGGGACCATGAAGCGTCCTTAGCCTCGTTTTAAGACCGATCAGTCAACCCGCAGCCTTGTGCCTCTATTCGTACTAGCTCCGCTGCCAAGAGTGCTGCACTTACCGCAGATTATTTTCGCAGGCTCGCACGTTGCAAACTTCCCCAATAGTATCTTCCACGAAGACAAACTCCATATACCTCAAGACAGGCAGACTACCTTTCGCATCCGCCATGCGTAAGTATCGCCTCCTTGGGATGTGTCAACCAGGCGGCTAATATGTGTTCCAGCTCCAAAGCTCGACCCCAATGAGGTCAAGATCATGTAAGTCCGACCACAGCTCTGGAAACTACGCCAGCTAACGATCGCAGCCACCTTCGGGCCACTGGTGGTGAAGTTGGTTCTTCAGCTACCCTAGCTCCTAAGATTGGTCCTCTTGGTCTCTCGCCGAAGAAGGTCGGTGAAGACATCGCCAAAGCCACCGGAGACTGGAAGGGTCTACGAGTCACCATCAAGCTCACGATCCAAAACCGACAAGCCGCTGTTTCAGTTGTCCCATCCGCCTCGTCTCTCGTCATCCGAGCCCTGAAAGAGCCACCGCGCGACCGAAAGAAGGAGAAGAACATCAAGCACTCCAAGTCCATCCCTCTGGATGAGATTATTGATATTGCTCGAACAATGCGAGGCGCCAACAAATCTCTGGCCAAGGAGTTGAAGGGTACCGTACTCGAGATTCTCGGCACAGCATTCAGTGTCGGCTGCCAAGTTGACGGCAAAAGTCCAAAGGATATCTCTGATGAGATCAAGGACGGCAACATTGACGGTAAACCTGCTTGCACCGAGATCAGGGCCAATGCTAACGTTCAAACAGTACCCGAGGAATAGGTGTGTGTGTGTGCGCCAGTCATCTGTTACGATATTCATACGAGATCTTTTTTCATGCTGGACCAGCTTCAGGGCCAGCTTCGGCTCATGAATAATGAATATTATGAGTGAAAAATCGTACCCTGCCGAGCGATCAGCAACCATTTCACTGACCTCGTTCGGATCTTTTTGATCATATCTTGATTTAATTGTTTGCTTTCGCAACCTTGCCAACACTCTGGCCTTCATCACTCCTGCTGTCTTCGGACAAAGGAACCAACCCAAGACGAAGGCCTATTTTGAGCTTTAAGGAAGATTGACGAACTATCGACACTTTACTCACCGCGACATCCTTGTTCCAACTTATTGGAACGTGGATGCAGTGGTCCATCATTTTGTGTCTACATCCTTGATATTCAAAGAGAGACTCGTAACTCAGGCTACATGGCAGCACGAAATGGAACACGGAAGGCTGCCTTAGTCCATGCAAATAGCCGCATTGGCACGAGAATGTCATCCGGAATGTTGCGTCTCTCAATCCAAGCCTTTGGAGCATCGACTCCGGTTGTGTAACGTGCTAGCCATGAAACGCTGATCGGGTAGGAGGCAATTTGACAGTATTTGCTATGATTGATCTCGACTGCGGCTTTGAGGCGTGCCACAGACAGCCGCCGTGATGCATGGATGCACAAACAGATATGCGACCAAGCCGCCTAAGCGTCTGGCTTAAGCGACTTCTTCGTGAGTAGTCGCCGTGGTATTCCTAAATAGAAAAAGCAGCTCGACGGACACACCATCTCGGTCGGATGTGGGGACTCCATGTTCTGCCAAATCAATGGCTCGAAAGATCGACAAGCCTTTTGAGCCATATCCGCATATGCTAGACGTGTTATTTGCTCTTGATCCTCGTAGGAGTTGCACACGGACTCTTCATGCGGACACTTAGGCAGGAGACTCCAACATACACCGCTGTCCATACAGTAAACGATGAAACAACGGCCAAAGTAGACGCATAGAACCTGACAAAGCTGACATGAGGCACCATGGCACTATTGCACCATGAGGCGTCAGTCGTTACCAGACGTGGCGCTGACGATGTCCAGAAGGCTCCGGAGACTGCAGCGATAGGCGACTTTGGCATGGGATAGGCACGTAAGGGCTGAGACGGCGGCAGGGATGCAGCCTTGATGGAGACAGAAAGGAGCCACCGTTGGACAGGTGTGCCGCAACTCTGTGCACCAGTGTGCTTTTGTGGATCGAAACGTTCGTGACACATCGCTGCTAGCAAGCCACTAGACACAGATGCTTGCGCCCAAGACGACACCGAACAAGCACGGCCAATTCCACCACAATCGTACCCATGCACTTCGATACCAACCTGCACCACCGTGAAAATGGCTGTAGAGACATCCTATTCCTTCTCATTTTTGTCGGTGCTCAGCAGTGCCCATTCACGTAAAAGAAAGCCGCGGCTACGAATCAACTGTCGCTCCTCATCATATCCTATTCATTCTTAGTACTCCGAGCCGGAACGAGAACACCCTGAACCAATCTGACAGCGAGCACCGCAAAAGCAACCATAAGGCGAGCAGGACCTTGTGTCTGCCGTGCTTGAGGCATCAAGAGCCGCGTCACAAATCAGAGGCTCGTCCGTGTCCAGGAACAAGCCACGCATCAAGTTCTTCAGGCCAATTCGCCCGCAAAGGACCACAGCACTCTCTGACGGCCGGCAAACACGTTGATTGAAGCACGGACCCGCTAAAAACACTCGCAGCCTAAGCAGCCTCAAACAGCAAGCGAATTGTGATAGTCGCAATATCTAAGTGAATCGTAACTTCACTTTGGTGCACGCTTGCTGACAATCCGTCACTTATGCACTGGACGATACCATTATGTTGACCAGATGTCATCGGCCTAGCCTTGATTTTTCAGGCGCAATAGCACATGTATCGTGTTCGAAACCACTTCCACACCACGGTTACAGATAAATTATTCAGCTGCGAAGAAAGATCTGGGCGACGAACGGAGAAAGAAGTTTTGAACAAGGAAATAATGCTGGCACAGCCTGTTGCGCGGGAGTTCATGGCTTTCCACCCATATCAAGATACAATCACGAGCGCTCAATCTGGGCGCAATGGAGGAACATGGTCTCAAGAACTACCGCTTCAGAGACCATATGCGAGGAGTATCGGTTCCTACTCTGGAGGATTGACATATGCTCAACATGAATTGCTGAGGCAGCGCAAGACTCCGCAGGGCAGGCAGTATGAGACATTGGATATCGCTAACATCGATGCATCGCTACGGCTGCCGGCACCAAAGCACCTGCTATTGTCTCTGTCGCCGGACGGGCAAGATACTGATGAGAGGAACTTTGGTGGTAAGCAGCAATATGGTCATGAGCAGCCCTTGAGGATGGCGGCGGGAAGGGCGGACTTTGGCAATTGTGGTTATCAGCGATCAAATACAGCGCAGTATGAACCTGCGTGGAGCTTTCCAGGTGGCTTCGATTCGACGTTGACACAGAACGTTCCCCTTTCGAACAGTCAAAGAGCATACTATGCTGCTCGATCTCAGATCCCAACGGTCTTACCTTCCGCCTTGCAGCCTACCTACAACCCCACCGCTTCTGCTGGTCAGCAATACTACGGACCGTATTGGCCTGATGGTACTTTCAGTCCTTATCGCCCCGCGCCAATGCGTGACGACCGCTTCTTCCATTACCGTCATAGTCGAGACCTCAGCCAAAATACGACCTCGAATGCCGTCCGCCAGGAGCCGCTTCAACGAGTGTCTTACGATGCATCTTACCACGACTTTCAGCGAGCACAGCCTACGATGGTTCAGGGTGTTCGTGCAATGCAATCACTGCCGCCTCGTGATGCATACGTGCCGTACGCCTCGTTCCACGACCGCATATCCAATGCTTTGGATGTGCCGAGCCTACACTATGGCCAAATGTGCGATCCGCCACAGTCTGCCTCCCCATACGAGAACACGGCCCAAGGCTACTCAGATTATCCGGACGATTATACGCTTCGGCCAACACCAGCGTCAGAAAGAATCGCCCATCGAGATAGGACGTTCTCTTGGGCGTACAAGGTTTACCTTGAACTACTGGCTCAAATATCGCGAGACTCGAAACTGACGAAACAACAGCCTGGAGCTACGGGGCCTGGAAGACCGACAGGAAAACCTTCAATATTTCCTCGGCCGCCGCAGCGTTCTGTTTCGCACTTTACTGAATCGTCTATATCGAGCGGTGGCAAGTACCAGCCAAGAGACATGCATAATGTCAATGACGCAAGGGCTCTGGAGGCTCTGGACACATTGAGCCGACCCTCAACGGCCATACGAATGCCGCGACGTTCATCTGACTTTGGAATCGCCACAGGCCGCACGCAGCCATACAGTAGTAGCTCTCATTCTATCATTACACCGGACGCCCAGATTTCGGTGGCATGCTCGCAAGCTCAACCTCTCGGTCCCAGCTCCCTATATTACACTCAGAGCGCCTACCAGTCAACTGCAAATGCTGTTTCAGCCCTGGACGCTGTCGAGGCACTAAGTTACCAGGACGAGGGTGCATGGCTTGATGGAATGCTTCTGGCTGGCTGTCTAGCATATGGTATCGGCAATTACAGCAGAGCCATGGCGTGGTATCAGAAGGTCCTCAAACAAGATCCTCGCCACGTGGAAGCTATGTCAAATCTTGCCGCAACGTTGTTGGCACTTGGCCGTCGAGACGAAGCTGTGAAGCAATGGTCTGCCGCCGTAAAGCTTCGGCCAAGCTATTTTGAGGCGGTCGAGCACTTGGTCGGGCTGTTTGTGAGCAGCCATCGCACGCGAGAGGCTGTCGACATAATTGAGTATATCGAGTCCTGTCTCAAGCTTCCTGTCCATCCTCAAGGCATTAATGTTGTAGAGGATGACAGTGACACACAGAGCCGAGCATCAAGCGCCACTATCAGTTCAGCGGAAGGACCCTATTATGATTTTGAGATTGATGGAAGGTGGAGCAAATCATCAACAACTTCAGAGCAGGCACAAGGTTCTGGTGCATTTGGTTACGCTGTCTCGGCCGTTGACAATGGCAGATTGCTGGCTCTGATCCATGCTAAGGGCAACATGCTCTACTCGCTCGGCAACAACCGAGGAGCCGCCTCAGCGTTCGAAGACGCCATCCTGATTGCAACAGGCGAAAGAAGACTCGGAATCAGAGGTCTCATTGATCGAATCCTGCAATCCTGCATTTCAGCTGTCGATCCCTTCACAGCGGCCAAGCTTGCAGAAAGCAAAGAACCAGTGCTTTTGTCTCCCGAAAGAGCGCAGCAAATCTCGCAGCGCATGTTCCCACCTTCTGGCGATCTACCAGGCCTCGAGTTCGTGCCTACGAACATAGCCCATCGGGCCGCTATCTCAACAACAAGCAATTCCCTGCTATCCCTCGCTAAAATCTATCAGGATGGTCTCTGTAACCAGTCTGCTGGCAAAAATTCCTCAAACCCCGGCACGCGAGAGATATTGGCACTCTACTACTTGTCCCTGTCTTTGCAGCCAAGCCCATCGACAGCTAACAATGTCGGCATTCTGCTAGCCGGCGTTCAGAGTACAGCAATAGTTCAGGTGGTTCCACAGCAAGTGCAAAACCAAGTGTTCAATTACACAGGCGTGGCCCCTGGCACCGGTGTTGCTCTTGCCCTGGCGTATTACAACTATGGCTTGAACCTCGATGGCAAGCACGCCCATCTGTATACTAATTTGGGGAGTCTGCTCAAAGATCTAGGCGAGCTGCAGGCTGCGATCAAGATGTACGAGACGGCTGTCAGCTGTGATAGTACCTTCGACATAGCACTCGCGAACCTGGCAAATGCTGTGAAAGACCAAGGGAGAATAGCAGATGCTATAAAATATTACAAGAGAGCTGTTCAAGCGAATCCTGATTTCGCAGAAGCCGTATGCGGTCTTGCGACAGCCCTAAACTCTGTATGTGGGTGGCACGGTCGTGGCGGTGTATATGCAGATGATGGAAGACGAGACAGGATACATGTTGACGACAAAGGTATGATGCATGAAGCGCGCAAGGGCTCCGGATGGATGAATAAGGTTGTCGAAATAGTTGACAAGCAACTCCAAGAAGGCGAAAGCTGGGGTATTGGGATGCTTACACCGGAGGTCATCGAGCTGATGTGCCGCCAATTAGCTAGCATCAAGAGCGACTCGTCGAGAGACAGACAGATGCAATTCTACCGCAGAATACAGCACAGCCTACAAACATGGGTAGGACGAAAGTGGGAAGGATCCCGACTTGTGCGCCTCATCGAAAGAGCAACCAAGCGCATCGGATGGCAGTGGTATCAGGACCGATATGTACACGGGAAAGAGTATCCCTCACGGCGATATGCACGACCTACATTGCCGGTTGCTGTACCAGTGCCAACTGCACCGACGGTTCTGCCTTTCCACACCTTTACAGCACCGCTTTCTGCGAGGCAAGTCAGACAAATATCGCAGCGAAATGCTTTGAGGATTTCTGTGTCAACGATGAGATCGGCGTGGCTACCTCGAATCGTGTATCCTCCGCCTTCGCCACCAAATCCATGTCTCAGGGTCGGCTACGTGAGCTCTGATTTCAATAACCATCCGCTAGCGCATCTAATGCAGTCAATATTTGGTCTTCACAACCCAACAGACGTTCGCGCCTACTGTTATGCTACGACTCCATCAGACGGTTCAGTGCACCGTCAGCAAATTGAGCGCGAAGCCCCTGTGTTCCATGATGCCTCTTCCTGGAACATCGAGAAGCTGGTCAACCGGATCGTTGAAGATGGCGTCCACATTCTTGTCAACCTCAACGGTTACACGCGTGGTGCCAAGAATGAGGTCTTCGCAGCACGTCCAGCGCCAATACACATGTCCTTCATGGGGTTCGCCGGCACGCTGGGCGCAGAGTGGTGCGACTATGTCTACGCTGACGAGATCTCTGTGTCACGAAAGACCTTGGCTCCATACCGGTACAACAACGACATCGAGGACAAGCTAAATCCGAAGTCTCAGATCGAAGATGCAGAAGACTGGATTTACGCGGAGAACATCATCTTCTCGAAGTCGTCGTTCTTTTGCGTCGACCACAAGCAGAGTGCACCAGATGCGCAACAGGGCCCGCCCCCTTTGCATGACAAGCGGCTCCGGGAGCAGGCATGGCGCGATGAGCAACAGAGACGATGGAAGCTGCGCAAACAGCTCTTTCCGACACTAAAGGACGACGCCGTGATCTTGGGCAACTTCAATCAGCTGTACAAGATAGATCCATCTACATTTCGGATGTATTTGCGCATTCTAAACGGAGTGCCAAATGCCATCTTGTGGCTACTACGATTCCCAGACGTGGGCGAGCAGAATCTCATGAGCTTCGCCAGGGAATGGGCTGGACCGGAAACAGCATCCCGAGTCATCTTCACAGATGTGGCGCCAAAGGGAGCCCATATCACGAGAGCTTCGGTGGTCGACTTGTTCTTGGACACGCCAGAATGCAACGCGCACACCACGGCGGCAGATGTCATTTGGTCAGGAACACCAATTGTCACATGGGCGCGCTGGGAATATAAAATGTGCTCGCGCATGGCGAGCAGCATTGTGGCCAGCGCATTGCCAGAAGGGCCAAATGGAGACGAGGGACGAAGGGAATTATTGGTAAGATCTGAAGAAGAGTACGAGGACCATGCCATCAATCTTGCGAGGAACTTAACATATTATACGAGCAGTACAGAGCGAGAGGCGTCGGGGCAAGCTTTAGGGCGGCTTATGGATCTACGGAGGATATTGTGGGAGGGTCGATGGACAAGTCGACTATTCGATACTAAGCGATGGGTTAGGGAGCTTGAAAAGGCGTACTGGGAGGCTTGGAAACGATGGGAAGCTGGTGAGGGTGGTGATATCTGGCTCTAATGGTTCAAGCACTTGACATCCATAGCGCGCTTTGGCGGACATTTGACGAGACATGACTGAAAATCCGTTCGGGGCAAAACCGCTTCACTCAAACTGGTGCAATAATAGACGTCCTTTCAGCAAGGGTGTAATGTATTTTCCGGTCAAATGGATCAGCCCGGCAGAGACGGAAACTCCGTTGATAAGTCTACCGTGAATCTGCTGGATCAAAGCCTGGGTTAAAACCAAGAATTTGACCACGTCCAAATCGTCTCTTCCGCAACCTCTAACCATAAATGATTCTACAGGGTCTACAAGATTCGATTCCTCTGTCGATTCTCTACGTGCCATACCAGTATTAACCTTGTTATCATCTGGCAATTCTCTGCGCGAGCTGCATTTCGAGGAAAGCTTCTGTGATTTTTGTTGTGCATGCAGGCCAGTCAATAATTGTAATTTCGATAAAATAACTGGAAATCGGTCTTTGGTCGCACGTGATAGTCGATGTCATAATGTGTAGCGGTACCTGGTGGTCCGTGCACTGACAATTGCTCCTTCCACCGCCACAAGATCGTCGCTGCCAACACAGCAGAATAAATCTTGACATAACGAGCTAGCTGTGTTTTCACTGCAAGCGTAAGCATTGACTTCCCACGCATCCGTGCTCTTCCCAATCCGTGGCCTTACTTGCCATTTCGAGCTTGCGGCATGCTGCTAGCACTCCTTCGGTCACTTTATGATCTCCAAATCGTTGGAGCCCGATTTTCGTCTCCAGCCGTTACTGCTCCCATATCGAGCCATGGCTCGAGCAACGGAACCTGCCAGACCTGCAGTAGATCGCGTGCTAGATCAGCCATCGTCCCACAAAACGCATTTGCAGCAGCAACGTGTATCCCTGCCTTGCGCAATGGACTAACTGTAGTTTTGACTCAAAAGATTGGTGCGCATTTCGGATTGTAGCGACGACAACCATCTTATTTGCAGCCGTTATCGCTCCATACTGAAACAGGTCGTTGGTTCGTTACCAAGTCTGCCTAGTTGCAGCGGGTGCGAAGCCACTATGAGCGCCGCGATGCCATTTCCGAAGCAGAAACGCAAATCTGACTCCATGCTCAACAGCAGCAACGGCTGGGTTTTTTGACACCGAGTCGCACGATGCCTTCTCCATGCATTGATTCAGCAAATGAGCTGAGAATTCTTGACGTGAAACACGATCCAGCAGCCAATGAAATCCGGAAAGGTCCGACTACGCTGCGAAGGCTGTTGACCTGTGATTGGCTCTTTCGCGTCGCCGCAGAGGCACATCATAATCCTTACGCTGGAGCTCTAGCATCAACACCTGGTCTCCGGGTGTCACTGGGCTAGGTATAATGGTTCCTAGCAAACAATAGTGGAACGAAAGGTCGATGTCTTTATTGCGAACTGTGCGGTTGCACAACGAATATATTGATGGGATAGGAATGACAGCAATTCCTACAACGCTTCAGCACCTAGCCAGTAGTGTAGACGAGCTCTCGAGTCAGATTTGCTCGCTTGGCTTGCGGATCTAACTCGAATCTGGTGTAGGTTTGAGGTCAAGCGACAGGTACCCATAGTCAGCTTCGATCACAGTAATAACAGGCCATGCGACTGCGGCACGCGCCTGGGCTACATCATAGATATCTTTGGAGTTGTCTTAGAGTGTTTACATGCTAGGAAAATACTGCCTGCCACGCGCCAAACAGCACGCAGAAGTACGCCGTAAAATTAAAACTGAATGAGGATCCAGAGCCCTTGTGAGCTGGGCTAGGGGTTTCAGAAGATTAGTGCTCAAATCTACATGGGTGTATTTGTCAAGCAGAATTACTTGGCAACAATCTACGTCCAAAATCGTCCCGTGCTTCCAAACTTTACGAGGGTGGATTTGGTCGGCACGATCGAGCCAGGAAACCGACACTGCACGATGCATCGTCTCCACTGGTTTTAAGTTACCGAAATGGCCATCACGACTAACTCTAAGAGGTCCTGTGGGCTCCGGATTGACAAGAACTCTATGAGGGCGCCATGCACCGTTTGGCACCAGGGAACGCCTATGTTTGCCCACTGTAGGGATGCTGCTTGCATGCATTCAGAACAGCCACTCGAGAAAAGGCTTTGCCTGGCCTTCCCATCTCGTCCACGCCTCCAAAGCGATGGGTCCTCATGTGGATGGACTAGCTCGAGGGTCACCTCATTCATCCATGACTCTTGGTTAGTTCTTTGAAAGAGTATCTGGAGATGGGCCTTGGCTGCTCTTCACTGCCGGAAGAAGACTTTCTGCTCTTAATCCATGTCGCATAGAATCGAAGCTTCCCTTTCCTTGGACCCAACTGTACAGATCTGGAACTCTATATACGGAGGGTTGTGCACCTTCGCAGCCCTGTAATTCATACATACAGATCTTGTTGCAGACTGCAAATCCACTTACACGACTCCACGACCTGGTCACCCGCTTCTTCTGCGCATTTCGCCCTGCACAACAGTTCCAGACAACTAAAACAGTCTATACAGCTACTTTGAGATCACTTACATTCTCGACTGCTAGATTTCGAGCACTTTCGCGAGCCTCTATCCCCTGCAAGGATCATTCGAATCAGAATCAATGGTTGCGAGTCTTCTAATTGTATCCGCAGTACCATCGAGCACACAAGACGGACAGGAACAGCGACAACCTAGTTGCTCTTCTTTTCATTCACTTCTGCAGGAGAACCTGAACTCACTGATCCACCTTCGACTCAGTGGTGCTAGCATTCCCATCCAACAGTCATGACTCGTGTCTCACGTCGTGGACCATGGCTGCCGGAGGAAGATGCCGCGCTGATTGAGCTCGTACGGACGCAAGGACCCAACAAGTGGGTACGCATCTCGCAACAATTGCAACACCGCTCACCGAAGCAGTGTCGCGAGCGATACCACCAGAATTTGAAGCCAAGTCTTAATCACGAACCAATTTCTGCTCAAGAAGGCGAAGTGATCGAGCAGCTTGTGGACGAGATGGGCAAGCGATGGGCTGAGATCGCCCGACGGCTTGGCAACCGAAGCGACAATGCGGTCAAGAATTGGTGGAATGGCAGCATGAACAGAAGGAAGAGGACTCCATCGCAGAATGACCACTTCAAGCACATCGGCAACCGCCTCCATCCAATTTCCAGTGCGAGGCCGCAGAGGTCGTACTGTGGTCTGCCACGTGGGGTCACGACGCATCAGGGCGAACTGCCCTCGAGTCCTTTGCACGTCCACAACAGATGGTCGGCGCCTGAGTCGTCCGTGCGAAACCAGCAGCCATTGCAGCCACCAACGGTACGTTTACAGAGCAGCTCGGCAAGCGATATCCTGTTGTCTCGGCCCGTGCAGCAGCCACCTGCTAGCCCCGCGCATCACTACTATAGAACAGAGCAGCAGAGCATACACCACGATCAGGTTCAGAGAGATCTCGAGTCAGCCCGATTACCTGCTTTTCGATTGCCTCCGCTGTCAGCTATCACGGCAGATTTCAACCACATTTTAGACAAGCCTTTGCCATCTCCCGCAATCAGCGACTTCTCTCAGGCCGTGTCCACAAAGCCGGCACCCTCCTTGATCTCGGATACACAGTCAAACTATTCAATATCTCCGAAGACAATGGTCTCGCCTCGTTTGAACGCATATCCCACAGATTCTGTGCCACTATCGTGGTACAAGAGCGGCCCTCCACAATGTTACGACTACCAAGGACTTCATGGACAATCGGCATTATCACCACTGCATCCAGCGCTCACGTTGCCGCCACCTACCTCGAGACTTGACGAATTCAAGACATCACGCTCGCCTCCCATACAACACTTGAGCGCTGGCTCATATCTTGGGCCCAACAACCTATTTACGCCACGAAACGAGCCACTGAGAGATAGCCGCATGCACGTCTCGAGTCTAGTGCAATGAGAGTCACATGCCGACCATTCATTGAATCTCACACGCGATCGGCATGGTCATCAACACCACTTTAGATTTTACGAGAAAGGCATTTATGTAATAAGAACTTGGCATTTAGGCAGGACGATACCCAATTGATTACAGTAATCACGAGTGTGGCGTTCTTTGATAGGTTTCTAGGGAGGGATGAAGAATGTCTATGATGAGGATGCGCGAGAAGTATCCGGAAAAGGAGGCATTTCCTGCCCGCAGCCTCCGCAGGAGGTCATGCGGTGACCGAACGTTTTCAGGCGCCAAAGATGCTCGAAAGCATACAGTAGGCAAAATTGTATCAATGTAATCATCTGCGAACAAACTTTCTGTCCAGGACATGTGGTCGTCAGCTAGTGTTGTAAACATGGGTGCATGAAGTGGCCTTGTGCTCAGCGTGCTCCATGCAAGAGGATGCGCTAAACTCTTTGAAGAAAAACACGGCACGAAAATTGGGCTCTGGAGCGGAGGAGTCGCGATCTCGGGTTGAGGTCGATCGCGACAGGGGTGCGGCCAAGGTTCAACGGGCTATATTCCAACGCATCCAATGGCGCAGCGTTCGGAGCAATTTATTCGCTTATCTTTGCGCACGATTTGATCTGTGGCTGGCGATTGAGTGAATTAGCGTCTTGATGTCAAGGGACAGCAGGTCCATGTGGCCTAACCGTAGGGGGTTTTCCGCACGAGTGACCATAATTGCGCCAGTGAGCGAACTGGGTTATCTCACCAACGCAACGGTCGTGCTGATCTGTGCTTCCGGTACGAGCTGCATCTCCGGCAGCCCCGTTGAGAGGACGGCCTGACATGGCGAAATTTCCTGCAGTATGGAGCGCGTTGGCTTGTGTGCATTCGCCAATTACAGGGTACGTTCACCTGTGATCTACTTGTGATATCGTGTATACGTGCGCGTTTTACACCAGAAGTAGCCATATTAATAACTTACTAACTTTTAGTTTCGAAGGCGCAGGAGCACACGATGGGCACGGGTGAATTATAGTCGAACTTAGCGTTTTTGGCGGTCATCAAGAGCATCTGCGTGCCGTCTCTGTATGGCGCAGTTCATCAACCGCCTGCTCGAACTTGTCGTAGAGCAGTGAGACGTAGCAGGCACCTGTCCCACCTTCGAGGTCTAGAATTTTCACAGCAACAGAGTTTGATGATATACTTCATCACAATGCATTCGGCTTTGCAGACCGAGGTCAGTCAGCTTCTCAACTGCAGATCCTTGGCGAATACCGAAACTCAGATGCAGGAGGTAGCACAGGATGTCCATCACTTAGGCACCCTCGGATTGTACGACCATCGGAGTTACCGAGGCAGCTTCAGCAAAGGAGAGGGTACGCCAGGAAGTATTCATCGAGCTCGACGAGGATGAGGTCGTATTGATGTGTTTGCTTCGCTTTGTACAGAATCTAAATCAAAGCGACATGCCACGACAACAATGGGTGAGATGCGATAAAGTTTCAACGAAGCCCTTCTCTCGCTGGATTTCTTTCGGGTCGAGGCGTCCCTTGACAGGGGAGCAATAACACAATCCGGTCCGTTATTTATCAGCAGTACGTTGAGGGCCAGGAAGTGGCAACGGTATGTGTGCTAGCAATACTCATGTTATAAAACATGAAGCAGCTGCTTTGTTCACGGTCCAGAGAGAGCTGGCCATTGCTTGACCTGCAGCCGTTGAGTCCTCACTTCCGCTTACACGTCTCGGCGACACGGAAAACATCAACCTTCATTGACCTTTTCATCCTTCAGAAGTTGCGCCAGTCTCAAGGCGCAGGTGGAAAGGAACGAAACCCGGTTCGAAGCTCCACCAGCTTGGTACTCGACACCCCTGTAAACCTTCCGCTATTATGGAGCCATTCTGTGCGCATGCGTGAGGGACGAGAATGAAGGTATCCTCTGAGCTTGTTCGTGTTTTATTCCCCAATCCGCCAGGATCTACATTGTTAACCTTTTTTCCCAGACAAAATATAGCGTAGCACGTGTCCTGTGGTTCACCCTGTGCGAGGAATACAACAGCGAATTTAGTGGTTTGACTAAACTTCTATAGCACTTGTTCGCTTCCATCAAGTCTCTTCATAGCCACACCCACTGGTCCAAGGACGACGTAAAAAGACAGGCTGATGGCTGCAGAGTCTCACGCTGAGTGGCTTACGCTACTGCGCACCTTTTCTCTACCGGCTTCCTCTGGCACCGTTGAATGCACTTGATTCGTTTCTGAGCGATCCACGCCAGTACTTCTAAGTGTGCCAAATTGGGTGACATGCATAAACGCCGGCTTCTCAGATCGAGATCATCAACCCTAAACCAGACTGGTGAATAACGCCATTTCTTTCCTTTGAGGATTGGTCGGTGCAGACTATTCCTCTCTGATCGTCCGAAAGATGCCACCGTCAATTTTTTCGGGCAAGCAATGGCCCAAAGTCAATCTTTGAGTTTCACGACCATCCCTTGGGCCACGAGCGGACACGCAAGGACGCGTGTCGGATAATTTGCGCATCTTCGTAGATTTACATCATCCTGAAAGCCATGAGCGACGATCACTAGAGCCACGAGATTGACTGCTGGCCGAGAAGCACCAATCGCAAGTGCTTGGTCGTAAAGAGCGTTGGTCAAAATTTCGATGTGCAAGACTTGCCCACTTTCAGACTCTTTCCACGAGGGCAATGTCTCCCTCATATTTCATGGTCTTGTCCACGAAAATGCCGTACTAGCAGGAAAAGAGGAGCTTTTGACACCGTATTGCGCGTGCTTGTGCATCGATGCCACCTTCGCAGGCACCATCAGAGCCCAACAGGAATCACAGGGCCCCTTGCACGATTTGTTGGTGCAAAGGAATGCGCGCTACGACTTCTCGAAACGGCATAGTTGCATTAGTGGCAGTTGAAATGTAGATCTGAATTCTTCGTATTTTTTTCACCAAGCAAGCTTTGCAGGGTCCAGGTCTACTCCATGACGGTAAACACTATCACGGTAGAGTTTTCCCTAGGGCAGCGTGTGCTTGGAGCTCCCACGCCACTCAGATTGCTGGCGAGAACCGATCATGTCAAGCTGTTTTCATGGCCTGGACATGCTGCCATCATCCCAGCGGATACAAACTTCAAAAGTCATCCACAACGCGACGAGGAATATCTCCGGTGCGAGATCTATCTATTTCAATTAGACTTCGGCCTAATCACTCACGACCCGTATTCTGCCTGATGACAGCGTGGGCCCACCACCTCAGAGACATCATCTGAAGACTCTGCATCCTTGTTGTCATGTCACTATGCCGGCATGTAGCAGCATGCAGGACGGAATACAACGTCCTGTGCGTTCTTCTGACACAAATGAGGCTCACTTGCAGACGTCATTGAGAGATTGCGTGCTCTGCTAAGTTAGGCTCGCCAATA
>Ga0115847_100035_pt1 | contig 27543 bp, 36 predicted proteins | sample InSIn5SAF170_FD_83861 | JGI IMG/M metagenome (GOLD analysis project Ga0115847, IMG submission 83861)
ATGAACGTCGCCTCGTCGATAGACAGGCTCAAGAGCACCCTTTCCGACGGTGACTTTACCGCTCGCTCTCTTCGGCCAGATAACCTCATGTCGCTTCAGGTGTCGTTCCAAAGCATAGTAAGGATGATCTTTGAAGTCTTGCACGTTGTTCGGCAACCCCTCGGTTGCATCCTTCTTTGCAAGCTCGGCATCCTCAACTTGATCACGATCGGGATAAGAGGTTCTCTTAAAGACCTTGAGCGCTTTACGCCACCATTCTTCTCCTCTTTCTGTGATTTCCACTCTCAGTTTGCGAGTTTTGGCATTGTAGGACTTGGTGTAGCGACGTGTCACGTCTCTTGCGATGCTGTCATCTTCGAAACCCACCACGTAGGTCATGGAATTTGCCTCATAGGAAGCAGGTGGCTCCAGCTTGCCTGGCTTTGCGACTGTACCTGTTACGGCTGCATCGACAGGAACCCATTTCTGGTAGGCTGCATTGAAGGCTTCTACCCAATACACAGGATAATCTAGCGTGCGAACCGGCCGTTTCTTCTTTTTGACTGTATTACCATTAGCTGAGGAGTTGACCCTACAACTTTTGGGTTCTTACCAGGGGTCGTCGACTTAGGAGTGGGAGGTCCTGAGTTCAGATTGGGCTTGCCCAATCGGCGGATGCGTCCAGGAGCAATGATCCTGCGTCGAGACGAGGTAGATCCTTCTGATGCAGAGCCTGCAGATGTTTCTCCTGCACTAGTGTTGTCCTTGTCGCTTTCTGCATATACCGTAGTCTTGCCTTTGACAGGTGTGGCAGACTTGGTTGCAGATGTGCCAAAAGGCAGTGGTTGTAACGAGCAGACCAGCCGAGCTTCAACACCAACACACCTGAGAAGAGCACAGAAGAGCTGTGCACTGATGTCTTGGGATCCAGAAAGAGTTGTTGCTGCCTTCACAAAATCCTGCTTCTCGACAGGAGCAAACTCATCCTCTATTGCCCTGATTTGCTGAGAAGCATGTCAGCGTTTTGTAAATCGTTGTACTGGGCCAACAATTCATACTTCTCTGATACCTTCCGGTCCGTCAGCCCAGCTGGGCCTGCGTATACCCGAGGCAGTAACGTTGAACTTGTGTCTCCATACAAAGACCGCCTTCTCGAGTCCGGCCATAAACTGCTGTGATTGGCCGAATTGGATTAGTGATTGATCAGGATGGAGTAGTGACACGATGTCTGGCATTAGCAGCGTTTTGAGTTTGTTCTGTGAACCGTCAGCACACTGAAGACAGCCACCATGAGAAGAAATGCCAGACCCGAACCTCTGCCAGGTTGCACCAAGCATTGCGGACATGAACGTGGAAGAGCAGGAACAATAGGTGAGCTTCATGAGCTTCCAATCGGAGTAGCTTCTCGGCAGTGGTGGCAGGCTTCCGTTTTACGATTGCCCTCTTCTGTGCCTGTTTTGTACTGATTTTTAACGACACGTCCCCAATCTCATTGTCATTTTGGATAGCAGATGGTTTGGACTCGACATGATCCAAACCGACCTGCTCCCAATCCATATCATCGTCTTCGGACTCATCGGAGTCGATGATTGTTTGCTGGGGTCTAGCTTCATCTTCGGAAGTTTGACTTTGCAGTGCCTGTTTGTCACGTCCAGTTGGCTTTCCGGATGCTTGGCGCGGTTCGACAGCAGGATCATGGGCAGCATCTGGCTGGTGATTTTGTCGCTGTCTTCCAAGTCGAGGTTTCTTGAGTGGTCTCTCGACAGCTTCTGGGACTGATGCCTCAGATATCAGGCTGCGATACACGTCGCGGTCGTCATCGGCAGCCGGGGCATTGCGCTTCGATCTTGTTCTGGTCGTACCATGAACTGCAGCGATTCTATCCTGAGCTCTAGTCTGCGCCTTGCTTTGCGCTGTAGAAGGAGCCATTGCGCTAACGATGCGAGCAGTATGAATGTACCCAATGAAGCGGTTCCAACTTGAGTAGCATTTCAACGCGCTATCAACCTTTCATGCAGACTCGTCGGTCGCCACACTGTGAAATCGAACTTCGAAGTACTTTCATCCAATTGTTCGTTTGTAGGGAACGGTATGTGAACGCTCGAAAGTGAAAGCGTGAAAGACAGCGCGTTTCTCTGTTCGATGACGTACGAAATTCCTAATCGCAACGCGTTGGCTACACGTTCAACCTGAGTTCATCCAGACTCTGACGACCTTCCTAGTTTTGTCACCGCAACTTGTGTTTGGAAACGACTGTTCTTTTCTATCTGCAGTGCTTGTATCAGGTATACGTATCACTCGGCCATTCTTACTGGTCAAGAAGGGGACCCCTAGGGCGCGCGATCACGACAGCGACGATCGAAATCGCGTTCAACGGAGTCGGACTCGGACCCTTTCAAGATCCGACTCAATCTAATCTGTACTATCAGTCCAATCGGGCATTCGCGTCCTGAACGTGTCAGTCTGAACATCGTAGCACACAGGACTTTTTCGAGACAGACGCATAACACAGCAGATAGACCAGCATCCACGGCCAATCCGACGACCGCGGTGCAAGTTATTGTCTTTGATCGGGCTCTTTATGAAAGAAACGGGGCGACGGTCTCAGTCATACAAAGATCGAGACGTCAAATATAAGCTTGTAAGAAGCACAGGCCGCGTGCTTCCAACAAAAAACGGTCCAAGCAAAGCCACGGCGCTGAACAAAGACTCCCACCTGAAAATGGTTGGCTATCGATGACTAATGACATCCGATGCCTGCGATGCGATCCATGACGGGCCTGGTACTAGTGTGTGCCAGGAGCAGATCGGGACGATAGACAATCTAGACGCTGGGGTAACTACTGTGGAATGTCTTCCGTACGCATCCTCCAGGTGCTCCTCTTCTTCCTGGCCTTCACATGCAAGAGTACTGCCTAGCGATACATACAAGTAGTCCTCGTCAACACTCTGGAGCCCCACACCCTTACACCCTCTTAATCGCAGCATATCCCGCTCACACCAGTCTTGTTCACCCCAGACTCGGTATCAACCAGCAAGAATATCTTGGACACTTTGCTCGCCTCAACCAACATGCACACCTCTGCTTCTCCCAGGCCGTGCAAGCGCCAACGTATGACGATCACTCCTCCGTCCACCATCCATGATCCGGAGTCAATGTCCATTCTCGACCGTGCTACTCGAGTTCTGTCCATTGAAGCAACTGCCTTGTCTCATGTCACCAGATTGTACCAGACAGATCCACATGCCAGAGAGGGGCTCCTTGGAGCGGTCGAGTGCATTACCAAGTCTCAGGCAGAAGGAGGAAAGGTGATTGTTTGTGGAGTCGGCAAGAGCGGTCTTGTTGGCAGGAAGACAGTCGCAACGCTGAAGAGCTTGAGCATCGCGGCCAGTTTCATGCACGCTGCCGAGGCCGCCCATGGCGATCTTGGTGACATCCGAGAGGTAGGCTCATCTTTCTCATTTTTGCAACACAGCATACTGACAACACTGTCTAGCACGACGTCCTTTTCTTCATCTCGTACAGCGGCAAGACCCCCGAACTGATCAACCTTCTCCCTCACCTACCTCGCAAACTCCAGATTGTCGCTCTTACCTCCCAATCGAAGGCATCCGAATGCCCACTTCTGAAAGAGCACGAGAATGGCGTCTTACTTCCTGCGCCTCTATTCGAGTTGGAAGAAGTCTCATTCGGTGTTTCAGCACCGACAACATCAACCACGGTACAAATTGCCATCGGCGACATGCTGGCCCTCACCGTGGCCGACCAGTTGCATGAGAACAAGGGCAAGACATTCAAGAAGAACCATCCTGGAGGAGCCATCGGTGCTGTGACCAAGGCGTCGGCAGAGGCCATTGCCGACGCTTACCAGCAACCAATTACAACTCTCGACATTGTTCCTCTCGAGTTGCCATCTCCGAGCATTTCCGCACAGAGCGACAGCTGAAAGAGTACTGTTGTATTGGCGAGCGATGCCACAGTAGCAGTACGCACCAACACCTCACTCTTTCAGAGTTTCCAGTCTCAACGCCTGGATTGCCATTTCTGATGCTGGTCATCGAAATCAGCACTTCAGGACTCGCAGGCAATGCCTCAGGCCACAATCGTTAAAATTGCCAACGAGCGCACCAAACATGACGCACGACCTATCGAGGTCATCAGACGTTTCGGTGAACGTCTTGATTCTCCGGACCGGAACTCGAACTGTTTCATACACTCCCCTCTGTTGTTAGGCGATTTGTTGTAGGAAGGTGACGGACACCGGATAGCGCAGCGGATTCTGTAGCCATGTCCAGTGTCTTGGAAAGAAAGCGAGACAATACAGGTGGCTGAAACAGACCCTTGGTAATCACTGGACGACTGAGAAGTCGTAGAGAATCCGCTTGGTCTCTCGAAAGGGAATACCTGAAGTGTCGTAGCATGTGGGATGTCCACCAGAATTGAAACACTTGAGCAGCGACGCGGCTGTTCCACCGCCAGACTTTTCTAGAAAGCCATTCCCAAGCTGCTTGATTGTGAAAAAGGCCGACAAGATGTCACATTTGTGTAAGCGAGCAAGAGCACATCCTTGTACTCCGGTTCGAGGAGTCGGTGTCCAGGGCTGCCTGCATCGGGCAACGACGCCGGCTGATCTTTTGGACGATTGGCCGTGCGAAGCCTCGACACCCGCCTTCCTCTCCCAAAACTTGTTCTGTGACGACATCTCACACTACACCATGCCAGTCTTGCCTAGAAGATAGGCGTTTCGCAGCACAAGACCTCCTATTCCTCCTCGATACCCTCACGTCACAGTGCGGATGTCTCCAATCTATTTTCCGCCTCGGTAGCGACTCGCGCAAATCGGCCCCTGCCTTATATCTGGTTTATATTGTTTTGTACCTTCAGCCGCACATCAATGGCGCTGTGACGTGTGATCTTCAGCTGTCATGCAATGTTATTACTGGGAGGAATCAACTTCCACCTTGTCCTGTAATTTTGTGCTCCCAAACCGTATGAATTGAACATCCATCTCGACAGACTACGATCGGTCTTGTCAGCATAGCAGATCAACTCCTTAACAAGAATCGCCCTTCTGCTCTTAGCACCAGCTGGCTATCTAACATTTGCGGATATGCGATCAGACTCGGACATCAAGAAGAATGAAGCAAACGAAAGAGATGGACAGCAACGGCCTTCCACAACGATAGATTCGACAAACCGACCGAGCAACCGATACCTCGCCAAACTAGGCGCTGTCGCTCTCATCGTCGCAGCCACACTCCCGTTCATACGACAACCAACTCCAACAGGAAGCGATGCTGCACCTAGTATCGGCGTTGACAGTCGAGCTGTGCCGCGCGAGAGAAAGATGGTCCTCGAAACTCGAGCAGATAGCCCCACTGACGTCTGTACACGATGGTCGCATCAATCTGCCGTGATCAATGGCACGCTCTACGTCTATGGTGGACAAGCTACCACTGAACCCGGACAGACCGAGAACAAGTGGAGTAAGAGGATTGCACCAAAACTGTATGACCAGTAACTAACCAGCACTCCTAGACAACGACTTCCTGTCCATGGACCTGACCAAGAGCTGGCAGATCTCTACCCCTTTACTGACTGGCCTGCCTCAACCGTCTGGTCCGCCTAATGTTTCCAACGGCTTTCTCTGGAACGATCACGAGTCTTTGTATCTCTACGGTGGCGAGTTCTCGGATAGCCCCATCAGTCCACCCTCGGCCTTTTCTTTGTGGGAGTACAACGCAGTGAACTCTCAGTGGTACGAGCATAGCGACCCGACAACTTCGTCTGGTGAGAATGCCCAATCTGGAGACCAATCAGTACAACGTGCTGCCGAGGGCGCTGGCGCCTCAGTACCAGGACTGGGTCGCGGTTTCTACTTTGGTGGCCATGAAGATACACACACGACTCAAGGATGGTCAAACCAGGTGGCGCGCATTTACATCAAGTCGTTGATCGAGTTCACGTTCCCTGGATATCAGAACAGTCAAGTCGCTTCGCTTTCGGACAACAAAGCTGCAGGCAATGATGGCGCATGGCGGAATGTCACGGATGGAGGAGCTCAAGATAGCGCTGGTTTCCCTGAACGTGCAGATGGGCTGCTTGTATACATTCCTGGATTCGGCGCAGAGGGCATCCTCCTCGGTTTGGCTGGAGGAACTGAAGACACATTCGTAAGCCAATCAAGACCGCGCGCTTTTCAAATCTGACCGAACTTTACAGACACAAATGAACGTTATAGATGTTTACGACATCGCCACGTCCAACTGGTATAAACAAGCGACAAGCGGACCAACGCCAAAGATTCGCGTAAACCCATGCGCTGCAGTCGCAGCTGCCTCTGACGGCAGCTCATATCAAGTCCACATGTTCGGTGGTCAAAATCTCATTCCGGCTGGTAACCAAACTCAGTATGATGACCTTTGGATTCTCACCGTCCCGTCATTCACCTGGATTCAAGTTGATCAACAGTCGCAATCAGTACCGCCTGGTAGAGCCGGTCATTCGTGCCATATGTGGGACGGGCAGATGGTTCTGGTCGGCGGATATGTTGGAGATCAGCTCAGCTGTGACAGTCCTGGTATTTACGTGCTGAACGCGAGTAGCTTGGAATGGGGAACTGGATTCACCGCACTTAGTGGTGGCTTTGATTCTGGTTCTGCTGGATCTTCTGATGCTTCTGGTGGCTCGTCTGGCACAGCCGCAGCCTCGGGATCTGGCGCATTAGCAACAGCAGACGCAGCATCCCCCACAGGATCCAATGCCGCAGATTGGGTCTCAAATGCTCGTACCAACCCTTTCAACCAACAGCCAGCTCAGTTGGCCAACGGTAGCAGTTCAGGTGGTCTCGAGGGCTCCTACGGCTACCAGGTACCTGATGTGGTCATCTCTGTCATTGGCGGTAACGCTCAAGGCGGAGCTACTGTCACGGCTCCTGCTCAAACCCCACAAGAAGGTCCCTTAAAGACGGGCAGCCCAATCATCTACAGCACCATAACTTCCAGCTCAACAGCAACATCAACAGGTAGCCCTGGTGGCAACAACAACTCGGGTTCAGGAAGCGGTAGCGGTGGGCCCAACATCGCAGCCATCGTCGCCGGTGTGATCGCCGGCGTCCTCTTCATAATCGTCTGCTACCTCGCCTTCTGCGCCTGGCTCTACCGCAAACGCCTTCAACTCTACAAACGCCACGTCGAAATGTCCCAACAAGCCGCCCTGAACGAAAAGAACCACCCCACCATCCCCGGCCTACTTCCCACCGGCGCAGGATCCTCCAGTGGAGGCTCCAACGACCGTCGTCCCTTTGCTGCTTTCAGCGAAGATGCAAGTGGTAGAGGAAGTTCGAAGCGAAACGAAAATAATGATTGGGGGTACAATGAAGCATATAGGACTGATACTGTGGGCCAGGGGAGTGTGGATGGATTCTTGCTGGGGAGGAGGAGTGATGATAGTGGTGCGCCTGAGGATCTTTTGGCGGGAAATACGCCGTCATTTTGGGGGACCGTGTTGGCTCCTCGACGCAGTTTGCGTGTTGTCAATAGGGACTAGAATGGTTGGTCCTGATTGACGTTGGTTATCTATGGTCTATGGAGGATGCAAGTTGTTTAATGTATGGTTAGAATTGTATTGATTTATGATATCCCAATTCGTTCTGTCGTGCCTTTCCTCTCGTGTCTTCTGACAGCACATCCTTTTGGTAGGTCGATTCCATTACTTAATGCGTGGGTTTTTCTCCACGTACGAGGAAGGGTCTTTCGCCTCTTATGGGCATTCTGACTGTTCTAACATCCGACAAAAGGCACAAAGCATTTAAAGCTACAAGACACGGGAAGGGAAACAAAGGACAGAAGAATCAACACATCAACGTAATTTTGTCATTTTATTTCTCAATACAGGTAACGACCGTGTCATTGATTCAAGCTCGAAGCTTGAACCACATCTCAAAGCATGCCACACCTTTAATAAAAGGCAGCACACTCCTTCTGACGCTGCTCAAAGATAGCAACCGCCTCCTCAGCAGCCTTGACACCGCTAAGCGCCATGGCACCAAAAGTAGGTCCCATGCGGTTAGCGCCGTCGACTTCGGACAACTCCATACCGCCGACGATGAGGCCCGGGGTGATTTCGCGGGTGCCCTTGACGATGGCGTCTTCGGCGCTGTTCATGTCGAGGCCGCGCATGCCGCCGAGGGCTTTGATGGCTTGCATGCTGACGAGGCGCTTGACGCTGAAGGCGCCGAAGGGGCCGTCGTGGCCGGTGGTGGAGATGATGACGGGGGCGTTGATGGTGTTGGGGTCCATGCAGGATTGGTCGTCGTGGTGCATGCTGACCTGTGAAATGAGAGTGGTTAGTGATGGCCACTGACAAGGCTTTGGAAGTTACTACTTACCAAAGTCCAGTTGGTGACAACACCGGCGATCTGGATGGTGCCGTCCTCACGGGGACGGGTGATGAGGTCCTCAACGGCAGTGGCATTGAAGAGCTTGACGTTGGGGAACTGCAGGACCTTGCTGAGAAGGGTGCTGGTGAAGAGACCGGCGTGCTTGACAACGACATAGTTGCTGTCATCACCATCCTCCTCATATGCGACACCAATCTCGCGGAGGAAGGCATCGGCGGGTTTTCTCATGACCATGGCAGAGAAGAGCTGGCCACCAAGCCAAGCACCACCACCAGGGGCGACACCGGCCTCGACGATGGCGATCTTCAGGTCAGGACGAGCCTTAGCAAGACAGTAGGCAGCACTGAGACCGCAAGAGCCGGCGCCAATGATGACGACGTCGGACTCGGCGTACTTGTCCAAGTCGGAGAAGTAGCGACGAGTCATGGCTCTGCTGACCTGCGACTCACGGATGGGACGGAAGTTGAAAGACTGCCAGTCACCAGCCATGGCCTCAATAGTCTCAGGCTTGGTCTGTCCTCCAATAGGAACTGCAGCTCCATGAGGAAGGTTCAACTTCTTGGAAGGAACAGTAGGAGAAACGGGCTCCTGGAAGATCATGGCAGGGGGAGACATTGTGATGTAGGGTTAAGATGGTGTGGATCTGTTACTGATTAGAACAATGCCTTGGAGGCACAAGAGGGAGGTTCGATATGCATGATCCTTTCGCTGGTATTATCCAGAAAATCAAGTTCAGGCGGTATAATCTCAGAAAGATAGCGAGGCGATACAGTTCTGACACCAATGACCATGATCAGAGATCAATGGCTTGGCAGACAGAAGCTCGCTATCAGACACCCGCTCATGCATCAGGTATAACCCGTTGTTTTAAGTTACCTTGACCCTTGATCGTCTCGATCAGAAGATACCATCTGAAAGGTGTATCACGCATCGATCCATGATGGATGAGCGTACCGTAAAACGGTTGAACCTGCTCGAAGAGTCAGCATTGAGAGACGAGGCCGCAAGGGGCGACGGTACAAGTAATTGTTTGACTGAGAAGTTGTGTTTGAAGAGAAGGAAGAAGAAAGTAGAAAGGATTGAACAAATGTGACTCTTAAATACCCAGCTATCTGAGGAGCACATGCGAGTGCGGGGCTTGAGAAGGGTGCTCTTACGACCCCTCTCTCGCACGGTACGAGAATTGACCTGAACGACAGCTCCCTCGACGTCAATTGGCAGATATCGGACCTGTATGGATAAACTGTTATGCCGTGCGAGTCAAAGGCGGGCCGATACTACCGAGTAAGCCACCTGAGGAAGTGATACCGAGCACGTGGAGTCTGGTATCCAGCGTGGTCGAGGTGCTTCGTTATACAAGTGTAGCTATGAAGATACACAGACCTCTTACAATTCGTAGAAGCTACACCAGTAGCCATACTTGAAGAAGCTCTCGTGGAGTACTCTTCTAATCAATTAATGCTGGATGGATTCTCAAGATGGTGAGATGTAGGAGCAGGTCGGGGCTTGGCATGCTGTCGATAAGAAAACACCTGCGCTTAATATTGACTCTCACCACGTATGCGCGGAGGATGTGCTCGAGTAATAGGTCCGTTGAAGTGCGGTTGAAGAACACCAGGATGAGCCTCTTCATTATCGCTTTGTTGTGCCACTAGTATGGATGGTCCAATACTCGTTGAACAGCTGCCCTGTTTCTCCGCTGTGGACGATGAAGCCATCGCCCATGCTGAGGGGCTTCTGTTGTGACTGCCAGTTTTCCTCGCGGTTGGAGGTCGCGATGTCGCGATGAATAGGCTTCGGCTCAAGCGAAGTCAAACGATCCATCGAGGAACGACTGGAGTCCTTGGCCTCATCGTGTCCATCCTCAGCCAAGCAAACCATGACAAGACCTCATGCAGCCCATTTCTCCGGTCTTGTTCGTCTAGATTGCTCTCTGGAGGTCGGCCGAGGACAATTTGCTTTCAACAACTGCCATGTGAAAGCAGGCGGCCTGGACAAGGAGCCCCAAGGGCGCATCCATGCATTCAGCCGCTTTTCGTCAATGTCAGCAGATGCGGAAGTGTCGATTACTACATTCGGTGCGGGATGATGCTGTTCAATGCGACCTCTGCAGAATCTACCTGCACGTCGATATCATTGCTTACGGCTGGAAACAGGCAAGACCAAACCATATCCAAACTTCTAGCAATTTGTTGGCAGAAAAAGAGGAGTCACGGTCTTTGGGTCCGCCTTTATCTTTAAGATTATTGCTGCGATGCTGCAGAGGTGAGAAGGAAGGACCCGCCAAGTTTTGCACTTCGGACTACTCCTCTCTGTCCGGAGCCCCACCTTGATGCTTTCCAACCTACCTCGCACACACACTCCGTACACGAGTGTGAGCATTCGGGCTTAGAAAGGCTGGCGGCTGGCTTGATCAGCAGCTGATGATTCACGGGTGAGTGAGAAACATCATGACTTAAGCCCTGCCGTGACAGAATACTGCCGTGCTGCCGGCGATGGAATGAAATAGGACATTCCAAACTCTCGAGTCTATTAGTTTGTACAATCTTCCCAGTTGGTCTCACGTCTACTCCTGCTCTCTCTTTCTTCTTTCTCTTCCTTCTCGGATTCTTTCGATGCCGGACCTCTCGTCCCTTGACTGCTATCACTTCAACCCACCTGTCCCTGTTCTCAACCCATCTGTTCATACTGCCGTCTCGCGATGCCGAGCCAGGTGATCACCTTGACCAGCACAGCCTATCTGCAAGTGCCAAAGGTCGTCCCTTATCGCAAGAACAGATCAAGATCACGGTCAAGATCGTCTTCAAGACCCAAGTCCCCGGAACCTGTGTCACCACAGCCGATCAAAGCCCGACCATTACTACGACCAGTCACGCCCCCTTCACCTCCACCTTTCCCACCAAAGATGTCTGAGACTCGAACGGAACCACCGAGTCCAAGTCTCAACTACAGCTTCAAGACAATGTCAAATGGCTCCAGCACACCGAGAACAACAAATGGTGGCACACTGTACGACCTGAACGGCTCTTCACCCAGCATCAACATATCCAACATGGACGACCTAAACGGCGACTACTACACCCTCTCAAAGACACCCAGCCCACCTCCTCAGCGTCCCCTCAGGCAAAGACTGATCGGCGCATGGCGTCTCGAAGCTTACGTCGCCTACCCAACACCCTCATGCCGCTTCCAACGCCCAACCTTCCCGATGACCAAAAACGTCACCGGCCTCATCATGTACACGCCCGACGGCTACATGAGCGCACACATGTTGATCCCCGGCCAAATGTCATTCAAACGCGGCGAAGGCGAGGAACCACAATGGGCCGAGGCTGGTAAGCGATCGTTCTCGTATGCAGGGCCGTATTACATCAGCGACGAAGGTATTGGCAGAGAAGAAATCTTGAGACATACCTTCCAAGTGTGTAATCTCCCCGGTTGGTTAGGGGATATCCAAGTCAGGACGTGGAAGTTTGAGGAAGACGATAATGTGTTGGTGTTGGGTAGTGAGGAGCCCACGGAGATCAGGGTGAGTGCTTCGTGGTACAAAGGCTGTTTTGCTCGACAATGATTGCTAATACGTTTGTAGGGTGATCAGAGGATCCCGGTCTTGAAGTGGAGAAGGGTCAACGATAATTCGAATGGCAGCCCACCAGCACCAATGCCTCATATCAAGGTCAGCGGGCCAGGCGAACCTTGATCACGACCGAGACACGTCCACGAAATAATGATAGTCGGAACATCACATAACGAACAAGTCAGCATATCTGAACCGTTTACGACCAGATGGGCGCGCGCACAAATTCTTAAAGCATGGCTAGGATCATGAGTTTTGCTTTTCCATGGGTATACCAGGAGTTTTCATAGGAATTTATTCTTGCTTTTCTTTGCAGCAGAAATTAATAGTATTTATTTACATTTTGTCATGTCATTAAATATTAAGGTCCAACCTCTTAGATCTTGTAGACGAGCTTGGTACCAGAAACCTTGCCGGTCTTCAGGTCGTTCAAGCCGCCGAAGATACCCTCGAGACCACCGCTGCGGACCTCCTTGGGGTGAGCCTTGACCTTGCCGTCGGCGAACAGCTTCTCAGCCAGTTCCCAGAACATGCGGCCGAACTCGAAGTCCTCAGGCTTAGCGGGGATGGGAGTGCCACCGAAGCTGAAGGCCTCACCAACAACAGTGTAGCCCAAAGTGCTCTTGTCCTCGACGTCCTCGCGGGAAGACTTGGCAGGGAGAAGGAAGGAGATGACACCACCCTTGCTGGAAAGAGCGTTGCCACAGATGTCGGGGGAGCTGCCCTCGGAGATGCAGTCGAATGCGTGCTTGAGGTTGTCCTTGGTGTGCTCGCGAATCTTCTTAGAGCACTCGGGGTCCTTGTAGTCGAAGGTGGCGTCGGCGCCGAGAGACTTGACGAGGTCCCAGTTGTGAGGAGAGCAGATGGCGATGACCTCGAGGCCGGAGAGCTTGGCGTACTGGACGGCGAGGGTACCGGTGGCGGTCGAGGCGCCGTAGATGAGGACGGGGAAGGGCTGCTTAGCGGGCTCGGTGGGGAGGGGGAGCTTCAAGCTCTGGTAGAGACCTGAACCAATTGCGTTAGCACTCTGCCTTGCTGTGTAAGTCTTGTTGCTGCTGCTTACCTTGTCCAACGGTGGTGACACCGACACCAAGAGTGGCGGCATCCTCGGTGGACAGAGACTCGGGGACCTTCATCTGGACATCACCCTTGGCGAGAGCGTACTGTGCGAAGCAACCATCCTCCTTGTTGGCAGAGTTGACACCGTGGGAGAAGCCAGCAATGCGGTCACCCTTGGAGAACTTCTTCTGGACAGCTGAGCCGACCTCCTCGACGGTACCGGCGTAGTCGCAACCGACAGTAGCTCCAGGGTTGGCAAGGTAGTCAATGTGCTTCCAGTCGGTAGGGTTCAATGCAACAGCATCAACCTTGACCAGGACATAGTCGTCGCGGAGCTTAGGAACAGCAACGTCCTGGATCTCAGCCTTCTTGGCTTCAACGACCTTGATGGCCTTCATGTTTGAGGGTGCCATAGTTGTGATGTGATGTGGAAATGTGTGTATGGATTGAAGGATTCAAAAGTCAATTGGAGAAGCTCTTGAGTATGAAATATTGTATTAAAAGAGGGGTAGCATATGGGGGGTTCTTGTTCTAGAAACACATCGTCGCCTGCTGAATAATCCGAAACATCGAGCTTGGAGGTTGATCAGTCATCATCGCTTCGTGTGAAAGTCTGTCTCTCGTTTAGCTGTAAAGATGCACGAATGGTCTTTAAACCGGTGCCACATCCAGAGGGAGTGGATCAAGCGAGGCATCTCTGTGGACCAGTGCCATGATACCAAAAGTATCGTGTATTCCTACGGCTTGAAATTTGGAAACTGGTCATGAGTGAAGCCAAAAAAATATCAAGCTGGAGAAGCCGAGGGAGATCGTCAGTGACGTAATGGGATTGGGTGTAGAAGCGACGGTTAGGTATTTGAACGTTTTCATTATTAGAATAGTACAGCCTTCGTAAGAGAACATAGAAAAAAAGCCCATTGTCTTCATCATGGCCGTAGCTGTTTTGGGGTATCAAAGCCACGCCATCCGTAACGCCATTGTTCCCGCGCCAAATCCCAATCCCATTCCCAGTCCTCATTACAGCGTCTCATGTGGTGAGGGATGTAGTAACGATCCTCAACCCTCAACCTTGCTTAGTATCTGGCCGGAGGAGGGTCCTTAGGAGGAGCGTAGTTGCCATTGTAGGCGGCCTGAGGCTGTTGCAGCTCAATGTTGTTGCCGCCATGGTAGTTGGTAGTGTTGGGAGGAGGGCTGTAAGCTGTGATGCATGTCAATAAACGCTATGACAGGAAGTGCATCAACATGTTCGCATACCTGGAGGAGGGTTGTTGGAGTTATTGTAGTGAGGAGCCGTGGTGTTGTTGGCGTAATAAGGCTGAGCTGTTTGCGGCGCGTTCTGGTTGTAGGTAGGCGTGCCGTGACGGACCGTCCATCCAGTGCCGTAGTAGGGGTTGGCGCCGCGTCTACGGCGTCTTTTGGCGGACAGGCACGAGAAGAGGAAGAACAGGATGAAGAAGACAGCAATTATGCAGGCGAGAAGCACCCAGCGTCCCCATCTGTTCCAAGTGCTGTTGCAGTTGTTGCCGTAGCATCTATGGGAATTCATGTCAGCGAGAGAGTCGCGCAAATATTGATGAGCTCATAGACAGAACGCCGAATAGCGCGCGAGTAGAACATACCGGTTGTAATAACCATAGTACTGACGAGCTTCGAGAATAGGCATGTTTGCGGGTGGAAGAAGTTGATGTGTATGTAAGAATCACGCGTGCCAAAAGACAAAGGCCAGGGAGCGCGACTATTAAGTAGAGCTGGTTGTGAGACCTTTGTGATCTGGAATGGGTAGAGATGACGACAACTCTTGGTGGCCAAGCGACTACTGGTACCACTGCCACCAAGTGAGGCAGTGAACGGCATGGCTTTTCCGCTTTACGGCTTGTCGGCCGATCTGGGAATAAATTGTCATGACTCTGTTTCTTTCACTCCAGGGTGCCTAAAAGATGCTGTACTTTGTCTTGGGATCCCTTGTGGAGCAGATGACCGTCAAGGTAAAGAGGCGATAACGCGATAGGCTTGCTCCAGCCACACTTGTCGTGGCTGTGCTGATCAGCCACCGGATCTCCAAATCGTGCCAGCGTTGCCAGCGCATCCTGCATTGCACTCCCACATGATATCGAGGGGTTTGAAACATTCGAAGAGCTGCAGGTTTTCCTGGCCATCTCCTGCCTCTTTTCTCTCCCCTTTTCTTCGTGTTCACATCAATCGTTAAACTGCGTCTGATGACTGTCGTATTCTTCGTGAATCCATAATCCCATCCTTAGCCCGCTTGGAAAGCAACAAGACCGCCGGAAGTCAAAAAAGAAACAAAGAAGACACCCATGTGCACCCGCCGTTACGCTACGCTGCCATTGCTGGTTCGCAGGAAAGAGACCATCTAAACCCCATCGCTTGCAATGCCCTATGCAAATGCCCATCAACCTCATGACTGGAAGCCAGCCTCTATACTGCAATGAATGCTCTGACCTCAACTGAAAGATCATTTGCTCGCCCTGGCGATCAACCATTGCAGTACAGCGTCCAAGTTGGTTTCTTCCTTGGCGCTGATGCCGTAGCAACTCACCTCACGGTGCGTTACGGCTTTGAGATTCAATGCCTCGATCAGCTCGTCGACTGAGAGGTGATCTGGAAGGTCGGACTTGTTACCCAACACCAACAAGGGGATACCTTCCAAGGCAGGCTTCTCTAGCAGCACGTGCAGCTCCTCTCGTGCCACAGGCAAGGCTTCCTTGTCTGCTGAATCCACGATGAACCTATTCTCACATCAACACAAGTACGTCTGCAAGGGCTAGAAGACGTACACCATAGCGTTGACGCCTCGACAGTACCGTTCCCACATTGACCGGAACCTTGGCTGGCCTCCAAGATCCCAACTGCATTCAGTGAGCCTCGTTATCGATACACTAATGTCGGGCAGCGCTTACCACTTCAAAGTCACATGGCCTTTGGTAACTCTCTTCATGTTGAAACCGACAGTAGGTATTGAGCTATCACGTTGCAGACACTGTTTAGTTCACGATTTTCACTGTAGCACGACACCAGACTTACTCGATCGTATACTCTCCGCCCTGATCACAGACTGTCAATATCGCCTCTCAAAGCAGGATCTCAAAGGTCAGGATAGGCTGCTTACTGCTAGGACTCTCAAGAGAGACGTCTTGCCGGCATTCTGAAGACCGATCATTGTAACATCCATCTCAGTCGCCCTGATCGCAAGAGAGGTCTCATATCAGGGAATGGCCGACTTGAACAACAAAGAGAACATACCAGAAAAGGCTGAGCAGCCAGTCGTAGAGACGCTTGAAGAGACCTGCCATGATGTTGAGGTTGGCAGACTAGGCACTGCAGGAGGGTGTCGAAGAGCTGAATGCAGGCAACAACAGTAGAGCAGCTCGATGGTTGCACGGACAGATGGTTTGGCCAAAAGCGCAGGGCACAGGCAGAAGCGGGGCTCGGGTAGGGTCGAACTCTTATTGGAGGTGTTGGTGATGTAGAATCAAGGCGAAGGATAATCCGCAGATTGAGGCACTGCTGTCACGAAATTTAACTATTTGGACAAGGTTACAAGGACCCTAGGTGTCGCAAGGATTGGTTCACGATTAGAAGCAAGATGTAAGAACAATAAGCGTCAAATCGTCTTCTGACAGCCGCGGTCACTTGAGTCGAGTGTCGATAAGTTGGAGATGCGGCGAGAGAACGGAGCCTCGGAGACTTCGAAAGGCTTGGCACGGCTTTTTCGGCGCTAAAATTTCCAGAACGATTCGAAGCAAAAAAACATCTGCTATCACGGTGCTGCCAACCATATCACGAAGGAAGATTGAAGAAGGGAAGGAAGCTGGACAACTGCAGAAAGGGCGATCGAATACAATTCTGGAATCGCAACAAGCCCCGAACACCAGGGCGTTGAGAGGTTGAGCTCTTGCCTGCATCAACCAGCAACAGGTCCATCTTTAATTCCTCCCCGAGTACCTCGACACATACACAACCATGGCACCCTCATCGAAAGAGAACGGCAAGTGGTCGACCGACTTCGACACGGTGCGCCGCCACAAACTGTTCCGCAATCCTCCTTCAGACAAGTCGGCATACCCTACCCTCGCCTCGGCCGTCGACCCTCATGTTCAGTCCTTCAACGCCGTCTTTGCTGAGAAGGGCCAACTTCACCATGCCCTTCGCGACATTGGTACAAAGACCTTCTTCGATGGCAACCCAAATGAGCCCTTCTCGGCCGATGGTCCCAAGCGCAACAGGCTTCAGGTCCGCGTGAAAGAGGTCTTCCTCGAGAAGAGCATGCTCCCTCCTTCGAACAAGATCGACAAGAAGCGCGAGATCCTGCCTGTAGAATGCAGAGAGCGTCATTGTACCTACAGAGGTCGTTTCAGAGGCCGCTTCGAGTGGCGCATCAACGAGGGCGAGTGGAGAGAGAGCGTCAGAGAGTTCGGTTCTCTGCCTATTATGTTGCGCGTATGTTTCTTGCGCTGACCTGAAGGCTTCAGCTGACACCATTTTCACAGTCCAACCGCTGCCACCTCGAGGGTCTTTCGCCTAAGGAACTGGTCGACAAGAGAGAAGAGACTGAAGAGTTGGGAGGATACTTCATCGTCAACGGTATCGAGAAGCTGATCCGTATGCTCATTGTCAACCGACGAAACTACCCCATGGCCATTATTCGTCCCTCTTTCGTCAACAGAGGTTTGACCTACACCAAGTTCGGTATCCAGATCCGCTCCGTCAGACCCGATCAAACCTCGCAAACCAACGTCCTCCACTACCTCAGCGATGGAAATGTCACCTTCCGTTTCTCATGGCGCAAGAACGAGTATCTTATCCCCGTCATGATGATTTTCAAGGCTCTGGTCGAGACAAATGACCGCGAGATTTTCGAGGGCTTGGTCGGTCCTGCTGGAAGCAAGGGCATTGAAGACAAGCAGTTCGTCACCGACCGTGTCGAACTTTTGCTACGCACATACAAGGCATACAACATCCACGGCCAGGCAAAGACACGCGCATACCTTGGAAGCAAGTTCCGCATCGTCCTGAGTGTTCCCGATGACATGTCTGACGAGGACGCTGGTGCTGAGTTCTTGAGGAGAATCGTTCTTCCTCATCTGGGATCATCCGAGACCAAGGAGACCAACGATGCCGACAAGTTCCGCATGTTGCTCTTCATGACCAGAAAGCTGTACTCCCTTGTCGGCGGAGAGTGCGCTGTTGACAACCCTGATGCTGTCCAGAACCAGGAGATTCTCTTGCCCGGTTTCCTTTACGGTATGATCATCAAGGAGCGCATCGAGGAGTGGCTCAACTCAATTGGTCTGCAACTCCGCGACTGGGGTAGAACCACCAACTGGGCACCCATCGTCTCCGACGAGTTCGAGCGCGACTTCAGTGCAAAAATCCTTCGCAGAACCAACGAGAATTTGGCACAGGCCTTGGATTACTTTTTGTCGACTGGTAACCTCGTCTCTCCCAGTGGTCTGGATCTGCAACAAACTTCTGGTTTCACTGTTGTTGCTGAAAAGATTAACTTCTGGCGTTTCATCAGTCATTTCCGCATGGTTCACAGAGGTAGTTTCTTCGCCCAACTGAAGACCACAACCGTCAGAAAGTTATTGCCAGAAAGTTGGGGCTTCCTTTGCCCTGTTCACACTCCCGATGGTTCTCCTTGCGGCCTGCTCAACCATTTGGCCCACAAATGCAAAATTGCCACAAAGAGCGTCGACACCAAGGCCATTCCCGGCCTTATCTCACAACTTGGCGTAACCGAAACCCCCTCAGCTTCCGTTGACGACAGCGTTGTCGTCATGCTCGATGGCCGTATTCTCGGCTTCTGCTCTCCCAAGCAGGCTCGTGTAATTGGAGACACTCTCAGATACTGGAAGGTCGAAGGCACTCACGGCGTACCTTCCGAGCTTGAGATCGGTTACATCCCCAACTCGAACGGAGGTCAATACCCTGGTGTCTACATGTTCTCACAAGCAGCTAGAATGTTCAGACCTGTCAAGTACCTGCCCCTCGGCAAGGAGGACTTTGTCGGTCCATTCGAACAGCCTTTCATGTCCATTGCCTGTACAGAGCCCGAAATTGTCTCAGGCGACTCAACACACGTCGAATTCGACCCCACAAACATCCTCTCTATCCTCGCCAACCAGACACCCTTCTCAGACTTTAATCAATCGCCGCGTAACATGTATCAGTACGTCCAATTGACAATCAATGTGCAAGGATAAGGACTAATTCGTAAACCACAGGTGTCAGATGGGTAAGCAAACCATGGGTACTCCTGGAACTGCTCTCAAATACCGTACCGACAACAAGTCATATCGCCTACAAACTGGACAAACACCAGTGGTCCGACCTCCCCTATACAACGAGTACGGCTTGGACAACTTCCCTAACGGAACCAACGCCGTTGTTGCTGTCATTTCATACACTGGTTACGACATGGACGACGCTATGATTATCAACAAGTCTGCCCACGAGCGTGGCTTCGGTCACGGAACTGTCTACAAGACCAAAAAGGTTGACCTTGCCGAGGACAATGGCGGCAGACGTGGCCGTGGTGGTGGTAACGTGAAGAAGCTTTTCGGTTTCGCTCCCGGCGGTCTCGTCAAAGCACAATGGCGCGCAACCCTCGACGACGACGGTCTTATCGCTGTCGGCATGAAGGTCAAGGAGGGTGACATCATCGCCGCATCGCACACTGTCACCAAGGATCCCATTACTGGCGAGTTCGTCAACCGTGACGGTATTACTCACTTGCACAAATACAAGGACCACGAGGAGGCTTTCGTTGAGGAGATCAAGATGCTTGGCACAGACACTGGTGCTGATGAACCCTGCCAGATGCTCAGCATCAGACTCCGTATTCCTCGTTCGCCCGTCATCGGTGACAAGTTCTCTTCTCGTCACGGACAGAAGGGTGTCTGCTCCCAGAAGTGGCCCGTCATGGATATGCCTTTCAGTGAGAGTGGTATGCAGCCTGATGTCATCATTAACCCTCACGCTTTCCCTTCGCGTATGACCATTGGTATGTTCGTCGAATCGCTGGCCGGTAAGGCTGGCTGTATGCACGGTGTTGCGCAAGACAGTACCCCCTTCAAATTCAAGGACACTGCAGGCGAGACTGCCGTTGAGTACTTCGGTCACCAACTGAAGCGTGCTGGATTCAACTACTACGGAAACGAGCCCATGTACTCTGGTATCACTGGCCAAGAGCTCGGTGCCGATATCTACATGGGTGTGGTTTACTACCAACGTCTGCGTCACATGGTCAACGACAAGTTCCAGGTCCGTACCACCGGTCCCGTCACTGCGTTGACTGGTCAACCCATCAAGGGTCGTGCCAAGGGTGGTGGTATTCGTGTCGGTGAGATGGAGAGAGATTCTCTGATTGCCCACGGTACAGCATTCTTGCTGCAAGATCGTTTGATGAACTGCTCCGATTACCAAAAAGCATGGATCTGCCGTGGCTGTGGATCTTTCCTTTCCGCACAACCGACTGTCAACGAGTATGGACGCAGAAAGGGTGTTAATGCAAGCAATGTTAGATGTAGGAGATGTAGTAAGAAGGCTACTGGCTCCGAGCCCAACAGCGATACTTGGGAGGATGGCAGAGGTGACAAATTTGTCGGTGGTTCAGACGTCACTGTCGTTGCTGTTCCTGGTGTTCTGCGATACTTGGACGTCGAGTTAGCGGCTATGGGTGTCAAGATGAGATTCGATGTTACGCCGTAGATAAAAGGGGGACTGTTCATATAAGCATTTGCATCTTCTTTTAGCTATACCAAAATGGAGTCTGGTTTGGGTTCTTTCTTTTGAATACATTTTGATCCGATTTCCATCGTGAAGCTTTTTATGTTGCCTTCTTGTTCCCAACGCACGTACCTCGCATCTTAGATCGCATCCAGGATGCAGTCAATTGCATGCTTCCGAGCCTCAGTGACACTTTCTCAAATCGATCTTCTTTTATGCGCCTCAAGCGATCCTCATTGTATTCGATGATTCTGTGTCCAGGGTGTGGTGAGGTCCTCGCGTGTTCGTTTGGTGGACTGTTTTCATTCGACGCCGACCTCGACTTCGCATCCATTTGCCATCACTCATTAACACAATTGAAACCCGTCTTCATCTCCAAAGCGATGTCCTTGCGCGTTGACGCATGATCTTGCGATAAGATGGAAGGCGCCGCGAAGTTCTATCATCCGTACGAGCCGTACGACATCCAGCTTGAATTTATGCGGACATTGTATGAATGCATCGATCAAGGCAAAATCGGCATCTTCGAGTCTCCGACTGGTAAGTGATATTTTGAGTCTTACTCAGGTGCACGACTGACCACTATTCAGGAACTGTAAGGATGGGTGATCTGCATACTGTGATCGACTTCTAATCCATGCTTAGGGCAAATCTTTGAGTCTAGCATGTGGTTCCTTGACATGGCTTCGAGACCACAAGAGAAAAGAATTCGATGAAAGCATTGCTGCCATTGAAGGAGGTCAATTGGCTCCTCGTCAAATTCTAGCATATCTGGCTGACCAAGTTCTAGACGATGACGAGCCCGAATGGATGGTCCAACACTCTCGAGAAGAGAAGAAAAGTCAAGTCATACAGAAACGAGCAGAGCTAGAAGCAAAACTCGAGAAGATCCGCCAACACGAACGCAAAGTTCGAGATCGACAGGAAAACGGACCTCCATTGACCAAAAAGCGGAAACTGGATGATGACAGCGGCAAAGATGTCGATATTGTGGATGAAGAGCAATTCGCCCTCGACGACTACGAGAGCGATAATGAAGGCACCAAGAGTTCCAAAGCCAACAATGGCGACGCTGACCTGGGATTGTCAAAGGAGACACAAGCGCTTATGCAGAAACTCGGATATGGTCTCTCGGCCCTGCCAAAACCAGAAGATGTCGAAGCAGAAGACGAGCTGAAGATCTACTTTTGCTCTCGCACACACTCGCAACTAAGTCAATTTGTTAACGAACTGAAGAGGATAGATCTACCAGCCGCTATACCTGCTGTGCAAGAGGAAATCAAAAAGAAAGACAAGCTTCACGAGGAACTCAAGCACCTCTCCTTAGGAGCGAGAAAGAACCTTTGCATCAACAGTAAAGTTTCCTCACTAAAGAGCACAACAGCAATCAATGAGCGATGCTTGGAGTTGCAAGACGCAAAGACGCCGAAAGAGAAGAAATGCCTATTTGTACCGAACAAAGAGAATGAAGGCACGGTACTCGATTTCCAACATCATGCTTTGGCAAAGATACGAGATATTGAGGACCTGGGCAGTTTGGGCAAGAAGTTGGGCGTGTGTCCTTACTATGCCACTAGACCTGCAGTTAAGCCTAGCGAGGTAAGAGCTATCCCCAACCCACCTTCCTTTGTTGGCCCCAGACGCGGTCCTAATGTCGAGTCCAGATTGTCACACTACCATATCCACTTTTACTCCAAAAGACGGCACGAGAAGCACTGGGTCTATCGCTCAAGAACCACATCGTCATTATCGATGAAGCACACAACCTCATGGATGCAATCTCCTCCATCCACACTGTCGAAGTATCACTGCAACAACTGCAACTCGCCCGAGCTCAGTTGACAGCCTACCTCCAACGCTTCCGCAATCGTCTCAAAGGCAAGAATCGCGTGTACGTTACACAAGTCGTACGGCTACTAGACTCAATAGCCAATTTTCTGTCAACATTGGACATCAAGAAAGGAAGCGAAGGCACTGTCCAAGCCACCGAATTTCTCAAGGGAAAAGGTGTGGATCAAATCAACCTCTACAAGCTGATGCATTACCTGCAAGAAAGCAAATTGGCCAGAAAAGTGGAAGGCTATGTTTCTCTAGAGCAGCAGAAACAGCAGAATATCAATGCTGCGGGTGTTGGGAAAGAAGTCACAGTGCCTGTGCTTACGCATATTACAAACTTGTTCATGGTGTTGACGAATCCGGCGAGAGAAGGACGTCTGTTCTATACCGTTGGAGCAGACAAGGCAGAGACGAAGGTCAAGTACATGTTACTCGATCCCTCCGAACACTTTCGCGAGATTGTTGAAGAAGCTAGAGCAGTGATATTGGCAGGTGGAACTATGTCGCCGGTGAGTCTCTTCTCTTCTTTTTCGCGGAAAAAATTCGATACTGATCTATGCATAGATGTCTGACTACCTTACCCGATTGTTCCCCTATCTCGACAACAGCCGCATCACAACCCTATCCTGCGGCCACGTAATATCCACCACAAACCTCTTCGTCAGCCCAATAATCTCAAGCCACAACAACACCGATTTCAACTTCACCTTTCCCTCACGAAACTCTCCTTCCACAATCACAGCATTAGGAGAATCAATCTTACAACTCCTCCCTTCCATCCCAAACGGCTGCGTAGCTTTCTTCCCCAGCTACTCCTACATGGACCAAGTCATCACATCATGGCAAAAGTCCCCCTCTCCCTCCCAACCTTCCCTCTGGACCCGCATGCAAAAACAAAAGGCTCTTTTCAAAGAATCCCAAGCTGCAGGTACGGAAGACGTCCTCACATCCTACACTTCCGCCGTCAACACGACGCAAAAGGGAGCTTTCCTCCTCGCAGTCCTGAACGGCCGTCTCAGTGAAGGAATAAACTTTTCCGATCGACTAGGTCGCTGTGTCATGGTCGTCGGTCTACCCTACGCGAACCCGAATACCGCAGAACAGAAAGCCAAAATAGCTTATATTGAGGGAAAAGCTGTTGCTGCGGGACAAGCAGCAAAAGAAGCGGCGAGGGAGTTTGCGGATAATAATTGTATGAGGTCGGTTAATCAGGCTATTGGTAGAGCGGTGAGGCATAAGGGAGATTGGAGTGCTATTCTGTTGTTTGATGCGAGGTATGCGCAGAAAAGGATACAGGAGAAATTGCCTGGGTGGATCAAGGCGAGTTTGGGGGATGGGATGGGTGCTGGGAGGAAATTTAGGGATGTAGAGGTTGGGTTGAAGGCATTTTATGCTAGGAAGAAGGCAGAAGAAACCTGAGCAATACATAGATGTGGATGAAGAATAAAAGGGTATCAATTTCTGTAATCTTACTATGAGAGTCGTAATATCATTTCTTCGCACCCTTTGCCTTTTCGGCCGCATGCATAGCAGCCCTCTGACTCCTACTCCCACCCAACTTGGGCCCCTTCAAACTCTCCAACTTGTTAGCACCAAACGTCGGAGGCGGTGGAGCAGCAACCCTCCTGACAGCTCTTTCCTCTGCCTGAGCGTAGAAGTTTCTCTGAAATTCAGCAGCCATGCGTTCGTCTGCGTCTTCTGTCTCTGCTGCTGTGGAGGTGGGCCCTTGAGGGGTGGCAGAGGTGGAGGGTGATTCGTAAATGTTTAGTTGGGATTCGCGGAGGATTTGGTCGACCATTGCGTCGCGGGCGAGGGAGGCGCTGTTGCGGCGGTTATGCCAGGGTTTGCGCGGGCGTTTTGGGGGGCGGGATGTTGTTGTGTTGGTGGGTAGGGTGGACTGGTTTATATCGACTTCGTCGAGATGGCCACGAGCTACCGAGGTAGGATCTGCAGGTTGTTGCATAACTGCTGTGGAGGCAGAAGTAGTATCTGCTGGTGTAGAGGATTGATTTGTGGTTGAAGTGGAAGCTTCATGTGATGGAGTCAGACGGGCTAGTTTGGAGTCTACATAGGCCATCCTTAGATTGTCAGTCTATTCTGTATCTTGTGTTGAAGGAAGAGATGGGAAGACCCACATATGCTTGTCGTCTGCAGAGGCGATATGTCCTGTTGGCGCAACGAAGCGGGCTTGGGCGTGCTCGACAGGGTTCAACGGTGTAGGCGGCGCGTTCGTGTCAAAGACACTGCTTGTCCCGCTGTCGTTTGCCGTTCGTGTAGATGAGAAAGCTACACCGCCTTTCCTTGCGCCGCCTGGTCTGACATGTCTCAAGGCTACACTGCCTTCTCTTGTTTCTGTTTCCACCTCTTGATCCTGGTTGTTGGTCGCCACTGCGGTCGAGCCGGTCGGTATCGCTACCTCGCCATCGGATTCTTCATCGTCGTCGCGTCGTTTGCGAAACACCTTTCTTCGCTTCGATGCTCTGAATACTGGTCCCTCGTTTGTATCGGCCATGTTGTTGTGTCAAGAGAGTTCAGGTATCACGCTTTGTCAGAAGCTCTTTCGTCATTTTTGCATGTGACAGCCAAGACTTTGCTACACCACCTTGATCCTCCCATATTAGCTCTATACCGCTGTCATTTTTATTCCCTAGTATGAGAGGATAGTCAGCAGTCTGTATCGGAAGCCAATGCCCGTATATCTCAAGCTATACATCACCCGGTCCCTTTTTACTGCCGTATTTCAGTGATTTACAACCTCTACGCTCTGGTTCCGCGCTAACCGAATGACAATTATTAAGCAATCCGTCCATCCAATTCCACCATATCAAAAACCACATTCTTGCCACTTTCCTCCTCCTACATAACTTCAAGAGTGAATACAATCCTGCCCTTTCCGTCGACTCCTTCTAAACAAATCAATCGCCCATCCTGGCTTTCCGCAACACCCTCCGCAACATGACAAACTACAACATCTCCATCGTCAGCGACACAGTCTGCCCCTGGTGCTATGTAGGAAAGAACCGCCTCCAAGTCGCCATAAACAACCACAAGCAAACCTACCCCAACGACACCTTCACCACAACCTGGTTCCCCTTCTACCTAAACCCCGACGCACCCAAGCAATCCCGCGACAAACAAACCATCTATGTCGAGAAATTCGGCGAGCAAAGGGTCAAAATGATGCAAGGTCGTCTATCAGAAATCGGCAGAGAGTTGGGAATCAACTTTGCCTATGGAGGCAAAACCGGAAACACCAGGGATTCGCATAGGGTTGTGCAATTGGCGAAGACGAAGGGAGAGGAAACCCAAACGAGGGTTATGGAAAAGCTGTTCAATGCTTATTTCGAGTTGAATGAGGATATTACCGATCATGCTGTTTTGACAAAGGCGGCGATTGGTGGTGGGTTGGAGGAGAAGGAGGTCAAGGAGTGGTTGGAGAGTGACAAGGGTGGACCTGAGGTTGATCGTGAGGTTGCTGCTGCTCAGAGGAGGTTCATCTCTGGTAAGTTTGATTTTCAAGGCTCACGCTGGTTGAGAGCATGATGGCTGACTGTCACTCTAGGTGTCCCTCACTTTACTATCCAGAACATGTACGAGGTTGGTGGTGCTGAGGAGCCTGCCACTTTCCTGCAGATCTTCAACGAGGTCAAGAAGTCTGAGGGTGCCAGTGGCTCTGCTGCCACTCAAGTTTCATCTGGCAACACATGCTAGATTGACTGGTTCCACATAACCTCCAAGCACGAAACTCACGAAAATCTTCCGAGGCATAAGGAGAGGTCTAAACGTTGATCAAATAGTATCATGTGCTACAATATAAAAATGATGATAATAACTACATAAATGCAACAAAATGTGGTGTGCCAGTACTTCACTGGAAATAAATGCAACAGCAAAATGGCCAATCCTTCCTTTCATGCATCTTTTCTTTTGGTGAAAAACAGATTTCTTTGCAAGGTAATGCCTTCCATGTAGATATTGTCCCTTTCGAATAAAGCGCCAGGAATGAGAGAAAATGAATCAGGGCCTTCCGTGTTCGTGAATCGTCAAAACAATCCTTCCAAAATATTATATTGACAAGTGGGCGGGTTTTGGTATTTCCTCCAGAGGAGTGTCTCTATCACTTGGAGACGGATGATGTTCTCTGACCACCAATGGGTCCGAGAGTTGGCTCGCTCTTTCCAGGCAAGAGACCAATGGGAGATACTGAGGGCTTCCTCGATGAGCTCGCGAATTCGTCTTCCTCCTCCATGGAGAACAGGCCTTGGTCTTCTTCTTCGATGGTCTCGTTGCGGCCCAGACTGTTGCTGCTGATACCTCTGTCGAGTCCGCCACGGAGAGCACCGCGAGAGTCGCTGGAAGAGGTGCGAGGGTGTAGTGATGGTGACTTTTCGGAGATTCTGGTACTCTGGAGCTCACGGGTGAGCATCGACATGCTTGCTTGCTTCGGCGGGCTACCAATAAGGGAGCCAAAGTCACCTCCGGCAAGCGAAGAGGAGCGCAACGAAGAGGGTCGCAGAGGCGAGCCAATGTGTCCAAATCCGTTCTCCCCCTCTTTGCGATATGATCCGGATGACCAGATTGAGCTGTATCTCGAGGGGCTGCCGGTGTGGGGGCTGACACTTCCGACTTTGCTGTCTGAGGGAATCTGGCTGTTGGAGATAGCGCGTCGGCCAGCGGAAAGGAAGGAAGGGTTGATATCGTCGTCAATCTGCTGAGAGGGTCTGCGCAACTTCTCTGGAGGGAGCAGCTCGTGCAAGCTCGAGGGCAGAAGATCCTCGCCGATGCCCTCCTCTTCACTCTCCTCAGAATCGGTAGCGTCCGGTGGGAAGTGCGAGTAGAACGAGGGTCTTGTGCCAACACTAGCGGACATCATGGGTCTAGGTCGCGAGAATCTCTCCGAGTGTAGAGGTCTCTTTCCAAAGCTCATTGGCTCTTCGAAGG
>Ga0115847_100036_pt1 | contig 27384 bp, 24 predicted proteins | sample InSIn5SAF170_FD_83861 | JGI IMG/M metagenome (GOLD analysis project Ga0115847, IMG submission 83861)
CACCTGGGAAGAGCTCCTCTTCGGCCCGGGCTCCCTAGGCGGCTGGCTCTGCGCTGCACTCCTCTTCGCCTGGCAATTCCCCCACTTCAACTCCCTCTCCTGCGAGAGGTGGACAGCGAAGAGGCCAAGATCAAGACCAGCGCAACCAGTCGTTACAACACGCTCAAGGAGTGCAGAGTGAGCGAGGTCAACATTCCGCTCACCTCAGACTCCAACCCACTCACATCACTGCCAATGACTGACTTGCCTCGCCCTGATGCAGACGCCATGGACGTTGACGACGACCCTGACTCTACACAGATTCAGCAGCCAGAGGTAAACGATTATGGTATTGAAGTTGACTTTGACGAGCTGGAGGAAGAGCTGAGGACCGAGCTACTTGAGATTCTTGAGAATGTAAGTCACTTCACACTTGAACCTTTACACACTGGTACATCCACGCCCATGATTCATCCACCGCTTACACAACGCAGGAGGACTCCGCAGACGACAAAGTGCAGACGCAAATCGTCTCATCCCTCAAAGAAGCCGAAGGCCGCCTAACCGACACCATCACACGGCTAGAAACCGACATTTCCAAAGCAACGCCCAACATGCGCGCAGGCGAACGCCTCGCCGCCACCGAAGCCCGCCTCGCCGCCATCGACGCCGACTTCGCCTCGACGCGCAAACGCGCCGCGGCCGCAAAGAAAGCCTTTGACGAAGTCCGCCAGCGCCGCCACGACCTCTTCATGAAAGCCTTCACGCACATCTCGGAAAACATCTCAGGCACCTACAAAGACCTCACCAAATCCACCCAGTTCCCGCTCGGCGGCCAAGCCTACCTCGACATGGAAGACAGCACGGAACCGTACCTCGCGGGGCTCAAATACCACGCCATGCCCCCTCTCAAACGCTTCCGCGACATGGAACACCTCTCCGGCGGCGAGAAAACCATCGCCGCCCTCGCCCTCTTATTCGCAATCCACTCGTACCAGCCCTCCCCTTTCTTCGTCCTCGACGAAGTCGACGCCGCCCTCGACAACGTCAATGTCGGCCGCGTGGCCAAATATGTCCGCGAGCACGCCAGCCCCGGGATGCAGTTTATTGTCATTAGTCTAAAGGCGGGGTTTTTCCAGGAGAGCGAGACGCTGGTGGGCGTTATGCGCGATCAGACGGCCATGTCGAGTAAGTATTTGTCGTTGGATGTAAGTTTCTATCTCCTTGTGCGTGTGCAGATGGGGGGTTTGGCTAATGAGTGTGCAGTTGAGGAAGTATCCGGCGTAGATGTGGTTGTGCGCGTGGTGGGGGAAGGTGGGAGTGTGTTGGTGGAGATTATGGTGGTTGTTCGCGAAGATGGGTGGCAGGACGGAGAGGGCGTGTCCATATGGAAGTGGGGTTCTGAATTGATAGTAGGAGGAGAAGGAGGGGTATGTGCGTGTTGGACTTTATATGTGTATTACAGATTACCCTTGCCGTCAAATTTATCGCATGTTCTCGACATAGTTCAGGACAAGAAAAAGTCTAGACACTGAAAAGAATGGTGAAGATATCGCTTTCCGCTCATGCTGTTGTTATAGTACTGTACTGTACGTAGTATACACATTTCTAGAAAAAAAGAAAAAAAAAAAAAGGTAATACAGATCAAGCCACCCTCGTCCTCCTATACTCGACCTCGTCCTCCTCAGCCTCCCCAGCCTCATAATACAACTCATCATCCTCAATATCCGCATACCCAACCACACTCCTATACAACCTCTCTCCCAGCCCCTTCTTCTGCGCCATGGCCAACACCATGACAATGGGTAAATGCCAGACACTAGCCCAAAACAGGCCCCTCGCCGTCCCCTTGTGTCCGTCGGCTCTGTAAAACTCCCACGCCTTCCACGCCATCCAGCCATTGACTGCGCTGCTAGTGACGATATAGCTGGGATCCGTGATGCCGGCTAGCGACAAGCCGATGCAGACGGGGAACATGAGGAGTGCGTAGCGGAGCGCCACACGGCCGTTTTGACGCGGGTTCACCCACGCTAGCATGCGGTAGCCAGCGTTTTTGTATTCGTCGCGGATGCTCCAGGAGAGGGAGTTGAAGTGGGGGAATTGCCAGGCGAAGAGGAGTGCAGCGCAGAGCCAGCCGCCTAGGGAGCCCGGGCCGAAGAGGAGCTCTTCCCAGGTGCCGTCGTGGGCGTATTGGGATGCGGCGGCTGTCCAGCCCATGAGGGGGGGAAGCCCGCCGACAATGGCACCAACCCATGTGTTGAGCACCGAGATGCGCTTCAGTGGCGTGTAGATGCCGGCGTAGAGGATGATGTTTGTGAAGCCGAGGAAGGCGGTGGTGGGGTTGACGCCAAAGTACAGGCCTGCTGTGCCTACGATGCCGCAGGCGACTGCGAAGACGACGGCGCCGCGCGTGCTGATGAGTTTCCTGACCAGCGGCCTGTTTCTCGTTCGCGACATTTGCGCGTCGAATTTGGGCTCCATGAGCATGTTGAAGGCATTGGCGCTTGCGCTGCACAGCGCCGTGCCCGTCGTCAGGAACAGCAGGGTCAGCGCTGATAGACTCGGCGTGGCGGTGGCGGCAGTGCTGAGCAGCTGCGGGACGGGGTATAAGCTGTAGCTGGCGGTGGCGGTAAGGACGACGAGGAAGGAGAGGCGGGGCTTGGAGAGCGAGAGGTATGTGAAGAAGAGGCGTTTCAGCGACGTCTGGGTGGTGGCCAGGTCGGCGAGGCGGGCGGAGGCATCGAGGGGGATGGGGTAGTTTGCTTCGGCGTCGTGCGAGGGCGTTTGTGTCTGTGGTTGGGACTGAGATTGGGACTGTGCAGCGAGTTCTCTGGCTTTCTTCCGCCGCCGGTGGGGGAGCACGTCTTCTGTGGCTGTGGTTGTGGTTGTGCTTGTCGCATTGTGTGTTGTTGCATCTTGAGTTGCTTCTGCTGCTGCTGGCGACCCGGCATCCGTCTTCACGGCGGCAATGGAACTCTGCACTTCTCTTCTCGACTGCCAGAAGGTTTCCTTCAACAGAGAGTTCTTGCCGAAGAAGTCCTTGTTGAACGAGTTCCGGCTCTTCCCCACAGCTACCGCGCCGGATCTATGCGATGGGATGGTCGAGAATGCCTGTCGCAGAGGCAGCGGCGTCGGGCCCAGCTTGCGCCAGCACTGCAAGCATACTGTCTTCGCATCGCGGCCTGCAATCGTTCGTGGCAGCCCCGGTCGAAGGCTCATGGCGACATGCAGGAGAGTTGCCTACTCAAGACTATGGCATGACACTTTTCCATGCTCCAACAGCGCCAAGCCGACGTCGGACCGCCGAGGGCCGACTGAGACACGCCTTTGCCTCGTCCAGTCGAAGTGGGATGATTATGTAGACACTCGTCCAATAGAAAATAATGTGAACAAACAATGCTGAATTCTAGTAGACTGCATGGGCTATTATACATCTAAACAGGCTGGGAAAGCGGCCTTCTCTGGCCTCCCTAAGCCTGGCATCAATGCAGACCATCCGCCCTGGCTCAAAAGAATACTACATCCAAACCCACTTCCCTAGACACTTTTCCTACTCGCTGTCGTTCGGGTTGGTGTCCGACTCATACTCGAAATCCCCGGGCAGCGACGCCTCCTCGTCACCCTCTTCGACCAGGTTGTCCGTCGTAGACTCGGGTTCCTCGACATCCATGGCACCCTCGGCGCCCGCCTGATCACCAGACGATCCCGCTGCGCCAGGAGCTGGTGCCGGCGCCGCCTTCTTGACCTTGAGTTCCAGAAGTGTCTTGGGCTCCGAAGGCTTGGTGTCGGTAAGAAGAATCACTCCGAGGGTTGGCTGTTATCAAGTTAGCGTATGCAGATTGTAGCCTGAGTGGCTAGTACTGACCTTCTTCACTGGAATGAAGCGATCCCCAGGGAATGTGATGTGCTTCACCTGAGGCGGGAGGACACGCGACATGTTCTCCAATTCGTAGCCAACCTTCTCCTTCTCTGCCTTCTTCTTGGGTGAGTCTGCCGGTGCACCCTCCGTCTTCTCGTCGTCCTTCTTCTCCTCATCAACCTCCATCTTGTCGTCGTCTGCAGGCTTGGGTGTCGTGGGAGTCTGGTCTACGTCCATGCTCTCACGTCGGCGTTGTCGCTCCTTGACCATTCTTCGGCGCTTGTCCTGAGCTGTTGTCGACAGGACCGCCGTCTTAATCTTCTCGGGCGCCTCCTCGGCCTTGACCTCGGTTTCCGGTGGGTAGTCGAACATGCTAGGTCGGGTGTTGCTGTGGAACTTGAAAGACGGAATCTGGAGATCCTGGTCGACACCAATGATGGCAGTAGGTGTGAAACTGAGCGACAAGAAATGTGTCAAGGGGAACCAGTACCAGTATTGTGTGAAGACAGCCATACCAACAATGGCAGCCATGTTGAGATTACCAGTCGGTGTCTGCAGCCCAATTGTGCAGTTGCGACCTCCAGCATCAATGATGCCTAGAGCCAGCGCACAACCCATCTTGGCCATGGCATCCTCGTGGCGGTCTCCAATAATCTTGGTGAGCTGCTTCCTGATGGATGCAACCTTAGGGTTCATAGCCTCGTTTTGCTGTACCATGATCATGGCAAGAGAGATCAGAGCACCTTGTCGGACAAAATCGGTGGAGTCCTTCATCATAGGCTCCAACAGATCGACCGCCTCGGGGAGACCTGTACCAGCACACGCAATACCAAGAGCCATAGTAGCTCCGTATCGCACGTGGGGGTTGTAGGACTCGGAGAGGAGCTCGACCATGCGAGGAACGCTGCCGGGCTTCCTGAAGAGCACGAAACCCAAGCTCATGACCGCTACACGGCGAACGTCGTCACTGACATCGCTGACGGCGACGTGCAACAGTCTGCGTACAGCCTTGTTGCTGCCAGTGCCACAGTACGCCAGAGCGATGGTCATGATACCACCATAGCGCAGAGTTGGGTCCGGGTCATCGAGCAGTCCGTTGATCAGCTCATCTGCGGCCTCCTGTCGGGCGTACATGATGAGCGCCATGCCCATGGCAAGACCGCGGACAATCTTCTCGTGCTGCGTGTCGTGTGCGTACTGGATCATGTCCTCGAGAGCCTTGATGCTGCCTGTGCCCAACATGATGAGACCCATAGAAAGACCGACGGCCTCACCGTTGATGGCAGAGTCGGTGTACAAGACGCTCTTGAAGTGATCAAAGATCTCCTCAGAGCCAGTAGCCATACCGGCGACACCAAGACCAAGCGCACCACCATGCTGAATGACCTCTTCGTTAGCAGCCTGGAACTGCTTGACGAGGTAGTCAAGAACATTGCTTCCATGATTGGCGTAGATCAGACCAAGAGCATAGAGAGATCCACCCTGCTCATAGTGAGAGCCCGATGAGACGCTATCTTTGGGTAGGTAGGGGTCAAGCAGCTTCTGACCCTGGGTGATGTTGCCGCGGTGAATAACACCGAGAGCAGCAGTCGCCGAGAACTTCGACCAGTTGACGGCCTTGCCCAACCAGTCCAGGTTCTCGCGGAAGAATGTGTCGTTGGTAGTACCGGCGTTCATGAAGGCGTTGGCAAAGGTAACGCTGCTGTGGAAGATGGAGCTTCGTGCCTCGAGACTGTCGCGGATCTTGTTCAAGACAGACTTGTCGGTATGGTTGTTCCTGTAGAGGAACTCGAGATTCAGCTCGATGCTCTTTGTTCCCCGGAGGATGTGGCGCACGGAACTGAAGGCCTTGCTGTGCTCGCTGCCGGACTTCTTTGTGCCCGAAGTTGAGTCGGAGACGTTGCTTGTGTCTGCATTTGCAAGCAGAGAATCCGATTCCTTTGCTTCAGATGCGTCGCCACCGGCAGGGACCTTCGACGCCTCGTCCTTCTCATCGGATTCTGGCAGGTCCGCCATGACCTTCGCAAGGAACTCCTGGGTACCGTTCTCGTACAAGTCGAACGAGATCTGGTAAGCAGTCGCGAGCGACTTGTCATCGCCCTGCTCAACCAGGTCCCGGACGAGCTTCGAAGCTAGCGAGTGCTGGTCGAGGTAGGTGACACACTTTGCGATCGAGAAGTAGTCGGGATTGGGGATCTCGTTGTCATTGAGAAGATCGAGGATCAGGCGGAGGATCTATGGAATGTTAGCTGACGCCTGTGGTTCGAACTCTGCCTTTGAATTAGCCTACCTCGTTCCTCAGACCCCTCTCCTGGACAACGTTCATGCAGATGTCAAGAACGTAGTCCATCAACTCCTCACTCTTAGTGGGTGTGCCGGTCGCGGGCTTCTTGCCAGACTTCTTCTTCTCATCCTGGCTTGCGCGGAGGATGGACGCACGCAGAACCTCCAGATTTCGTGCTTCAATCGCAATGCCAACGACCTGCTTGTATTCACCGCTCTCGTAGCAGCTCTCGAATATCCGCCGTATCGTAGCTTGCAGGTTCTTCTGAACGTTTCTCTGCAAGATCATGGGAGCGGGGTGTGCTCCCGCGACACCTGCATTGCCGCCACCTGGAACGTTGGGGTCGAATGTGTTGGAGTCTTCGCGAGAGAGTAGCGACTTCGAAGGTAACGCAGACTGCGAGAACGGTGTGATAGGCGAGGTCAAACTGGCCGAAGTGCTAGCAGCACCTGTGGAGCTTCCGGGGAACGATGTGCTCAGTTGCGGAGGCGCCTGGTTTGCCTTGCTCACTGGCGTTGGCGGGTTGTGCAGAGCGGAGAGGGCGATGTACGTGTCGACGCATTTCGCTAGATTAAGTAGGTCAGCCGCTGGAGCATCTCAGATGAGGCGTAGACCTCAAGGTAGAGCACATCAATCTGCCATGCATCCTCCCGTATTCGTGTCTTGCTTACCTAGTATTGTCTCCTCGAATTCGCCAGCCTTGTGAATGTCAAGGAGCTTGCCAGCACCCAGCGCAAACACCATGCTCTCGTTGTATTCTTGCAGCTGGTAGTAGACCTTTGCTGCTACCAGCGCGGCCAGTTCTCGCTCGGGGAACGACTCATCCTCGTAAAGGGCCTCACTATGACGCACACTGTTAGCGGCTGATCTAAAGTACAACATGGCGGGCAAGCAGTTGAAAGAAGGCATGGAGCTCTTACATCTGACTGACTGAGCCCGCAACTTCTGGCCACAGGAGATCGATCTGGTCGTTCAACTGATGCAGGGCGAATGACCGCAGAGCTGGGTCGGGCTCTGAGAGGAATCCGACGACGCCGGCAGCTGAAGTAAGGCCAACCATGGTGGTGGGCGCTTGCAGATGGCGGTTGCGGTGTTGAAACTGAGCGTGTCCCCGCGGTGTTGGTGAGAGGTGTGTTGATTGCGGAAGGAAGTGGAAGGCGATGGAGCTATGTGGCGGCGCCTGCGAGGACGGCGGCAATCAAAGGAGGTGTTGGGGCGATGCAGCGCAGACGAGGTCGTGTGTGCTGCGCAGTGAAGGAAGGACAGGAAAGGGAAGTGGCGTGGGTGATGGGGTTGGCGCGAGCCGTGGTGGTGCTGTATTCGATGTTGGATGTGATGGCCGAAACACAGAGCTGTCGGAGGCAAGGCAAACGAGGTCGCGATGACCTAATCGTCCTCACATGCACAACGCACGCGATAAGCTACGGCTCTCCAACGCAGGTAACGCTAGACTATTATTCTGAAGCTCGTCTACTTCGTCTTCATATTAACGACGACAGCAGCAAATTACGACTATTGTGTGGTTCCGTTCCATGGTACTCGTCTTGGCATTCAATCAGGTACCTCAGCCATTGATGCTAGGCAGCTGAGCTCCATGTTTCACGTCACAATGCAGCACCTAAAGGCCCGGTCAGATATTATAAGAACCGCAGCTACGTGCTGCAGTCAAGAGGGGTATCTTATTGTAACGCATCAAACTCCACTCCACATGCTGCGTGCCTGTTGTACCCAAACGCCGTAACAATATACATAATCATACACTTCCTCTGTCTGCGCCGACTATGCTGCAACTTGAGGCGTCATCTCCCGCGAGAGAACTCGCAGATTGTTGAGCATACCATTAATCAGAGGCTCGAAGCTGTTTACCTCCTTCTTTCGCACCCTGTCCGCATTGTCCAATAGTACCTGCGAGTCAAGCTCTAACTCCAGCTCGTGGTTCTTGCTCGTGCCCTGCACAACTTGAGTCAGATCGACCTGATATGCGCCGAGCCAGGAGTACGACATTCGGTCTTTCTGACGTTGCATGCTCTGCAGGTTCTTGCCAGGATCGACACTGGGCTCCAGGTCCTCGATAGAGCCAGGGTAGTTGATTTCCAGGTTGATACCGATACGGTAGTCCCACTCGGTTTGGGGAGAGCTGATTTCCAAATTTGCGATGCGGAGCTTGATGATCTTGCGAAGCACATTGCCCGTCTTTGCATCCTTCGAGACACGAATCCGCTCCCCTCGCCCTGTCTGCTTTTGCGCTTGCGCGATCATGATTCGCACGGTCGGAGGGAGCTGGTCGAAAGCTTTCTGGTTGACTTCGTAGAACTGATCAATCTCCCGTGTATGCACGTACTTGACTTCAGGACGATTGCCGCCAAGTCGCGCACTCTGGACCTGCCCGTTGAGATACATGTTCATACGCTTGTGCTGCTCTGTCGTCATCGTACTCTCAAACTTGATGTCGAGATTGTCGTTCTTGCGCAACACACATTCGGTATCATGGAAGCCGCGCAGACGGCTGTTGCTGTGTTTATCCAATATATGCCCCCAGCGTGCCTCGACCTCGAGTTGTGTAGCCGGCGACTCGGCGATTGCCTTGCGCACGAGTTCGTGGTTGACGGCGGTCGTCCAGATGAAGTCGCACACCTTGCGCGAAACATCGTCATAGACATGCGCATCGTTCGATACAGGCCTTTCGAATCCTGTGAGCTCGTTGACAGTCGCGGGCGCAGCAGCAGGGGCCATCGGCGGCGGTCCGTTGCGTTGCGGCATAGCTGGAGCCTGGTGTTGCGCCGGAGGCTGTACAGGCGGTGGGGGCGGTCGCGCTTGCTGGCGTTGTTGTTCCTGTAGTCTTTGAAGCTCCTCGGGGAGTTCCTCTCCTTCAAGATAGGCCCATATCGGCTTGGGTTCGTGTCGCTTGCGCTTGAGTGGCATGGCTCTCGGTGTGGGCGTGGGGAGCTTTGACGATGTAGAGACTGGACTCGGTTGGGACATTGCGTGTGCGATTGAGCTGGACCGGCGCGGTAGCACCAGCCCCTCATCTTGGTTCACTATCGCGGATAGATCCATGCTTGGTGGTGGTAGAGTGTCACGATCCATATGTTGTCTTGGAGTGATTGGAAGCACACGCTAAGCCTTTTAGGGTCCACGGATCTTCAGGCGCCCCTTTGTCTGACAACCAGTCTGCTTCCGGTCACTCAGGTAAGAAGTCGATCACAGGCAAGACAAGAGCAGAATGTTAGAAACTGGGGAAGTTGGCAAGTTGTGTTGTTCGGAGTTTGCTCATGTTCGTTAGCGCGTGTGCACCGAGCATCGCACCGACGTTCGCCAACCCACAATTGCTTTCGACGAGTCATGAAAGGTATCTTTGTTCATTGCAGCGTCATTTCTAGTCTCATTATAGACACGACTCTATACATTACAGCCAATTAGGCCTCTTCCTCTAAGCCTCCTGGTCCAAACCAAGGTCCTCTGTCGCAGGAACGATGCGAAGAGTGTTGGTGTGGCCCATTCCTCCCCTCCAGCCCTGTACACAGACAACGGGGTCACCCTTGCTCAGAACACCGAGCTTGATAGCGTTCATGATGCCCCACTTCAGGCGGCGGTCGACATCCTCCTGCCATGGGCTGGACTTGAAGTCGGGCTTCTCCTCGGGGAAGTAGAAGGGGTATACACCACGGTACAGGTGGGAGTACTGTGAATGATTAGCACGAGTTTGTCAAAAGAGTTGGGGTCAACTTACTCTGCAGGCTGTGGCGTTACGGGAAACCATGATGATGGGGCAGACGGGGCGGTACTTGGAGACAAGGCGAGCTGTGGTTCCGCTCGTTGTCAGGACGAGGATAGCACCAGCGTTCTGCTCGAGAGAAGCGCTGACAGCTGCCATGGCGCAAGTCTCGGTGGTGGGGCAAGGGATAGGCGCCAGCTTCCTCAGCTCGTCGAAAGCGTTGACGTAGGGGATAGCGACCTCAGCGAGCAAGCAGGTCTCGTGCATCATGGTGACAGCCTCGACGGGGTAGTCACCCTTGGCGGTCTCTCCAGACAACATGACGCAGTCGGAGCCGTCGAGAACGGCGTTACCAACGTCGCTGACCTCGGCGCGAGTAGGGCGAGGGTTGTATGTCATGGACTCGAGCATCTGTGTGGCAGTGATGACGGGCTTGCCGGCAATGTTGCACTTGGTGATCATCATCTTCTGGGCGATGAAGACCTGGCTGGGAGGGATCTCGATACCGAGGTCACCACGGGCGACCATGACACCGTCGGTCTCCTTGAGAATCTCGTCGAAGTTGTTAACTCCCTGCTGGTTCTCAACCTTGGCAATGATCTGGATGTCCTTGCCCTCCTCGCCGAGCACCTCACGGATAGCGGTGATGTCGCTGCCGCGGCGGATGAACGAGGCGAAGACCATGTCGACGTTGTTCTTGACACCAAACTTGAGATCGGCCTTGTCCTTCTCAGACAGAGGAGGAAGATCAATGTCGGTCTTGGGCAGGTTGACACCCTTCTTGGAGGAGATCTTGCCGTTGTTGACGCACTTGACCTTGAGGGTCTGCTCGTCGACAATCTCGAGGACCTCGAACGACAGAACACCGTCGTCGACGTAGATTGTACGGCCGGCCTCAATGACCTTGGTGATGTTCTTGTAGTCGACGTACATGTTCTTGTCGTCCGAGGCAGTGGCGTACTGGTCGTCGGTGGTGATGTTCAGGATGGTGCCAGCCTTGATGGGGATATCGGCATCGCCGACAGTGTTACCTGTGCGGATCTCGGGGCCCTTGGTGTCGAGGGCAATGGCAAGAGGGCGGCCGGCCTGTGTCCTCTCGGCCTCACGCGCGTTGTCGATGACCGACTGGTGGTACTCGTACGAGCCGTGGGAGAAGTTCATGCGGACGACGTTCAGACCAGCCCTGCGCAGAGCGTTCATCTTCTCGGCAGAGTTGGTCTTGGGGCCGATGGTGCCGATGATCGAGGTGCGGCGGTACTCCTTGGCAGGGTGGTACTCGGTGTTGAGCTGGCTGAGCCATTCGATCCTGGTCCTGCCAGCGTTGAGGTGGTCCAATCTGCAGGTGGCGTGTCAGCAGGTATACTCCGATAATGATAAGAAGGGAGGTTGACGGGGCTCTGGGTGCAGGACTGGGCGCTTCACGGGCTTCTCGTAGCGAGAGTACCTTGAGTTGCGCCGTAGCCAGGCACCTTTGCTGCCGGTGTCGTGGTGGACGTACGCGTTCGCCATTGTTGCGGTGGGTGGTGGGTGGTGAGATAAGCTTGAAAAGAAGCTGTGGTGGAGAGTAGGTCTGGCGGGGGGAGGGGCCGGGCGCTGCTGCCGTCGAAGTGACTGCAATTGCTCTCGGGGGTGGATTGAAGAGAGAGAGAGAGAGAGAGAGAGAAGGAGGGAGGAAGCAAACAGGCGTGTCTGTATGAGGAATGCGCCTGGTCGGGTTTTGTGCTCTCAGGAAAAGTCGTTGGCGCGGCCGAGCGTGTCGTGTTGAGCCTAGAGGGGTAGAGACGCTAAGCGTGCGTGGGGCTTTGCTGCAAGTCACTGCAGGTGGTTGTTGGGAGAGCTTCAATAGTCTACCGCAAGCAGAGAGCAATGAACGGGTCCAACAAGAACAGCTATGCAGTGAATACTACGCCTGCGATAAGATTGAATACGATAGGTACGAGAATACACATCGCTGGCCATGCGCTGCCGCACAGCTTTCTTATAACACAAGACAAGACGGCTGCGCAGGCTGGCTGGCTGTCGCGGGCAGCAGACAGACGTCTGACCTGCCGCCGTGACACGGGCATTGCCTCTGCAGACCACCCACGTCGCAACCAAGCATGGCGCCCAGATAAGCCCCGTGTTTTTTCATAGCAATTAAAAATTTCTTGTCTCGCCCTGGCTAGTCGTCGTTTGCGTTGCTGCGCGGCCGGATGTCGAGCATGTTTTGGCGTGTCATGTTTTGGCGGGACTCCACCGCCGGAGACGTCGTCGACTCGTCGTGTCCTTGGGGGGTTTCATGGGGTCAAAGCTATGAGAAAGCCCAAATGCGCGACAGCGAGGCTCGGCCATTTATATGCACCACGCGCCTGCTTGCCTCGTTCCTATATGACCCGACTCTCTGCTCCGCATGGCCGTACCTGACGCTGGTTCCCGAGGATCATGGGCATCAAGCTCGGTACACGGTAGACGTGCCCCAGCATGACAGGCAGTATGACGACTAGCTATCTCCAGCCATGGCTCTTCAAGCTGCGGCCGCTGAGTACCGCCGCGGCAACAAGAAGCGCAGCAAAAGTGTAACACAGAAGCGAGAATAGCTACAGAGAGACCACTGTACCAGCTCGAGCTCCAATTCAAGCTTTCTAGCATGTGCCTTTGATGTTTGAGGACCCACTGACAACACAGAGCCGCAACCTCTAGATTCACATGCTGCGACTGACTGACTAAGGCACCAGCCACAACTCGACACTTTGCCCTGCATCACAGCAACAACAGCCCCTCGCGCCTCACAGAACCGCTCGTAAACACCTCGAAACAGCCTCTCACGCCCTCACAAACCCCCCATATACATCCCCAGAAACCTACAGCCATGGTCGTATGTACCCTCTCGCCCACCTACCTCTCGTGGCCGTCTCCCACGAGTCGCATAGCTCACACACCTTACAGCTCGGCAGAGTTGCGCACTACGCCTTTGATGCGGTGCTAGGTACGTTCAGACACTCAACACATCTGTAACTGCTTGGCTGAGAACAGACACAGTCTCCGCCTTTCTCGCCGGCGTGCGACGCTCCACGGGCCTCACGTAGGTTGCCTCCGTTCCCTGCACTGCACTGCACTCCACACCTATTCCCTTCCCCACGCGACCCTGCATTCCCCCCACGTGCACACGACAACAACGTCTCAGTGCCTCACCTTCAAGACATGACAACGCCGACGACCACCACCATGACCATAACCACCATCTCCACTCCACCCAACCTCACCTCGCCTCCAGAAACAAGCTAACGGCGCGCTGACGCTCAGTCCCAGTGTAAAGCCCGAGCAGTTCAGCGACACCCCCAGCGTGCAAAAGTGGCTGGACAACTACCTCTGGGTCGGCGAGACGGTCATGGACCAGAGCGTTGCTTTCTTCGCGAGCTCCTCGTACTTTGAGAGGAAGCGGTGAGCGCCCGGTAACACGACGTGAGGGATTGGGAGACAGACGCAACTACAATGGTCATTGGGATAAGGATATGTATAGGATACTGGGAGAGAGTGGGGAAGCGTACAGTGTATATGGACTGAGGCTCTGTTCAGCAAGCAAGTTGGCGTTTGGGCGCTGCGATGGTCACTATTACGATTGTTTGAATGCATCACTTTCCGCTTCACGCAAGAGTTCGAGTGCTTGAATGCTACATCTGCTTCTTGTGACTCTTGTAATGCAGAGAGCCTCTTCGCTCATGGGGTATATAACAGCCCGCTATGCTTTGGAATAACAGCCTCATGCTTCCTGCTCGGTTGCACCTACACTCTCCGCTTGAACCTGAATCCAGTCTCCTCTTCATCGCTATCATCGTCATCCCTCCGACTGATTCTCCCCCTCTTGCTCGCGGGTTGCCCGCTCGCTGCACCTCCAGTCCTCTTTCTCCCCCCGGCTGCCTCAACCTGCGTCTCAACAACCCTCTGCGTTCGCCCACTGCTCTTCTGTGTCCTAGACTCGATCACCTCCTCGTCGTCCGGCCCGCTGTCCTCGACGTTGATAACCTCAGGCTGCTCTTGCGTCTGTGTTTGCGTCCTGCTCTGCCTTCCTCGGAACCCAGACTCGGGCTCTGACTCCTCATCCTCTTCAGCAATCTTCCGTCGACTCTTCGCCATAGCATTTCCCCTAGGCTCGACATCCTCGAGGAAGAAAGCAGATTCACCAAAGCCCTTTTGCTTAGGTGCTTCTTCCAGCGCAACAATGACCTTGTGTGGAGCAATGCCCTGTTCTGCGCCGCGCCGGCGGAACTTCTTGAAGTTCTTGCGTCCGTTCCACGCTGGATCCCATCTGTTGCTGCTCGCTCGCGCTTCGGAGGGCGTCCGAAGGTTGTCGCTATTGTTACGTTGAGCACGAGGTAGGATCTCCATCTCTTCAATCACAGCAAGGTTCTTCATTTGTTCAATGTCAATACCTTCAAGTTGTTCTCGTAAAGACTCTTCATCGGCTTTGCGACGATCATCTTCCTCTTTAATACGGAGGCGAGTCTGTTCGCGCACATTGATATCTTTGTGAGCTTTCTCTTTGGCACGCTGTAGGCGTTCAAGAGCCTCTACGCCACGGCGTTTAGGTTGAGTGGCAGGCGTCTCGATCTCAGGCTCAACAGATGCTGTAGGGGCGCGCGTTGCTGCTCTGCGGCGCTTGATCTCTGCTGCGGCTGGGAAGAGGGAGTCCATCTGCTCCTCTTTCTCAACGGTTTCATGGACAGGTGATGGTGGTGCAAAGCGGGTTTGTGTGCGCGTCTGCGTTTGTGTAGCAGGTGTAGATGCGTGTTGTAGTTCTGGGACTTCTGCTGCGCTTCGAGAAGACTGCTGTATTGACTGCTCGACGCCTTCCATCTGAGTGTCTTCGAGCTTGCGGACTTTTGGTGGTGGCTCGTAATCATCGAAACCCGTGAATCGACTGGTCGTCTTCGGACGATGGATGCGCTTGCGAGGGTTTGGCTTCACAGGTTCCTCAGTTGGGGCGGAGGATTCTGGCGCCTGTGATGGTGCTCTTGATGCTGGTGTCCGCTCTCGTATAGATTGCCGTGTCGAACTAGACTCTGGTGCGCTCGACACCACATCAGGTGCTTTATCAGGTGGCCGTTGCAACGCAGTTCTGTCTTTCGTGATGATTATATCGAGGAACTCGTTCTGAAAGATCGAACGCTGGTTGAGTGCTTGGTCAACGCCATTTATGAAGTTGCTAGCCCAGTCTTCCGTACCATCTGAGGCGGTTGCTAAGCGAACAGTGACGACGGGTAGCTTGTCGTTGTTTCCTCGACTGGTTCTCTTTTTTCCCGCTACGCTCTGTACGTAGTCCACATACTCCTGTATGGTCGTCTCACCGAGCTTGAGGTTGAAAAGCAGCGCTTTACCGCTCCCACTAGAGATCGGCTCCTGCAAGCTGTCGTGCTGGTGGGGGTTCAAGAAGACAAAAGTCAGATTCGAAAAGATCTCCGAGCGCGATGGGTCGGGTTTGAGCATCTCCTGTGGTCGAGAAACAGGTTCTGTGGCGGTTGGTGGAACATAGTCCTTCTCTTTTGGCCAGTATTCGTCAAAATCCTCCTCCAAGCGGGAGGGCACGTAACCTCCCTCTTCATCTACCGAGCCGGTAGCGGCGTTGGTGACAGCATCGAGGAATTCCCCAGTGACTATGTGCTTTCCAGCGACAAGACCTGAGAGCACTCGAGGCAGGTTGCGCTTCTGGGTCACCACATGTGTCGTCTTGCCAAAGATGAAGTCTGTCGTGGTCTTGATGTCTAGAGCGTGAAGCTGTGCACTTCGAGCCTTCGAGTCCTTGCTCTCTTTCGAAGCGTACGTGAAGACAATCGGTTCCCACACAATCTTGAACGGCGCAAAGCCCTGTGCCAGCCTGATAGTGTGCTCTGTCCCTGCCAATGTTGTCTTCTCATACTCCAGAGATCCATCCTCTTGTTTCTTGCTCTTCAGGTGCGTCCTCTCGTCAATCGTTGTGCCCTGTCTGCAACTGAGATCCGTAATCTCAATCTGCGACCTCGTGTGCAGCTTTGTGCCAGCGTCTGGTGGTACTTCGAGGACTTTGATTATGACATGCTGCCGCGAGACTGCCTTGTTGTCGATCTTCCATGTCTTCCCTTCGGCAGTGTCTTGACCAGATTTAGTGCGCCCAAACAGCTGCTGTGACCCAGGTCGAAGCCAGACGCGCTTCCCGCCGAAGAGCGATTCATGTTCAAGGAACCACATGTTGGCGTTGAGTTTAAGCGACCGTCTTCGCAGGATGGCCGAGATCGTGCATTCGAGGTGCAGAGGCGAGCATTGTGCGGGAGTGCGCGTGCGACAGTGTTGCAGTGTTGCAGGCTGCCTTGCGGTTGTGTGGGGCGGCTGCACGTCGGGCCTTCCGTCACATCGCGCGCTGTCAGGTGAGCGCACTAAACTCGCCTTTGCCTGTCTTGCTATTAACAACATTTAACCCTTCTTGCAGCTTTATAGTTAATCCTAAGCATTGCTACGCACATAGATGTCTTATCTCTATCCTACATAGTCTTAGTGTCCTGCTGCTATAGCACTGCTAAGATAGAAGACTAAACCTAGCATTCTAGACATTGCTACCTAGCGGCATAATAAACACAAGGTTATCTTCTTAACTCTTTGCTTTTTTCTACACCTGTCCAAATCTACTGTACAGGCAGCAAGGCAAATCTGCAGCTGTATTATCGCTAGCATGCACGACATAGTACTTAAGCAAACAATGGCAAGCGAAGTAAGTTCTTGAGGCGAACAAGGAAGCAGATCTGTGCATGTTTTGTAGGAAGGCAAAACAAGGGAGAAGATCATATATATGCATTAAAGTCACGAACACATATAGCAAGATAGAAGTGTGATGATGATTGAACCCAAGGTTGAACCTTTTCCATTGTTATTGTTTTGATGATGAAGTCCTCCATGTCATTGCTGATGTACCCAAGACCCGAAGTCAGAACGAGTTCCCACCCATACCAAGATTTCCCAAGCCACTGAAGAAACTATCAACCACCATCCACCAAGAGACCCGAAGGTACTCAGACTGGTTGAGTGCCACTGAAACTCCTCCCAACCCTTCCGAACTTGTCTCTCCCACCCAGTGCTGCTACACCAAAAGAGTGCAGGCGGTAAGGTCAGAGCCGATATGCGAGGATCCTCAAGCAACACAGACGCTCCAGTCATTGTTTGGTAGGCCAGCTACGAAGAGCTTCTGTCCTCCCGCACCAAACAATGAGTTGACCAACTACCATGATGCCAAGCTCTATTGGGTTGAACCCTCAAGCCCCCAAGCGTTCCTCATCTTTCTGAACCATGTGACACCCAACCAGTATTGCCATGTATGATGTGATCGTATGCGTATGCGAGAGAAGATGTGAAGGAGGAGAAGATGTTGTGAGCATGCTCTACAACTGTGAAGATGATGTTGTAAGAGGGAACCTTAGAAGGCTTCGTGATGGAGATGTGAAGAGGTGTTGGTTCAATGTTTTGTAAAGGCTTGTGGGGGCTACCCAAGGCGAGCAGAGCTGAGAGCGTTAGCAGAAGAGATGGACATGGATGTGACACATACCAGCTCAATGACAGAGATGTGAAGAGATGATGACGAAGCACTTGGCCTTGGAGACACCAGGTGTGATTGACTGGATTGGATGTCGAGCTGCCATGGCGAAGGTATGATGGTGATCTTGACTGACAGTGGTCATGTTGATCGACAGTGGTCACGTTGTATGGAAGTATCATGAAGAGTTGAAGTGACGAAGTGTTATGAAGGATTGAAGTGATGAAGTATCATGATGTGCAAGTCGAACAAGAATGAATGTAAAGAGAGGAGTCAGGTGACTGATTTTGCTCAAGGCAGGTGGTCATCGAGTGGAGTGTGATGGAGATGGAGGAAATAGAAAAAAACTGAGGTGAGGACGGTTTATATGGACGGAGGAGGCGGTGGCCCATGCGTCTCGCTTGGAGCTTCGGCGTGAGTATTTTCCGGTGACAGCAAGGTCAGAAGACGTTTCTGAGCTAGGTGAAGGTGAATATGGATTCGTGGGTGGTGAGCGTGGAGCGACGTCGAGGTGAAGTAAGCGCAACACCAAAGGCGCATCTCGAAGAATATGTGGTCCGAGCGGCCTCACCAAATGGTGGATACGCCGAAGGTGCTACGGGACAAGATCATATGATGATTAGCAGGTAAGCCGAGAATCACGAGGAATTTCGGGCCAGTTCTGAAGGCAATGTTGAGTTGAGTTGATGGAACGAATGGCTGCAATATCATTGCGGGTAAACACCATATGCGAAGCATTTGGCGCACGAGCTACATTTGCTGCGACTCTGAGCTACACGGTCTGAACCAGTTATCACCCTGTCTGGTCTCTTACTTTCCAAGACGCTTCTCTTTGATGCCCCATGCGCAAATAGCACTGCCCGCAACGAGTACCACACTTACGCCCAAGGCCGCCCTAGTAGCTTTACCATAGCACTCGCGCACGATCTCTTGCAGATGCGGCTCCAAGCTTCTGTAGTAGGCCAGCCCCGATCTGACGCGCTCCGCAATTTCATCCGCATCCTTGTCTCCACTGAGCGCAGCGGCAAGGCTCGCACGCAATGTCTGGTTGAACGCCGTTGCGCACATTGAGACGCCGAAAACAGAACCGAGGGAGCGAAAGAGGTAGCTGCATGCTGTTGCAATGGCTTGATCGGCATGCGAGGCATTCGCGACTGTATATAGTTAGCGTTTGAGAATACAAGTTTGTGACAAGTTGACTCACTGAGACCGATGAGAGTTGTTGTAACGCCGATACCGTTTGAGAAACCGCTAATAACTGTTCCTACTACCATGACCGGGATACTGCGCATGACTGTACCAGCGAAAAGCAGGACGAGAGACAGCCCAATCGTCAAGTGCGAGTATGCAATCACAGTGATCCAGTAGTACTTCGCCGTGCGCTTCATGTAGATGCCGCCAAAGAGCGAACCACTTACACCAAAGATAATGGAGGGCATGAGGAGGAGTCCAGCTTGAGAGGCATTGTACCCGCCAGTAACTTGCCAATACAACGGGATAAAGAAGATGGCTGCGAGCCATCCACTAAAGGAAAAGAAGTTGCAGAGATAGCATGCTATTAAGGACCTGTGAAGAATGATGTGACCTGGGGCAATCGGATGTTTTGCAACGAACTTTTCGATCAGAACGAAGACAATGAAGAGCGGTGTGGTGCAGAGGCCTGCAATTGTGATGGGATTGCTCCAGCCGACGTTGGAGCCACGATCTAAACCGACCAGGAGTCCGAAGATGGCAACGATGAGAATAAAGGCGCCTAGAAAGTCGATTTTAGCCAGCTTTTCTTTCCAATGCGAATCTTCCTGCCTTGGCAGGTGGAGTGCAGTGGCAACGGCAATAATTGCTAGCATGCAGAAGGGACCTTGTGCGATGAAGGACCATCTCCAACCAATCCTTTCGGCAAGCAGGCCACCTAATGGAGCGCCAGCTCCAGCACCGACTGCATAGATCAGGTTCACGTATCCCTGCCATGTGCCTCTGTCTCTCAGGCTGACGACATCTGATAGCAGGACACTCGTACAGACCGACATGCCACCTCCACCAATACCTGCAAAGGCTCTCGCGGCGATCAGTTCGCCGATGGTGCGCGCGAAGCCACAGGCCGTTGAGCCGATACCGAAGATAAGATATGCGAACAGAAGACATTCCTTGCGTCCGAAGATATCGGAGAGCTTCCCGTATACAGGTTGGAAGGCCGTAAGAGTGAGGAAGTAGCCCGTCGCGATCCAAGATGTTGATGAGAGTGCCTTGAGATCAGTTCCGATTATGCCGTAGGTTGAGACAATGAGGGTCTGATCTGCTGCGGAAAGAAAAACCTGTGATATTCAGATTTTGATCCTGAGTCTCAGAATTCATGATATTTCTTACGCCAATTGCAATAGCCGGGAAGATGTACTTCATCCGCTTCCTGACCTCCGGCAGGCCTTGGTGCTTGAAGCTGTCCCCATTGCTGGGTTGGCGTTCGAGATCGTCTCCGCTCGCATCACCTCCTACATCTGTCTCATCGTAAGGTATGAGCCCTGCGGGGGCAACTCCATCGCCTGGATCGATAAGTTGACCATGTTGTTGCGGAGTTCCGAGAAGTGGTGAGGTTTCCGTTGGCTCCGGTCGAATACTATCTTGTGCCGCCATATTGGAACGTTACGCGTGTGCAGAAATAATAGAAGTATCAGGAGAAGATAGAAGTCAACACCTGTTTCTGACACCTGATATAAGCTGCAGATTTCACGGTTGTCTGGAGTAACAGCCGGCTGTCCTTGTCCAGTAACTGCGTTAGGCAGGCACAAGGGAATCCCACGGGTGACTCACAGGCGCATTACTTGCTTCATGCACCAATGTGAGAGAGTAGTCAAAGGCCTCCTGGAGGATGCTGTGCTCTTGAACACAATGCGGTCACCGACGTCGCTTCGAAAGATCCACCGAAACCGTTACTCGAAGCATCCAAGGTCTGGCGTCCTGGCAAGGGTCTTTGCCGCTAGTGTTCGTCATTAGCACTATCCCTTATCTCCGCAACGGCCCCACGTCTTAAAAGGTACTGGAGTGCATACAACAAACACGTGCTTTCGTGTAAGCGTGCGTCCCGACCGTGTATGAGTCTTTGGAGGCGCGTGTCTGAGGTGTGCTGCTTACATCTCGCACGCATGTAAGCGAGTAGCATAATTTCAAAGCTTGCCCGCTTCCCAGTTCCAGTTCCGGTTCTCTTGACACGAATAGACATCTCAAATTCTAAGTACGTCTCGAAGCTTCTCATCTCTATTTGATCGCTATCATGTTCTCCGATACTTCCAGCCAATTCAACCCGCTTGCAGGCAGTTGTGTATGCAAGTCCGTCACATACACCGTCACCGCCGTACCCTTGATAACGCACTGCTGCCACTGCACATGGTGCCAAAAAGAGACCGGCTCAGCATTTGCTCTCAACACTATCATCGAATGCTACAACTTCAAGATCACATCCACCGCCCAACCGCTCATATCGAATCGACCTTCGCCAAGTTCACCAGACGGCTCGAAGCACCTCGTCGCCCACTGTCCCAACCCAAATTGCAATGTCGATCTTTTTGCGTACTATGGCGGGAACAAAGCAACCGTGTACTTGAAGACAGGGACATTGGACGACGAGAGTAGAAGCATGGTCAAACCAGACGTGCATATTTTCACAACTACGAAGGCTGAGTGGATGGACCTAAGAGGTGAGCTTGAGAGGGGCGTTAAGGTATGTGAGGAGTTCTACGAGAAGGAGGACGTGTGGAGTAAAGAGAGCTTGGACAGATTGGAAAAGTTGAGGGAGTGGAAGACACAGCAAGAGGCTGCAGGAAATACATCTTTATAGATGGTTGGTTATCAGCTGTTCATATTTAACGCACACATTCTATATCATTACACGCTTTTGTTCAGCATCGAAGGCAAAGCAAGCCTGATGTCGCCTTCAACACTGATTGCGAGGCCCTCTTCTTCTAGATCAGCAGGCACCGAAACAGAGGGTCCCAATCCCACTCGGATTAGCTTGACCTTGCCGTCACTCTTCGCCACAAAGTCCTCATTAGGCCATCTCAGAACTCCCGGTGTATTCATGCCAGCACCAAGCTCAAGTATAACCGTGTCTTTCTTATCTTTAAGCATGCCTTGTCGGAACTTCCGCCATCGAGTCTCACCGTCCTGGTATGGTCTATCGTTGAACCAGTTTCCACCTCTTACACATAGCATCATCTCACCGCCGCAATTTTTACACTTTGGCACCTTTGTAGGGTCTGTAAGCCTTTGCGTTTTTGTGTCCAGAAATGGTAGCGCGTCTTTGAAGAATGGCAATGTATCAAATGTCGAGTCTGGACGACACTTGGCCAAACATTGCAGCGCTGAATACCTGCCCTGTGGCGTCGACAGCCTCTCTTCATCCCATCCATTCGCAAGGAACAGACCATCAGCGTTCGAAGTACGGACATGCACATCCTTACCCGAGGCTTTCAACCAGGGAATGAGGCATTGGTACAGGTCCCAGCCAGGCCATGAGCGGACCATTTGTATGTTGGTGAAGTAGTACGCCCACTTGTCTTCTTCGGAAGGAAAGTCAAAGCCGATGGCGCTGTATAGTGTGTCTAGTCCGATGTCGAGAAACGTTGGAAAGTGCTCGGCAAATAGTTTCTTGGAAGTATAGTCCAAGCCATCGGCGGCAGAAAGACCTGCTCCTGCTGAGATGACGATGCTATCTGCTGATTCAAGCCAGCTTCTAGCAGTCCCAAGAGTATCACCTATGGCTTGTAATGTCCTTAACCGAAGTGGTAGTGGGTCCTCTAGACGCCATGGCTCTATTACATTACTGAAAAGGCTGTCGTAGATTTCGTAGTCGCCCTCAGCAAACGTGACGAATATGACATCGGTAATTGATGTATCTTCATTATGTGCGATCCAAGCCGTCACCGTGTCGATTGCAATCTTTGCTGCGATGCTTGTTGGGAAAGCGAACAGGCCAGTTGATATTCCGCAAAGCGCGACGCGTTTCGATCCGTCATCGTTAGCCGGGAGACCTTCTGCTTGCTCAAGTACGGAAACGTAGCACTGGCGAAGCTGGTGAATCTCTTCCTGTGTCGGTGTTGCCCCTTGGTCTAGTTGTGGTCCCACAGTGTGTATCACGTGGGGAGAAGGCAGGCAGTATCCTTTCGTCACAACTGCTTCACCCACGGGGAGGTCGGTAGCTCTGGATTCCATGATGTCAAAGCATTCCTGTCGCAGCCGAGGGCCAGCCAACGAATGGATGACATTGTCGATGCATTTGTGACTGGGCTGGAAGCACCCAAGCATTTGAGAATTGGCTGCATTTGTGATAACTGTAACATCGCTAGCTAATGCCGTTATGTCGCCCTGCCATAGTTTGACGTGTACTCTTGCTTTTCCAGGGCGATCTAATATCGCTCTGGCTGGGATTGAAGTTGCTCGAACAAGTACTCGCTGGTTGCGAGATTGCGTCAGGATCCGGTCGATGTTGTTCAGTGTAGCCTCATGCAAAGGTGGGACTGGCGAGCGCATGCAAAGTAGCTGCTTCATCAGGTAAAGCTGTTCCCATAATTCGTAGTGGGAAAGGTGTTGCTCAAGGTGACGGACTTGCCTGTTTTTCGACTCGCGGATGAGACTCAGGACGGTGCGCTGGAGGAGTGACATCGTACAGATGATGCTTCGAATACAAGTGTGCAAACATGGCGATGGGTTTTTGTCAGTAAATATACTAAGGTTTGATCATTTGTAGGTGGTGTGCTTTCAAAGCGTCTCTGACTAAGGTGAAGAAGATGGGCGCGGAATCATGCCGCATGAATAATGTCCGATGCACCAATGCTCAACCACGAGCTCAGACTTCTAACTCACGAATAGAGCTCCGTGTGATATGCGAGTGCATGATCTTGAGGCTGGCACAGATTACTGACGATCTCGTGACTGGAGGCGTGTTGCAAGCGAAACTTTGCAAATGAAGACCACGACAGAAGCGCTGCAGATTGTACTTTTCGAGACTTCAGCACCTGATAGGAGCCGTATCTTCTCCTGAATTGCAGGACACATATCTGTACTACAGCAAAGTTCGGGATGGCTTTGTTGCAAGTATGGACATCGCGATGTTCCCGAGTCCACATGTTTTCGCGCTAGGCTCAACACGGAACTAGCTCCTTCCTTGCTCGCTAAGCTGGCACATTCGAAAATGGTCTTGCTTCTCGACTTTGCGACAACCTCCCAACCTCTACTAACGTAACAGCGTCACGAGGTATGCTGCCACCCAACTCTGCAAGCACTGCGCGACCATACTGACAATTACTGCGATAGTCCCCATTCAAAATGAGTACGCCGACTCACCGCACCGCCGCGACCGAACATCGAGACTGACAGCGATACAGCGAAGGGTACCTCCAGTTTCGGAAAGCGTCACAACAAGACGCACACGCTCTGCAGGCGTTGCGGTATGTCATACCCGTAGGACCGTGACTGAGATACAGTGGAACGATTCTGCAAAAGAGCAACGATGGATAGGGACATGGGCTAATGGACTGCACACAGGTCGTCGATCCCTCCACATCCAGAAGCACACCTGCTCCTCATGCGGCTACCCTGCTGCTAAGACCAGGAAGTGTACGTGAACCCCAACGCTGTCCGAACAGCACAAAGATTTTCCGAGGACGCGCAACTAACGCAGCGCAGTCAACTGGGGCGAGAAGGCCAAGCGCAGGAAGACCACCGGTACCGGCCGCATGCGCTACCTCAAGACCGTCAACCGCAAGTTCTCCAACGGATTCCGCACCGGCACCGCTCCCGGCTCCAAGGGTCCCTCCACCTCGTAAATTGCTTGCAGTATGATGGAGTGAATGAGGCTGTGACGGCGTGATGAAGTCTATACGGACAGGCGCACGATAAAGTAGGGGTTCAGCAAAGGGTGTTGCTCGGCATGGGGCGTTTTGTCATCCCTCCCGGTTGCTTGACACCCGCATGAAATGAATGAGGGTGGCTTCACGGCGAGAGCTTAAACCAGGCATTAACGGAAAAATTTCATCATGTTCAGTCACGAATGAAAGCATCAATCAACCAGCCGCTGTGCCATGGTACCCTTCAAATATATCTCCACCGAGTCAGCAAGAGCTTCGAAGGCCATGTCGATTTCCAAAGTGCCTCTATACTTACCTACTGACAACAGCTGCACCAGATCCCGCACGAGATGCTCGACGCCGTACAGAACCGCAACGCAACAACCACAATCGCCTCGCCCTCGTCGTACCCGACTCGATCTTTACCTTGAGCTCCGAAGCTTTGACTGCGAGCTACCACGTCCGGCAAACCTATCACCTATCAAGTTGCACAAAAACAGAGAGCGTGCACATTGTTTGCAAGCATGTGTATACAATGGTGACGGGCAACCCGCGCAGACTGATTACTACTTGTGCCATATAGTGTGCCTACACAGGCAGTACATGTGCACACCGGAAAGCGTTGTTATGTGTCGACGCTTTGCCCATTGTATCGAAACGGAATTTGCATCAACAGTTCTGATACTAATCGCTCGTCCTCGTCAAAGACCGCTATCTTGTACTCGCTGCTCTGACCGTTATACAAGTCAAGACTCCACTATAGCCCTACACATGCCTCCTCCTAGCCCACTCGCTCAAGAACTCCCTTCCCTCCAACCTGTACGTATCCTCCTCAACATAGCTCCCGTTCTGCCCTCTCCCGCTTGCCTGAATAACTAGATTCCTTCCTCTCTCACCCTCACTATACCTCGGCCACCTCGGCAACCCCTCTCCATTCGGATCGCCTCCAGCAACGAAGTTGATCCACTGCGCACTCATCACATCGCTCAACGCCTTGTACTCTGGCCACGGTCCGTAGAAAGCAGGATTGGCAAACACAAACGCTACTTCACTGAAGTGTTGGACGCCTTTGTATGCAGGCGCCAGCCCGCCTTCGGAGGAGTTGGAGGTAGTGGATGCTTGCCATGGCCGCGTGTTGAAGCGGTAGATGTATGTTGGACTGTGCTTGGAGTAGTGGCGTGCGTCGTCGAGACGGGTCGCGTGGTAGAAGACGTCGCCCATAATAGCGGCGATGCGTTTGTACTGCCCGCCTTGCTCTACGAACCTTTCTGCCCCCGTGTTGAGCGGGATGCCTTGAGCTGGGTCGTCAGGGTATAGATCAAGGAGCTTTTTGACGACGGCGTCGGGGAATCCAAAACCGGTGCTCCCTTTGACAAAGTCGTAGAGCTGCTGCGTCGTGTTTATCACGCCGCCGGCGGGCGCGTTGTCGGTCCCTTCGTCAGAGTTGGAGCCGTAGAGATGCGGGATGTGGGCGAAGCGGCCGGTATGTAGGAGTTCTGTGGGATAGTTGGGGATGGTGTCGCCATCGACGGTGGGGTACCAGCCTGGCCCTTGGATGGGTTTTGCGAGCAGTGGGAGGAGCGTTGGGTAAGGTACAGTACGGAGGCATGCAAGTGTATCTGGCACATCTGTGCAGTTGGTCTTGTCTACAATGTTATCGTAGATGGGCTGGTACCAATCTGAGCCGTTGTACCATGCCGTTGCCGCAGAGCCAGATTCTTGAATGCTTCGATGGAAGAGGCCGTCTGTTCGACCGCCATAGCTCATGAGCAACTGACCGACTGCAAAAGATCCCGCTGATTCTCCCCAGATAGTCACGCTGTCCTTGTCGCCACCAAAAGCGCCAATATTCTCGGAAATCCAGGCAAGGCCTTTGCGCATGTCTCGCAGCGCCAGGTTGGTATTGCCAGTGCCTTGAATCTCGCGCGAGTACATCATGCCCCAGCCTCCCTTCCGATAGTTGATGCTCGTCGCAATAATGGGATTACCGATTTCCACACTCCTTTGGACAAGATACGTGAGGTTGTAGTTTGGCAACGCCGATGTACCAACCTGATACGAACCGCCGTGAATCCAGACAGCGACTGGCAATCTCGAGGACTCGTTTGCAGACAGACCCGATGGGCGCACAACGTTGATACTCAGACAGTCTTCGCTCATACCAAACTCGGCATCTCTCTCTGGCTGTGGATCAGGACAAGCATTTCCGTACTGCTTCGCTAGACGCGTGCCGTTCCATGTCTCGTTCAGCGATTGAGGGACAAGGAAGCGGTTCTGTCCTCCAGTATCCTGCGCGAACGGCATACCAAGGAACACATCCTGTTCGAAGCTAGGGAGATATAAGCCTTCGTATGTGCCATTGAGGACCTTTACGGTTGGCTCAACAGCCGAGGCAATCGTCGTGAGGAGGCATGACAACGCGCTCCACTTCCAGGCTCTTGCTGCAACTGCCATGATGGCGACTTGACTTTTGCCGAACGTTTCTGGCGACAGGAAGGGAATATCGAGCCATGGAGCGGCCATTGATCACCTTTGTACATGTCGACCTTGGCTAGCGGCAATGACACCCATGAACTCTCGGTACCTAAGCTTAACGCTCCTGCACAGTGATAGTTCGTGTTCCCCGGCCGTACTACGGAAGCATCCTTTGATTCCTTGCCGATCGTTGAGCTTGCGGGAGAATTAGCGAATAAGTGCGAAGGTCACGCAACAAATGAGGCAGGTGGTTGGCTAAACATGCAAGCCAAGCGACATCGGCTTTAACGTACGGGATCGTCGTGCCGTCCATGTCAGAACAACATGAGCTTATCACAACCAAAGATGGGAATAAACATGCTTCAACGGAGAGCGACTTATCATGTTTCCAAGTTATTGAGATAGAAAGATGTCCCGAACCAAGATCATTGAGAACTGGATAAACACAAATACAGGACTAGACGTAGGTTCGAAATAAGATATAGCTAACTCTACTAATCCATGAAGAAGATAACTGCGAAGCAACGCGAAGGCAAATGGGTATCATAAATTACATGTACTGAACATGATGAAATTTTTTCCGTTAATGCCTGGTTTAAGCTCTCGCCGTGAAGCCACCCTCATTCATTTCATGCGGGTGTCAAGCAACCGGGAGGGATGACAAAACGCCCCATGCCGAGCAACACCCTTTGCTGAACCCCT
>Ga0115847_100037_pt1 | contig 27362 bp, 20 predicted proteins | sample InSIn5SAF170_FD_83861 | JGI IMG/M metagenome (GOLD analysis project Ga0115847, IMG submission 83861)
TGGTATCTGTTCTCGTTTAGGTCCACTTCCTGACTTTGCTATTGCGGGCATTCGATCATGTTACACGCCGTTTTGTTCTATCTCGAGATTGATGAGTGGTGAGAATGCAGCGGGTAGAAACGTGCTTACGACGTCCTGGCAGACGGGACTGGTGTGGGTTGCGTGCCACTCTTCACTGGTGTTTGTATCAGTGTCGAATACAAGGCTCCGCACGGGTCAGTCAGCAACTTACCAGGAACCTTTGGCACTTGCGACAACGCAGTCGTTAGTGCTGGCTCCGCGGTGATCACTCGCAATGCCTCTGCTCGGCACCCCTGTCTAGGTTGTAACCACCTCGCCGACCAGATTTTCCCAGCGCTTCGGCGTCGCACAGTAACGGACGAATCGTTCGAAAGAAAGCAGACTGCAGGGTCGCCGGAATCCCGACAGGGTTCTTGGAAGCAGGGGCTGAAGTGCAAGGCTACTGAAGCCGGCGAGCGGGCCAAAGCTTTCTGTATGTTGTCAAGGCTCCCTGTGGGTTCAACCAGACGACCACTTGATTGAATTTCAATGGTCTGGTCATAGATACGACCTACGCATAGACAAAAGCCCTCCTGGTCATACGTGCGGTGTGTTATTGCTGGTAGATGAGTAGTGTTCAACCTGTATGCTTAGCGCATTGTGACCTCGTGTCGTCCCCAGTACCTGGATAAATCCTTCAAGATCTTGACAGGGTACAATTCTTCTGTGTACCCTTGGTTGTCTTGGTATATTTTCGTCAAACACTTCCTGAAAGGGCAGGTGGCTGTGGACCACAGGCCTTTGGGGCGTCCGAAGAACTCCGCATCATCTGGCGCAACTGATGGTACTTAACGGCCATCCGGTCGTATAGATGGTCTTTGTCGGTGACCCAAGCAGGCGGTAACAAGCCAAGAGCGCACCCTGTGGTCGGATGTGGGCGCGATGAATGCCATGTTCCACGCATATGAGCGCCGTGGCTGCAGGAATTGATTGCATTTGAAACGGCCATGAGCGCCAGCGAACGCCACGCGTGGGACAACGCAAATGCGTGTAGGCATAATGCAGTGGATGAGCGGTATGTGGAGTATGATGTGGATCGCATCGAGTAAGAAGCAAGCACGAGATCAGAAAGGCGCTAATAGCCTAGCTTCCGAGGCGACACGATGACGCTTGACGAACTGGGAAGGAAGCACCTGCATATCAAAAGCAAGCACGGCCACATGTTCCTGTCCTACCACATCCTGTAGGTAACGAGAGCAGCACTTCGCAGATATCAGATAATAATTTGCTAAGAATACCGAAAGGAACAATTGCGCCATAGCCCTAGGATCCACACCGGACGCCGTCTCTTGCCTTGAGTATGTACAATGCATGACCTATACACAACGCATCCCCTCGGACGTATATCCAATTTGAGCAGCATGAAATACCTCGACGCGGGTACCAGGGTGGGACCCAACCGTCTGGATCGATAGAGCGCCACACTACATGCCTCACAAACAAACCTGATAATAATGTCTACTGTATTATCGTACAACAGCCGTCGAGCTTGAGGTGAGCGGGCGCCGTTAGTTGCCAGCGCTATCTCGAATTAGCTTTGTTCAACGTATTCATTGCCGCACTCACCTATAGGCGCCAACAGATCCATTGACCACTAGGGGAGGCCCAACCTGCCCAACAACGGTCGTATCTTGATCCAGGCGGACCTTCAAGGTCATACCCCTGTGCGGTTTGCGGTTGAGGTGGGTCACCGCGAGCTGTGCTTCGTGGGTCGAGGCAAACTTGGCGGTTGCCACCCCCTTGGAAATACCCGAACGATCTCGGTGTACTTTGCAATCTACGGGCCGTCCCACTGTGTAGAGCAAGTTCTTGAGCTCGTCTGAGCCAACCTTGTAGCTGAGATTCTGGATAAAAATGCCGCGAGACTCGGTAAGTACCGCTCCGTCGCGGATGTTCACTGGCATGCCGCTGTTACTCGCAGAGTAGACTGGAGGTTGAACCACCACTGGCTGCATTGGTGGCATTTGGGTTGCGTAAATTGGCTGTATGGCATAAGATGTCGTTGCGGGGTACACAGGATAAGAGTAACCTTGTGGGACTGCCATGTATTGTGCGGGAACAGCGGCATACGGCCTGCCGCTGAGTTGATTAACTCTGCCGATGTCGATGCCGCATAGTCCGGCAGAGTGTTGGCCGTCAGCTAGTCCCGGGAAATGTACAGAACAATTGCACTTCATGAGTCGGAATCCATCGCTACTGCGACGTGTCTGCCATACATGCACCAGCATGCCTTGTGACCGGAAGAATGTTTCTAGGAATGTTCAATTCTGGACTTCCCTAAGATTAGAGAAAAGCATGATACTCACTGTAAGCAGCATCTGCGTCTTCCTTGTCCTTGAGTCTGCACCAGCCCTGCATCTCGCCTCGACGCTGGCTTTGACTTGCGTACACGTCAACCCATCCAGGCTGCTCCCGGACCACTTTTCGGATGTGATCTTTGAACTCTTGCCAGCCTGAAAGATAGGGCGCGAAGCGTGTCAATCCAGCAACGACAAGTAAGAAATCCCCATCTCCTTCTTTCCAGCTTGTTGAGTACGACATGATTGGTTTTGTGGTAGTATATGTATGACTCAGTCGACCGTTGTCCGAAAGGCTCAGATTGGAATATTTTGGTGGATAGGCTAGAGGAAAGGGCCGATAGAGCTCAATACTGAAGTGTGCTATGCCAGGAGGTTTGTGAGAGGATGGTGAAGTTGACCGGTGGGCTTGACAGCACTGGGCAACATCATGGCGATATATATACCAGTACTCGGCGAAGAATGAAGCACGAGCTTAGTCCCAGGATACGAATGCCCGCAATAGCAAAGTCAGGAAGTGGACCTAAACGAGAACAGATACCAGCCGAGGAAGTCATTTTGCGAACGAGTGGACACATTCATCGACTAGATACGCACTATCCTGCCTGTGACGTTGCAGGGACTCGAGGTGTTCACACTTAAAGACAAGTGCACATCGCCCGCGTTCCCCGGTGGTGTTGCAGTTCTAGGCCCGGCAAAAACATTGTGAGGTGCTCCGCTTGAAGCCGCCTCTTGGTCCTGTAATCGGTCTAATGGCGGAACAAGTGGAGTCTTCGGACACTAATTGCAAGTCCCTTGCGCGCGGACGTAGGTGTATGTGTCCCAGGACAGCTGACCACGTGTGTCATAGGCGGATAAGCGAGAGTCCCCTGTAAGATCTGTCGTTGCCAGATCGCGGGGACAGGATCGTGGCGGTACAGGGTATTTGCACAGGTCGCCGACCAAAAAAAGAAAGTACGCCAAGCGCAACTTGAACACCTGTGACTTTCGTCAACTCAATGCCGGCGATTAGTGAACTAATGTCTTCGTCACATCGGTTCCGGAGTGTCCAACGGATTGTGTGAAGATGCATAATCTTACTCACGGGAAATTTGTCGTGTCGAGATGCGAACGACTCGTGCCCCTGCGAAACTGTACATTTGAGTGACAGACTGCGGCTCAAGTTTGAGATCATGCAGTCAGGCCAAAGCTGGCCACGCGCTTCATCTGACTGCAGCGAGCAGATATTCTGTGGCGGTGGTTGATCAACAATCCCAAAGTATCAGTCTTTGATCAAATCCGCCGCTGATCAAGACCTCGCGAGCTTCTGTCGACTCGCTCGATTCATTATCGCACGTCTCAAGGATTCCAGCCCATAGACAGCGAAGCTTGCTACCTGGTTCGTGTGCCTCCATGTTCGCAACAAGCTTCCCACTGTTCGTTTCAACGCCCCGAACGACGCCGTCATCTGAGCTGACATACAGACCCGTGCCGTCAGGTCGCCAAGTAAGTCGTGGGGTGGAATAAGCAGTCTGTGGTGCCATGGTCGATACGTTAACCAATATGGCCGCCTCTTCTCTCTCTGCAATCAGAAGCTCAGCGCGTGCTTGCGAAGCTTGCGTGAGTGCAGCCGGCTCTGCAGCTTCCGCTCCAGCCGTCTCATGTGTGTCCGCGGCCCGTGTCGGCGGAAGGAGAAGCTTCAAGATGAGTATCTTCATATGTGGCGTCGATGAGGTCGCAACCGCAACGATGGACGGATCAGTGGGGCAAATTCGGACATCTGCCGGAGTGAACGCCACCCATGCGTTGGAGTGTGGAGCCAGGTTCTGCTTTCCAAGGAGCTCGAATGCTGAATCGTCGCTCTGAGGCACCGAGTAGTAGTACAAGAACGTAGAGTCTCTGCGTGCGACCAACAGAATTGGAGAACCGTTTTCCGGCGATCTCACGAAGAGTAGAGTTTCCGGGATGCTTGTCAGTGTGAGAGTGTACAAAGGTTCGCCGATGCGTAGGGCGCCTCCACCAGTGGAGACTCGGTAGAGGAACACTTTCGAGTCCCAGCCTGCACTTGCTACAAGCACTGAGTCGCCGTCAGACCAGCTGGCTATTTTGACGACATATTTGGAATGATCCTTTCTTTCATCCAGGATCTGGTCGCTTACAGTGTCGTACAGCAGCAGTTTGCCAGACATGGAGGCGATCATCATATATTGTGAGCCTATGGTAAGTATGTCCAAGATCGGTGAGTCCTGAAAGCTAGTGTATGAGCGAGCGAGCTCCAAACTCGGTGAGGACGGATCCAGAAGGTGTAGTTGCCGGTCGGCGGTTGTCACAGCGACATATTGTCTGACGCTGGAGTACGACGGAAGCTGCAGCATGAAAGCAGCTACGCTCAAAATATTAGAACGGCTGGGCAGTGAAGCCAACACAGCTGGTTTGGAAGGCGCTGGTACTGCCCACTCGCGTTTCCCATCTTCAACACCAAGCTTCTCAAAATTGAGGCTAAGGTCGAAGGTCTTCTTCTCGTGGAGTATAGACTCTATAGTCACTGTACTACTCGACCCGGCACCAGTGTCGGAAGGTAGGTCGGCTTCTTTGACAAAACTCTTCAATGTCTGCACAGTGTGAGCGCGTGGAGGCAACTGCGACATAAGCTACGTCATACCTCGGTGTAGCCGTTGGTTCTGAGGAACCGGGCAACAAGCTCAGCCGCGGACGGCAGCATGACAGGCGGCTAAAAATGTCTCGCGTCCAAAGAGCAAGTTGGATCGAGTCTGCTGTTGGACTTGTGTCACTGCAACGTGAGGGAGCGTCGCACTGCGGTGCAGGAGCGAAGCGAGCTAGCGCCACACTAAGTCCCGCCACCATGCCAAAATCTTACTCACGTGCACTAACACTTACACAGCGGACGCCAGGTAATCAGACATGGAGGTGGGAACGTCGAGAAAGTCGTACAGAAGCTTGGCTAACTTTCTCAGAGGCGCACGGCACTTACGAACGAGCTCGTTGCGTTGCAGCAACAAACACCCGAGCAGCCTTATAGCATAGTACATCGCCTCAGATTGGCAAAAGCGTACAGGGATCTTGGATATCCTGATCTTGCCGTTGGCGACGCGTACAAAGCGCTGTTACTTGTTGATGAGGTGGCCGAGGAAGGAGAATACCACGAAGAGGCAGTTGAGGCTGCGAATGCGGACTATCTCTCCGAAAAGGTCGCCGGCTTAGACATCGACGCTGGCAATAATGCTGCGACTGAACAGGATGACAAGGTGATCTTCTGGGCGCAGAATGATCTTTCGAGAACAGCGTATGTAAGGGGAGAGCTCGATTGGTGTGAATTTCTGATCGCTTACTGACATGGCAAGGCATGATATTCTAATCGAAGCTCTGCTAGCTTGCAGGTGCTTTCGCAGCGCCTTCGATTATATCGCGCGAGCGCAGAGAGCCTTCCTGGATGACAAGACGTTCAACAAGTATGACGACGAGCTGACATCAAAGCTTCGGACCCACTACGAGAAAGAGGGGGAAAATGTCGACGATGTTGAGGTTGAAGATTATCCTGACAAGGGACTTGTCCGCCGTGAGAACTATCCTTGGAATGAATTCGAGCCAGACCGACATTCCGATGAGTGTTTGCAATTCTTGAATGACGAACTAGCGAGTATAGCTCCTAAGCTAGAAGTCAGGGTCTCCGAGCTGCCGTTGCTCTCGACCGATCCATCAGTTCAGAGCTCGAGTGCAGAGCCTCAAATCGTGAAGCAACTAGGTGTGTTTGCGAAGGAGAACATCGCGCCTGGAGTCGAAGTTCTGAATGAGCGGTCCCTCTTGACAGCTATCTCCCGGCGACACGATACATACTGCGACGCATGCAGTACCACATTACCCGACACCCCGGAGGCAGAGCAGAGTATCGTTTCCTGCGAAGAGTGCGACGAGGTATTATTCTGCAGCGAAGAGTGCCATGACTTGGCGCAGGACCTATATCACCCTTCTATCTGTGGAGTAAGCGTGGATCAGGGTAATGTTCCTGCTCGCGAAGCTGCAGACTCTCTTTATTCCATTCTGCTTGTACGAGCGCTAGCTCTCGCGGAGACACAAGAACTTCACCCACTGGAGCTGAAGGAACTCCGCTACATCTGGGGCGACTACCATGGCAAAGACTTGGACACAGCGTGGCAACTGGACTCAGCTGATCAGCTTGTTGATGCCTTCGCCGGTGTTTCACAGACTCTGCCCTTCTCATTCAACAACAATGTCATCAAGCCGCTGCACATCCTAGAGAAGATGGACGTCAACATCTTTACACAAAGCTATCGATATGACACCTGGGTGTTCAACACAATATACGCAAAGCTGAGAGGTACCGCATCAGCGCAGCAGGGACTGGATGGGCGACCGGAGATTGGTGCTGTGCACCCCATGTGGTGTCTGGCCAACCACAGTTGCGATCCAAACGTAGCCTGGGAGTGGCAAGGAACCATGAAGTTCTGGACACGGGAGAAGCTCGTTGATTGGAAAGGAAGAGATCCAAGTAAAGGTCCTGGTCTGAAAAAGGGCGAGGAAGTGTTTGGACACTACTGCGATGTTAGACTGCCGGTCAAAGAACGCAGAGAATGGGCAGTAGGTGCATTAGGCGGGGACTGCATGTGTCCACGATGTGTCTGGGAGGAGTCAGAGCAACGATGCCTCGATGCTGCAACGTAGTCTGGCGTAGATCCTTCGGGGAGCTGGCGGCTCACTCGATAGCCCTGGCCGTGCGACAGAAGATAACCCCACGCCCAGACAGCAGTCAATCTTCGACTACCTAAACAGATCTCAAAATCGACGCTAAGCAATGTGTAGATCGTGTGCAACGCCGGTATACCGGGGAAGCATCATGTGCGTGCCGGGGCACCCATGCCCTTTCCACCCTGGTCCCAAACGTCCTACAGAGCCACGCTAATCTTCCGCCAAAACAGTCCTCACGCATAAGATCTACACCCACCGCCCTTCATTAAGGCAGTGAGATGCTTTTGTGGTATCAGACCACTCTATGCTTGAACGTGACACCGGCTATTCGGTTCCGAAGGATTTCGGGATGGGACCTGCATACCACTGCTATTCTACTGTTGTTCAGCGACACCGTTTCCTTCTTTCGGACACTTGGAGTGTTCCGGTGACGGGACTTCCCACATGTTGGCGCGTTTGACGCGCTGCGAGCTTCTGCTTCACTTTGCGACATGCACGTTGTGGGCATGGTACCTCATCGGTGTGCGATACGCACAGCTTTGAATGTATCCCGAATGCCACTTCCTCAACATCATGAGGCTACATTTACCAATTATCCCATGTTACCTCTCGTATGAAGCACTGGTATGACACAGGAAGGATCAACATCGAATACGCGCAATAGTGCAATAAAGATGAGGTAGCATTAACCCTTGGCGCAGCCTTGCCCACCTTCCTTTCCACCGGAAGGATCCTTCTGCATCAAGCGTCTGTTCCGACAACACGTACAGCAAGAAATGCCGTGGCGCATGTTCCACGAAGCGAGATCATGTGGGTCTCGCTGCATCGTCATCTGTTATTTGCTAAGTTCTTCGGTCGCGCTTCCGGCTTCATTGCTTTTTGCGCATCCTGCCCTCCTGGCTGACCGGCCGGCACGTGTGTCTGAACCGCAAAATATGGGAATAACATTTCCAAGTTTGCGGGCAATTAGTGACAAATATCTGCCGACGCGAGACCGCCGGTGAGGCAGATGTGAGGCGTGAGTGGCCCAGAAGTCGGCGAGGTAGATGCCAACATCATTGCACCACAATCACTTCGAATGCTCCTCGGACAACGTTCAAGATCTCGCGTATCGCTCTGGAGGCCTTAACGGCGTTGAAAGCATGGTATGACCACTTGGGTAATATTTCTAGATTTTTCAGACTCGGCGATAGTATCATCTGCAACCATTTGCTCGATCGAGGAGGTCCTTACGATAGCATTCGACCATTCGGCGACCTCGCTACAACCCACTGTGGAGGTCTTCATAGCAGCGAATCCATCCAGCTGTCTTCTCGTTCTCGCTCTCGCTCTCAACATATCCCATCGGCTTATTCCGTTGAACAGCTTTCCTTCCTCATTTTTCTTGCTCACTCACGTGCTGCGCCATAAACGATCGACTATTCCCCCTGAACTGCCTTCTTTTCTGAATTCTTTGCTCTGAAAGCCCTAATACACTCCCCTTAGTCACGCGTCTCAAAATACGTTCGATATGGAATGCTGTCGACACTTGCTCGCGGATCTGGCGCAGCTAGGTACATGTTGACCAATGCAGCGATTGCCTGAGCTTCTTCTTTCACAGCCCAGTGATGAAGAGGATATCTTCGTCCATGAAGTTAGGATATGAGCACTCCTCTTCGGCGTTTGAGTTTGTGTCTGGTGGGCTGACACAGAAACCGCCGCAGCCATCGAAGCCACTGTCGCACTTTTCACAGAGTGGGCTTGAGGGCTCTTCTGTCGATGTCGATGGTGGTGGGGAGGATTAAATTGGTGAAAAGATATATCTTCAGAGGATGAGCTACCTACTGCAATTGAACCTGAGAGTGAGAAGCTGTACTGCGCAGCTGTGTTCTTGAAGTGGTCGTGGATGTAGCCCCAGTGCACTTCGTTGGTAAGAGACATTGTGATGACGGTATCAATATCTTCCGACTTTGTCGAGGCAGATGCGAAGTTGTGTACGGATGTGTGGTAGTCTGAATGTGTATTGACATAGTATATCTCTGGCAATTATTGGAGTATGATTTCCGGAGTTGAACCATGGTTGAAAAGCTCTAGAGTCCGTGAACCACAGGTGGTGTGCTCAAGCAATTTCGCATATTGCTGCAATACTCGACTGAACCACGGAACCTCAGTTCCCCAGCCTCTTCTCCCTGATGCCCCACGCACATATCGCACTGCCAGCAACGAGCACCACACTCACGCCTAGGGCCGCCCTGGTAGCCTGGCCGTAGCACTCGCGCACGATCTCCTGCAGATGAGGCTCTAAGCTCCGGTAGTACGCAAGACCTGCTCTTACACGCTCTGCGATCTCATCAGCATCGTTATTGCCATTGAGTGCAGCCCTTAGACCTGAGCGCAAAGTCTGGTTGAATGCTGTTGCGCACATGGATACGCCGAAGACGGAGCCGAGAGAGCGGAAGAGGTAGCTGCATGCCGTTGCAACGGCTTGATCAGCATGTTTAGCATTCGCGACTGCAGAATGTTAGCAGATTGACGGCACGTCGATGATTGTATGACTTACTGAGGCCAATCAGAGTAGTTGTCACTCCAATACCATTGGAAAAGCCGCAAATGCATGTTCCAACAACTGTGACTGGAAGGCTTCGCATTAACGTTCCAGCGAAAAGAAGGATGATTGACAGGCCGATTGTCAAGTTCGAGTAAGCGATCACTGTAATCCAGTAGTACTTCGCTGTGCGCTTCATATAGAAACCGCCGAACAGCGAGCCGCTGACGCCCGAGATGATGGACGGTACGAGCAGAAGCCCGGCTTGAGAGGCGCCGTATCCATATGTGACCTGCCAGTAAAGTGGGATGAAGAAGATCGCTGCCAGCCATCCACCAAATGCGAAGAAGTTGCAAAGGTAGCATGCGACCAGTGATCTGTCCAGGATGATGTGGCCTGGCGCAAACGGATGTTTTACAACATACTTCTCAACGATGATGAAAAGGACAAACAGCGGAGTGGTGCAAAGTCCCGCGATAGCGAATGGGTTGCTCCAAGCAATGTTTGACCCGCGATCGAGTCCGACGAGGAGGCCGAAGATGGCAACGATGAGGATCAGAGCTCCAAGAAAGTCGATCTTTGCTAGCTTCTCCTTCCAGTGCGAGTCCTCTTGTTTGGGAAGCTTCAGTGCAAAAGCCACAGCAAGCAGAGCCAGTAGGCAAATGGGCCCCTGAGCAATGAAAGACCATCTCCACCCGATCGTCTCTGCAAGAAGTCCACCCAGAGGCGCGCCGGTGGCAGCTCCGCTTGCATACACCAAGTTGATGTAGCCTTGCCAAGTCCCTCTATCTCTCAAACTGACAATATCAGATAGCATGATGCTCACGCAGACTGTCATGCCGCCTCCTCCTATGCCTGCAAATGCTCTTGCCGCGATCAATTCGCCGATGGTGCGCGCGAAGCCGCAGGCCATTGCGCCGATGCCGAAGATCAGATAGCCGAAGAGCAGACATTCTTTGCGACCAAAAATGTCGCTGAGTCTGCCGTAGAGAGGTTGAAACGCGGTCAGAGTGAGGAAGTACCCAGTCGCAATCCAGGACGTTGAAGAGAGAGCCTTTAGATCCGTACCGATGATACCATAGGTCGAGACGATGAGAGTCTGGTCTGCAGCAGAGAGGAAGACCTATAGCGTATCAGTAGTTGCTCCTGATGCTTACGACAGAGGCTACTCACGCCAATCGCGATGGCTGGAAAGATGTACTTCATCCGCTTTCTGACTTCCGGCAACCCTTGGTGCTTGAAAGTCTCTCCATTGCTGGGTTGACGCTCGAGATCAGGCTCATTGTCGTTGTCCTCGACATCTGTCTCATCGTAGGGCTCAGGTTCGACAGCAGTGAGGCCGTTGGCAGGGTCGACTGTCTGGCCGTTGGGCTTTCCCAGCAATGGTGACGTCTCGGTTGGTTCCGGACGGGTGTTAATTGGCGCCATGGCAAATGATCTTGTCAGGTGCAAGTCCTGGACATAGGCAATATTTGACGGGTGTTCCTGGCGGTTACGGGTACCGAAGTTGCGATGACCCCACAATATCTGGAGTGCTTCCTATTCTGTGATAGGTAGGTGCTGGGGTCGGAGTCAATAACGGATCAATCAATCATCATCCAGGAAGTCGTGAACGTTGCTGTTTGTCTTTCGACTTTATTCGTGTCCGCGAAAATTGTTTGGACACCGACATCGCTTGATAAGGGCCACCACGAACATCGTCTGAAGCTTCCGAGGTTGATGTGATTGCAAGGGTCAAAGCCGCTAAATTTCGTCATTTCGCTACGCTATTCCCTGTCTCCGCACGGCTCCACACTTCACCACCATCTTCATTCACGATAACGACCATCTCTGACTCAGGGAACTGTCACGGGAGTTCGTGAGGTCGCGTCGCGTGTCGTGTTCATATTGCGCCCGCATAAGCACAGCCAAGACGGAATCGGCCTGGTGAGGACCAAAGCAGGTTCTGATAGGCTGGAAAGCAAACAAGCGAGACAAGTGACCCATCAAAACGTCCCAAACAGGTATGATCCAGACTTCATTGAGAGCACACGATCCTTCATGGACAGCATGTGTTTGAAGAAACTGGGAAGTCGCGTTCAAAGCCGGTTGCTTACTCCCTGCACCATTGGTAAGCGAGCTCATGGCTTGACCGATTTGCAGCTCCTCAGCTTTGTATTCCTTTTACCTCCGAAGCAGACTGGCAAATCTACGATCCCCACTTGAATGAGCGCACCACAGATCAGCACTTCCTTCGATCCCAAGTCCAAGATGGCAACAAACAACGCCGAAGACTTCGTCCCTCTCAAAGGCACATGTGTCTGCAAAACCATAACCTACACCCTGACCGCCCCACCAATGATAACGCACTGCTGCCACTGCACATACTGCCAGAAAGAAACCGGATCCGCATTCGCCCTCAACACAGTAATCGAGACCTACAACTTCAGCATAACATCGCACGCACACCCCGCATTCGCACACCGACCGTCTCCAAGCGCGCCCGACGGTTCAAAGCATCTGGTAGCCTATTGCCCGAACCGAGACTGCAACACCGATATCTTCAGCTACTACGGTGGGAATAGGGCGACTGTGTATCTGAAGTGTGGGACATTGGATCACGAGAGCAGGGCGAGGGTCAGGCCGGATGTGCATATCTTTACGAATACGAAGGTACCATGGATCGACCTGAAAGGCGAGGAAGAGAAGGGGATTAAGGTGTGCGAGGAGTTCTACGACCACAAGGACGTATGGACCGAAGAGAATCTGGAGAGGCTGGCAAAGCTCAGGACATGGAAGGCTGAGCAGGGCCTGTAACGTGGTTGAGTAGACCCTGGAGGTACTCAACCACAGTTCGCATTGTGATTCTCATTCGAATTATTGCATTCTGTGTGTATAGGAACGGCATCTTCGGCCATGATCTTCCTCTCGATCCAAAGCCAAAATAATACACTCTCAACCCACAAAGCACACTCCAGATACACTTGTATCCACCATATCACCCTCAGATCAACTTCAAAGACACATACAAATCACGATGTCTTCAACAAGCACTATCCACGCCTCGCCGGCCTCCTCACAGAGCACATCGACTCCCTCCACACCAGCATCAACACCTCCTCAAAAGGTCACTCAAATCCCAGATCTCGACCCCTATGCGGCCTGGGAAGAGCAAATGCGGAGAGCGCACGAAGCACGTATCCTGTCGACAAGTGTAATGATCGAAGCCAACTGCGGCAAGCCGGCTGCTTTGGCTTGGGAGATTGGACAGGGATATCACAGGATGCTTCCTCAGTGATTAATTGATCCTCTTAAAATGTGCACGTATCTCCACGATATACTATGGGGTAGCACTTGCTAGCGAAGGAAAAGGGTATATGTGACTAGTCTTCTCGCACGAAATTTCATCAAGTCAGAAATGGAATAAAGTGACCGCGAAACAGACGCCGTCCAATGTCGTGACTACCTCCAGCGTCCACTGCGATCGTTGTCTACTTTCTCTTCTCGGCCTCTCCGTCAGCGGGCTTGACTGCAGTGCTGCCTTCCAGGGGCGGGATGTAGCCAAGCTGCTTCTCGTTACCGCCCTCGAATGGCGTGAATGGCGTGGGCCCGCCCTCGGGAGACGCCTGCCACTTCGCGATATCTGCCTTCAGCGCATCGAGTTCCTTCTTGAACTGGTTTCCAAACACGTCGATGTAGAATGTCGCACCGTTGTACACGCTCCAGATGAATACCACAGTAAGGAACCCACCGCTTGCCCAGCGGTACCAGAACCAAATAGGTGCGGGCAGCATAGTAAGTACGGCGTACGAGTACTGGATGCCCATGAAGGCAGGCTCCTGCAGAAAGTCTGGGAGCGAGAGCACGATCTTGCCAATCCAGGTCTTCGCGTACGATTTGCGCAGCCAGGTGAAGCTGGTGGGGCGGCCGGCGGCGATCTTATCTCGACGACGGACAGTGATGAGGAAGTGGTACGTCAACTGCCAGACAGCGTAAGGGATGGTCGCCCAAAGCATCATTTGTGGCAGACTGTAGTGGTGCGGGGACGCAGGGTCAGAGTGCTTGATGGCGTAGATGGCAGGGTAATGCTCTTTCTGAAACTCGGGGTCGAGGAGATGCACAATGCAGTGGAGTGTCACGCATGGCATGATGTGAATGAAGAGACTGTACTAGTTAGTGTAATGCTTGTGAAGTTACTCGAGGAGACGCACCTGACGACCTTGTCCATCGAGTGGAACACGAGCGAGTTACGCCACATGATGATTGCGATGGCGTTGTTGCCCATGATGAGGCAGTATGTAGCAATGAACAGGCGTTTCGACTGCGGAAATACCCAAATACTGAGGACGGCGAGAATGTTGACAAAGTAGCACAGATCAGCCAGGAAGTAGTGGTAGCCCTTCTTGTGGTAGGTGTAGTAGCGGATGGGCATGAACCAGAGGAGCTGCGCAGTGTACCAGTGTGGGAAGAAGTCGGGATGCAGACCAACGAGGTACCCAGACACGAAGATATTCATGACGGCAGCGATGAAAGAAGCCTTCTCTCGTGCTGTTACGGTCAAGGACTCGTTGAACCGCGAGTTGAGCCGGTCGACCGATTTACGCACACGTTTCTTGTATCGCTCGAGCTGCTCGCCCTCGGTGGGCACCCGTCTCCGCCATTCATCGACAACCCGATCTCGTGTGATGCCTCGGTCCTTGGCCTGGTTCTTCAGCTTCGCGGTCTGGTTCGAGATGGAGGCCTGCAGCTTGTCGAAGCGTTCTGTGAGGGCCATGTTCTCGATGAAGTCGAACATGGTCAGTCGCTCGACTGGCGGGAAAAAGGCGGTGTCGTCTTCGGAGTCATCGTGGTAGGAACTGTTGGATACGGAGTTGGAGCGAGAAAGCCCAGGTGTAGAGGTAGGCGCTGGGCGCGAGCGCGAGGGTTCTCCCAGCAGCGCTGAGCCCGCGTGTGTAGAGTCGCCGGTGGTAGGATTGGCGGACAGGTCAGAGACACCCAGCTGGGGCTCTGACTTGGTTCTGGGGTCCTGGGTCGACATGACGGGCAGGTCCTCGGGGACTATCTCGAGACTGGAAGGCGTGCGGCGGTGCGAAGGTCGCTGCAGATGGCGCGGAGGGGAACCTACAGCCATAGCGTGTCAGTATCAGTCTGCTCTTGACACCCATCGCAACAGGAAGCCGCGACTGTTTCATAGGGAAAGCGCGTACGGTGATGATGACCAGCTTATCACGACGAAGACCCTGCGCCTGTTCGCATGACACGGCGGTGCGGGGCAGATCTAAACGCTGGTGCTCAAGCTGTCTTTGAGCGGTCGAGGAGTTGGATCGTGGGAGAATGCAAGCTGGTGATTGGCAAGCAGCGTTGTGGCAGCTGCAAGAACGCGATATAGGCAGAGAGTCACGAGGACAAAGGCTCAGTAGATGGTGACAGATCGTGCAGAGGATAGCAAAGGATAGTTGCAAAACAAGCCGAGCACACCGCTGCCAAAATAACGTGGAAGTCGAGAGCCAGCTCACATGCACCAGGCCCTGTTTCGTCACTGTGGAGCCTTGCGACGGGGATCATTCGCTATGCTGCAGTCGTGCTAGCTACGGCGGGCGGCCTGTTCGCTGCGAGACGCGTCCACGCGAACCTGAGCTTCGTCGACGCGCAGGACCGCCCCGCGACAGCTGCCACGGCAATCCACCCACACACCGCGCACCGGCTTCGTAGCTCGCGCGCATACGGCCGCCATCATGGGCAAGCTCGTGCGCCTCGAAGTTTACAGTAGAGCTGACCCGCGCGCACTTGCCTGCATACGCTGACCCGCGCAGACTTCAAGTCCTACCGTGGACGCCACACGCTTTTGTTCGCCGACTCGTACTTCACCTCCATCATCGGCCCCAATGGCTCCGGCAAGTCGAACTCCATGGACGCCATCTCCTTTGTGCTTGGCGTCCGCTCGTCCCAGCTGCGATCCGACAAGCTGCAGGACCTGGTCTACCGCGGCCGCATCATCCGCGAAGGGAGGGTCAACGCAGACGGCACCGTGACCGAGGGCGACGCGAACGGCGAATCGCAATCGAATGGCGACACACAGGACAATGGCGACACCCAGTCCAGCACACAGACAGAGAATCCCCAGACCGCCTGGGTGAAGGCCGTCTACGAGGACGACGCCGAGCAGGAGCACGAGTGGCAGCGCAGCATCACAGCCTCCGGCGCAAGCGAGTACCGCATCAACCGTCGCCAGGTCACCGCGAAGGAGTACAATGACGCACTGGAAGAGCACAGCATCCTGGTCAAGGCGAGGAACTTCTTGGTCTTCCAGGGTGACGTTGAGAAGATCGCGACAATGGCGCCCGACAAGCTCACCGAGCAGGTTGAGCGCATCTCGGGATCTCTCGAGAAGAAGGCCGACTACGACAGGCTGAAGGCCGAGGCCGAGGCTGCGACCGAGGACAATGCCAAATTTTTGCACGAGCGCCGTGGCATTAACGGAGAGCTTAAGACATACCAGGAGCAGAAGGCCGAGGCGGACGAGTACGAGCGCAAACTGGCCGAGCGCGATGAAGCTGTGGTCACCAAGACGCTCTGGAAGCTGTACCTGTACCAGCAGACCATGGAGAAGTCGCGCAACCGGATTGCATCCCACCAGGAAGAGCTGAAAGAGCACAAGCGCAGCGTCGAGAAGTACCACAACAAGCACGAGCAGGAGAGGCAGGCCGAGGCCAAGGTCAAGCGCGATGTCACAAAGACGGACCGCAGCATCAAAGACAAGGAGAAGCAGATCGAGGACACCACAAATGAACTCGCTCCTGTCGAGGAGACGATTCGCCTGCTCAACAACCAGCGACAAAAGAACGACGCCGTACTCGCCGACCTCAGGAAGAAGCGCGACACCGAAGCTCAGCAAGTGCAGAAAGTCAAGAAGGACCTTGATCTCGTGCAGAAAGCCGAGAAGAAGTGGGAAGACGAGTTCAAGGCTGCCTCGCAAAGGCAGGGTCGTGAGCTGTCTCAGCAAGATCTTGAAGAATACAACAGACTGCGCGGTGACGTGGTCAAGCGAACCCACGCCGACCAAATGCAGATCGATCGTCTGAAGCGTGAAGTCGACACAGACCGCGATCTCGTCAGGAACCTGCAGCAGAGTGTCGACACTCACGAGAAGGCCGTCGAGAGATTGACTGCAGACCTCTCCCGCTTTGAGGACCGACAGAAGGAGCAAAAGTCACAGATCAAGGAGCTCGAGTCTGCAAGAAACTCGAAGCAAAAGGAGCTCGACAAGCTGCGTTCCGATCGCCGACAGCTCGAGCTGACTTACCAAGAGAAAAACCAGATGCTGCAGGAGTCTGCGACACAGCTGAGCATAGTCGAAGGCAGTCGGCGCGAATCGCGAAAGCAACAAGAAGCTCGCAAGGCCATCGACCGATTGCGCGTGCGACTTGGACCTGAGAAGGTGTACGGCAGGTACAGAGATCTCTTCTCGGCAAAGCAGGCCAAATTTCGCAAGGCTATGGGCCGCGTGTTTGGACCTCAGATGGAGACCGTGATCGTCGACACGGAGGCCACAGCGAAGGAGTGCATTGCGTACCTGAAGCAGGAGCGCATTGGTATCATGTCCTTCGACCCGCTCGACTCGATCCAGATAAAGGCCGTCGACCCTCAGCTCAAGGGTACACATAAAGGCATGCGTCTGGCTATTGACTGCATCAACTATGAGCCCAAACACGAGCGAGCAATGACCGCAGCGTGTGGTAGCACCATGGTCTGCGACACCGAAAAGATTGCCAAGGAACTGAGATACGAGCGTCGCGTACAAGCAAAGGCTGTCACACTTGACGGTCGTGTCATCAGCAAGGGCGGTACTCAAACTGGTGGTGAGATTGACCGTGATGATGACGGCGGCGAGCAGTCGTGGGACGAGAAGTCTTATCAGACCCTTCGCGACCGGGTCGACTCTTTGCAGAAAGAGTTGGCCAACCTGCCCAAGCTGGAGGGCTCACGACAGCAGGAGCAGACCCTCGAAGCTGAGTTGCTAGACCTGAGCGATCAGGTCAGGCGCGCACAGGACGAGACCAAGGCTCTCACCCGCAACATCGACAGCGTAAAGAAGGAGCTCACACACCACAAGAGCGAGCTCAGAGGGGTACGGCCAAACTTCGATCAGCAGACACAACGACTGCAGAACAGGGAGGCCGAACTCCAGGGCTACCAGGACTCGGTCAACCAAGTCACAGACAGCGTCTTCGCGACGTTCTGTCAGAGACTCGGATATGCATCGATCCGAGACTACGAGGATCAGCAGGGCACAGTCCAGCAAGAAGCTGCTGAAAAGCGTCTCGAATTCACTCGTCAGCGCAGCAAGCTCCAGTTCCTCCTTAAGCAGCTCGAAGCCTCGCTTCGGGGTGTTGAGGAGCGTCTTGCGACCGCTGAAGAGAAGATCAAGCGCATCGACGAGCAACTTGTCGAGCACCAAGAGAAGCAGGAAGAGCTGCAGAGCTCAATAGACGTCCTACAGGCCGAGCTAGAGGAGCTTCAAGAGAAGCGTGAGGCTCTGGAGGAGAAGCTGACAGAACGCGCTCTCGCTGTCAGGGAGGCCCGCCGCACTCTGGATCACCGAAACGAGAAGGTGAAGAACGTTCTCAGGGCGGTCGACAGCGAAGAGGCGAAGATCAAGACCAGCGCGACAAACCGCTACAACACACTCAAGGAGTGCAGAGTGAATGAGATCAAGATCCCGCTTACCACAGACTCGAGACCACTGACCTCGCTGCCCATGACCGACCTTCCCCGCCCAGACGCAGACTCTATGGATGTCGACGAGGAGGACAACACACAGGTCCAGCAGCCCGAGATCGACGACTACGGCATCGACGTCGACTTCGACGAGCTGGAGGAAGAGCTGCGGACCGAGCTGATCGAGATGCTTGAGGCCGATGACTCGGACAACGACGCTGCACAATCTGCGCTCCTGAGCGCACTCCGCACAACCGAGCAACGCCTTACGGACACCATCACACGACTCGATACCGACATCTCCAAGGCAACGCCAAACATGCGCGCTGGTGAGCGTCTGGCAGCAACAGAAGCGCGCCTCGCAGCCATCGACACCGAGTTCGCACAGACGCGCAAGCGCGCACTCGCTGCGAAGAAGGCATTCGAAGACGTGAAGGAGCGCCGCTACGATTTGTTCATGAAAGCGTTCAACCACATTTCGGAGAACATTGGCGGAACATACAAGGACCTGACAAAGTCACCGCAATTCCCTCTGGGCGGACAAGCCTACCTCGACATGGAGGACAGCACAGAGCCCTACCTGGCTGGTCTGAAGTACCACGCCATGCCGCCGCTCAAGCGTTTTCGCGATATGGAGCACTTATCAGGTGGCGAGAAGACGATCGCCGCATTGGCGTTGCTGTTTGCGATTCATTCGTACCAGCCTTCGCCCTTCTTCGTGCTGGACGAGGTCGACGCCGCGCTCGACAATGTCAACGTGAGCAGAGTGGCGAAGTATGTCCGCGAGCATGCTAGTCCGGGTATGCAGTTCATTGTCATCTCGCTCAAGGCGGGCTTCTTCCAGGAGAGTGAGACGCTGGTCGGTGTTATGAGGGATCAGAGTAAGATGACGAGTAAATACTTGTCGCTGGATGTAAGATCACGTCAAGCTTTGTTCACAACATCCAATGCTAACGATCATTTAGTTGAGGAAGTACCCCGCTTGAAAGACCTGTATGGGGGAACAAAGATGAAAAGAATGGAGTCCGTGTCAATGCATTTCTTCGGCATCGTAAACTGTGCGACTGCGTTTCTGCAAAGCTGCTCTCTGTGTATAGTACGAGTCAATGGCAGTCCTGCGGATGTTTTTGTTACATCATGGGTCCTTCTATTTTGAGAGCTTGCTAATGAGTATAGAGGCAGGAGGGCGCGAGGTGTGAGTGGGACGGAGCTGCAGTTGCTGTGCAAATGGAGGAAGGAATAAGCAAGGGAAGAAAGACGCTTCCACGTGCAGCGACCAACAAGACAGGTGCACATTTCCACAACGAGACTATCGACAGACCAGGCAAGGGTGACTTCTTCAACTTTCCACACCATCATTGCTTTTGTACGTTCGATCCGAAGCTGGTTCTTCAGTATTTCTTGCTTTGTGCAGTGCGTGTAATACAGTTGAATGGCAGTCATGCAAATGAATCTGAACGCCTTTCACATCATGCAATAAGCTCATTCTCCGTTTTGCTCTTTGATGAAGTCATCGGTCCGGAGCTGCACTGCAATCTTTAGCGCCGCAGAAGATTCAAGAACAAGGCCGTCGAAGTACTCAGTTATAAACGGCCAGCTCATATCTGGTATGTCAGTTGTTCATGTTGGTTAGGTCTTGGAAGAGCTCTTACGAATTGATGGAAGCCTTGACATTGCTGGCCTCGCCCAATGCGCGATGTGATGATGATACATGCTGGTGCTGGACATATACTACAAACAAAACGTACAGCTCAAACGGCCTTGACCACAGCAGCCGCTGGGTGCCGTCTCTGATACTCCTGCTCCGCCTCCTCGTCATCTCCTGCTTCGTAGTAGAACTCATCATCCTCAATGTCCGCATATCCAAAGATACTGCGGTACAGCCTCTCTCCGAGGCCCTTCTTCTGCACCATCGCCAGCACCATGACGACTGGCAAATGCCACACGCTGGCCCAGAACAGCGCTCTCGCACTGCCCTTGTGCCCGTCGAACTTCCAGAACTCCCACGCCTTGTATGCCATCCAGCCATTTACGACACTGCTCGTGGCGATGTACGACATATCTGTGATGCCCGCGAGACTCAGGCCTATGCAGATGGGGAACATGAGCACCGCATAGCGCAACGCCACGCGCCCGTTCTGCCTTGGATTAACCCAAGCCAACATTCTATACCCTGCATTCTTGTACTCGTCTCTTATGCTCCAGGACAGCGAGTTGAAGTGCGGAAACTGCCACGCAAACAGCAGCGCCGCAGCCAGCCATCCGCCCGCACTCCCCTCGCCAAACAACAACTCCTCCCACGTTCCATCATGCGCATACTGGCTCGCTGCAGCCGTCCACCCCATCAGCGGCGGCAGCCCGCCCACGACCGCACCAACCCACGTATTCAGCACGCTCATGCGCTTCATAGGTGTGTAGATACCCGCGTAGAGCACGATATTCGCCGCACCCAAGAAGGCAGTTGTAGGATTGACACCAAACAGCAGCGCGCCGGTGCCCGTGATACCGCAGACGACCGCAAACACAACGGCGCCGCGCGTGCTGATCAACTTTCGAACCAGCGGCCGGTTGCGCGTCCGGCTCATCTGCGCATCGAATTTCGGCTCCATGAGCATATTAAACGCGTTCGCGGACGCACTGCACAGCGCCGTCCCCGTCGTGAGAAACAGTAGCGTGAGCGCGCTCAGACTCGGTGTGGCGGTCGCGGCGGTGCTGAGGAGTTGTGGGACGGGGTAGAGAGAGTACGTCGCGGTTGCGGTGAGTACGACGAGGAAGGAGAGCCGTGGCTTCGAGAGTGAGAGGTAGGTGAAGAAGAGCCGCTTTAGGCTTGTTTGCGAGGCTGCGCGGTCGGCGAGGCGCGCGGAGGCGTCGAGGGGGATGGGGTAGGCTTCTGTGCCTGAGGGGGTGGGTGGGGGGTTCTGGGCGGCGAGTTCTTTGGCGCGCTTCCGCCGCCGGTGCGGGAGCACATTGTCTGGTGTTTTGGATGTGGATGTGCTTGTCGGTGTGGTTGCAACTTGCTGAGATGCATCTGCGCCGCTCGTCTTAACAGCTGCAATTGAGCTCTGCAGCTCCCTTCGCGACTGCCAGAATGTTTCTTTCAACAGCGAATTCTTGCCGAAGAAGTCCTTGCTGAATGAGTTCCTGCTCTTTCCTACGGCGACCGCGCCTGACCTATGTGATGGGATGGTCGAGAAGGCCTGTCGCGGAGGCAACGGTGTCCGCGTCAGCTTCCGCCAGCATTGCAGGCATACTGTGTTCGTATCGCGACCGGCGATGGAGCGAGGCAGCCCAGGTCGAAGGCTCATGGCGGCATGGGGGAGTGTTGCGGAGCGGAGGTCATGCCATGGCACTTTTCGATGCGGCTGCATTTCGGCCAAGACCGGATCGCCGAGGCCACAACGCGTCGTCCAGTCGAGTTGAGATGATTATCAAATACAAGTCACGCGCAGGAAATGGTATGAACAACTATGCTTATAATTCTAGTAGACCGCATGGGCTATTATACATCTAAGCAGGCTGAGAAAGTGGCCATTTGACCTCCCACGCCTGAGATCAATGCAGACATCCGCCTGTCTTCAAGAAGGATACTACCGTCCATACACTATCTACTCGCTGTCGTTGGGGTTCGTGTCAGACTCGTACTCGAAGTCTGCAGGTAGGGATGCCTCCTCGTCACCCTCATCGACCAGATTATCTGTTGTGGGGTCAGATGTCTCCATCTCCTCGACACCTTCAGGTGCCTGCTCTCCGGACCCTGTAGCCCCAGGTGCGGGTGCTGGCGCCGCCTTCTTGACCTTGAGCTCAAGGAGCTCCTTGTGCTCGGAAGGCTTCGTGTCTGTAAGAAGAATTACTCCGAGAGTTGGCTGTACTTGAGTTAGAATGTGTCGTGGGGTAAGACATGGGGTTGAACTGACCTTCTTGACTGGAATGAAGCGGTCCCCAGGGAATGTGATATGCTTCACCTGAGGAGGCAGGACACGCGACATGTTACCCAGCTCGTAGCCAACCTTCTCCTTTTCGGCTTTCTTCTTGGGTGACTCTGGTGCGGCACCCTCGGCCTTCTCGTCGTCCTTCTTGTCCTCATCAAGGTCCATCTTCTCGTCATCCGCGGGTTTGGGCGTCGCAGGGGTGTCAACATCCATGCTCTCCCTACGGCGCTGACGCTCCTTGACCATTCGTCGGCGCTTGTCTTGTGCGGTTGTCGACAGAACAGCAGTCTTAACCTTCTCTGGCGCCTCCTCGGTCTTGACCTCAGTCTCTGGTGGGTAGTCGAACATGCTTGGCCGTGTGTTGCTGTGGAAGTTGAAGGCGGGGATCTGGAGGTCCTGGTCGACACCAATGATGGCGGTCGGTGTGAAGCTGAGCGACAGGAAATGTGTGAGAGGGAACCAGTACCAGTACTGTGTAAAGACAGCCATACCGACGATGGCAGCCATATTGAGGTTACCAGTCGGTGTCTGCAGACCAATTGTGCAGTTGCGGCCACCGGCATCGATGATACCCAGAGCAAGCGCACAACCCATCTTGGCCATCGCGTCCTCGTGGCGGTCACCAATGATCTTGGTGAGTTGCTTCCTGATCGATGCGACCTTGGGGTTCATGGCCTCGTTCTGCTGTACCATGATCATGGCAAGCGCGATCAAAGCACCCTGACGCACGAAGTCGGTCGAATCCTTCATCATGGGCTCCAAGAGATCGACTGCCTCAGGAAGGCCGGTACCAGCGCAGGCGATACCGAGAGCCATGGTGGCTCCGTAGCGGACATGGGGGTTGTATGACTCGGAGAGCAGCTCGACCATGCGTGGCACGCTGCCGGGCTTCCTGAACAGCACGAAACCCAAGCTCATGACTGCCACGCGGCGAACATCGTCGCTGACATCGCTGACAGCAACGTGCAATAACCTGCGGACAGCCTTGTTGCTACCTGTGCCGCAGTACGCCAGAGCTATCGTCATGATACCTCCGTAACGCAGAGTTGGGTCTGGGTCGTCCAGAAGCCCGTTGATCAGCTCATCGGCAGCCTCCTGACGGGCGTACATGATGAGCGCCATACCCATGGCGAGACCACGAACGATCTTCTCGTGCTGTGTGTCGTGTGCATACTGGATCATGTCCTCAAGAGCCTTGATGCTGCCTGTTCCAAGCATGACAAGACCCATTGAAAGACCAACAGCCTCACCGTTGACGGCCGAGTCGGAGTACAGAACGGTCTTAAAGGCGTCAAAGATCTCCTCAGACCCGGTAGCCATACCGGCGACACCGACACCGAGCGCACCACCGTGCTGGATGACCTCCTCTTGTGCATCCTTAAATTGCTTGACGAGGTAGTCCAGAACATTGCTGCCGTGGTTGGCGTAGATCAGACCAAGAGCGTACAGAGATCCACCCTGCTCGTAGTGAGAGCCGGATGAAACGCTGTCCTTGGGCAGATACGGGTCCAGCAGCTTCTGACCCTGTGTGATGTTACCGCGGTGGATTACACCGAGAGCAGCAGTAGCCGAGAACTTCGACCAGTTGACAGCCTTGCCCAACCAATCCAGGTTCTCGCGAAAGAATGTGTCGTTGGTTGTGCCCGCGTTCATGAACGCGTTCGCAAATGTGACACTGCTGTGGAAGATCGAACTTCGTGCCTCGAGGCTGTCGCGGATCTTGTTCAGGACGGACTTGTCGGTGTGATTGTTCCTGTAGAGGAATTCGAGGTTGAGCTCGATGCTCTTTGTTCCACGAAGAATGGCGCGCACGTTGCTGTACGCCTTGCTGTGGTCGCTGCTAGACTTGTTGCTTGTGTCTACGCCAGCAAGAAGAGAGTCAGACTCCTTCGCTTCAGATGCGTCAGGCTTCGACTCCTCCTCCTCGGGCAGGTCTGCCATGACCTTCGCAAGGAACTCTTGGGTGCCGTTCTCGTAAAGGTCGAAAGAGATCTGGTATGCCGTCGCGAGCGACTTGTCATCACCCTGTTCCACCAACTGCCGGACAAGCTTCGAAGCTAGCGAGTGCTGGTCGAGGTAAGTGACGCACTTTGCGATCGAGAAGTAGTCGGGGTTAGGGATCTCATTGTCGTTGAGCAGGTCGAGGATGAGGCGGAGGATCTAATACTGTTAGTCATTGCCGCGGGCTCCATCATGTTATGATTCCAACGTACCTCGTTCCTGAGTCCGCGCTCCTGCACGACGTTCATGCAGATATCGAGGACGTACTCCATCAGCTCCTCGCTCTGTGTTTGAGCGCCTGTCGCCGCCTTTTTGCCTGCCTTCTTCTTCTCATCCTGGCTGGCGCGGAGGATCGAGCTGCGCAAAACCTCCAGATTCCGTGCCTCAATCGCAATACCGACGACCTGCTTGTAGTTGCCAGACTCGTAGCAGCTCTCGAAAATCCGTCTTATTGTTGCTTGCAGGTTCTTCTGGACGTTCCTCTGCAGGATCATAGGCGAGGGATGCGACCCAGCGACACCGGCATTGCCGCCACCGGGGGTTGTGGGGTCGAATGTGTTCGAATCCTCGCGGGAAAGCAGCGACTTTGAGGGCAGCGCGGACTGCGAGAAGGGTGTGATCGGCGAGGCCAAGCTAGCGGAAGTACTGGCGGCACCTGCAGAGCTTGCGGGAAACGCTGTGCTGAGCTGTGGGGGGCCGTTGTTTGTCTTGCTGACCGGGGTAGGTGGGTTGTGGAGAACGGACATGGCGATGTACGTGTCGACGCATTTCGCTGGAAGAAATAAGTTAGCCGCTGAGCTTCAGATGCACGGAGAATCTGCTATTCAAAGTCCAGACGCAATATGTGAAAGTGCGCCCGGTCCTGGACTGTTTGTGCCTGCTTACCCAGTATTGTCTCCTCGAATTCACCAGCCTTGTGAATATCGAGGAGCTTGCCAGCACCCAGCGCAAAGACCATGCTCTCGTTGTATTCTTGCAGCTGGTAGTAGACCTTTGCTGCTACGAGCGCGGCGAGCTCTCGCTCGGGGAACGACTCATCTTCATAGAGCGCCTCACTATGACACACACGTTAGTAGCTGAGGTTATACCAGGTGCTGCGGGTAGCCAGCCTGGGTTAGAAAGCTCTTACATCTGACTGACGGAGCCCGCGACTTCTGGCCACAACAGGTCAATCTGGTCGTTCAGCTGACGTAGGGCGAATGACCGCAGAGCTGGGTCTGGCTCTGAGAGAAATCCAACGACACCGGCAGCGGACGTGAGGCCAACCATGGTAGCGGGAGTTGGCTGATGGCGGTGGCAGAGTTGGAGCTGAGGCTGTCCTGCGGGTGTGGTGGCAGGTGTGTTGATTGCGGAAGCAAGTGGAAGGCGATGGAGCTATTTGGCGCCTGCGAGGGCGGCGGCGGTCAGAGAAGATACTTGGGGCGATGCAGCGCAGACAGCGTCGTTTGTGCTGCGCGGTGAAGGAAAGACGGAAAGGGAAGTGGCGTGGGTGATGGGTTGGCGTTAGCCGTGGTGGTGCTGTATTCGATGCTGGACGTGATGGCCGAGCTCAAACACACGGAGGCAAACTAGCGCGATGACCTAATGCCCTCCTTCTCACATGCACAGCACGCGATAAGCTTCGGCTCTCCAATGTGACACGAAGATTTCACTTGAACACAAGAGTTATTTCTCTGCCATTCCGTAGTATCTCCAGGACCTACTGGGTGCTCTTGCTTGTACGAACCTCTCTTGGCGGGCATTGTTAGGCAGTCAAGCTCCACTTTCATGTCACTCATCAGCTGTAAGGCAGAACCATGGATGTGGGTACTGCAACCAAATGTGCAGTAGTGAACTGGGGTATCTCATTGTAACGCATCGAACTCCGCTTCCAATGCCGCGTGCAAGCTACTCAAAAAAGCCATAGCAACACAAAAGTAATCACACATCATCTCCACCTCAGAGCCCCGGACCTTGAGGCGTCATCTCTCGTGAAAGCACGCGCAGGTTGTTCAGCATGCCGTTGATCAGAGGCTCGAAGCTGTTTGGACCCGGTTGTCGGCACTTCTCTGCCTCTCTCAGTAGTACGCCTGATTCGAGTTCGAGTTCGAGCTCGTGGTTCTTGCTCGGCCCCTGCGTCACCTGCGTCAGATCGATCTGGTACGCGCCGAGCCATGAGTAGGACATGCGGTCTTTGATACGTTGCATATCGCGCAATGACTTTCCAGCTTCGACGCTCGGTTCAAGCTCCTCGATTTCTCCAGGGTAGTTGATTTCAAGGTTGATGCCAATGCGGTAGTCCCATTCGGTTTGGGGAGAGCTGATCTCAAGGTTCGCGATGCGCAGCTTGATCATCTTCCTGAGAACTTCGCCAGTCTTCACATCTTTTGACACGCGCACTCGCTCATGCTTGCCGGTCTGTGCTATTAACTGCTTTACAGCGAGAGGAAGCTGGTCGAACCCGGCCTGCCCCAGCTCGTAGAACTGATCGACCTCTCTTGTATGGCGGTATTTGACTTCCGGGCGATGTTCCGTCGAGCCGGGCGCAGACTTCTGGACCTGGCCGTTCAGATACATGTTCATGCGCTTGTGCTGCTCCATCGTCATCGTGCTTTCAAACTTGAGATCCAAGTTGTCCGTCTTCCTGATCACGCACTCCGTGTCATGGAATCCGCGAAGACGCTCTCCACCAGGCCCACGGTGCTTATCAATTATTTGCCCCCAGCGCGCTTCGACCTCGAGTTGTGTGAGCGGTGACTCTTTGATAGCCTTTCGGACAATGTCGTTGTTAACGGCTGTAGTCCAGATGAAGTCGCATACTTTGCGCGAGACGTCGTCATAAACGTGCGGAGTATTTGAGACAGGTCGTTCGTATCCGGCGAGTTCGTGAACGGCGACCGGCGCGACGCCTGGGGCCGTAGTCGGTCGTCCGTTGCTATGCGCTATCGCTGGAGCCTGGTGTTGCGCCGGAGGCTGTATGGGCGGCGGAGGTGGTCGAGCTTGCTGACGCTGCTGTTCTTGTTGTCTCTGAAGTTCCTCAGGCAGCTCCTCGCCCTCTCTGTAAGCCCAGATGGGTTTGGGTTCATGTCGCTTGCGCTTCAAGGGCATGGCTCTCGGGGCCGGCGTAGGCATCTTGGAGGATGTGGAAACAGGACTCGGTTGCGATATTGC
>Ga0115847_100041_pt1 | contig 27102 bp, 26 predicted proteins | sample InSIn5SAF170_FD_83861 | JGI IMG/M metagenome (GOLD analysis project Ga0115847, IMG submission 83861)
AGCGTATCCGCACTGTATCAAGCTGTAGTAGACCAAATATGCAATCGTAATGCCGAACAAGAACGACGCCGTTGGACATTCGGCAGGTATGGCCGTTTCCGTGGTACGTGGTCATGTGGAGGCTGGAGGAGGGTGAGCGGCTGAGGTGGGGAGGGCTGGGCTCTGTGGGTTTGAAGGCGTCGTTGCCTTCTTCGCGGTCGTTGCTGGCTAGAGGTTTGTAGTTGCCCAACCGCCGATCTACGAGGCTTCGTATGGACGGCCATTCTGATCTATGCTTATGCGCGTGCCGGATGAGCATTGGTACAAGAGGGATGACGAAGAAGGCGGTGTTGACGTAAGTGACGAAGTATGGTTTCGAGTAGGTATTATCGGCGAAGATAGTCTGCTCACGAGGTTAGTATAGTTGGCGCATTAATTGGGCGCGCAAGGCTACGTACGCTTGCCAGGAAGTTCGACGCGGTCCATAACACCACCGTGACCAGCAGCAGTGATATGCCCAGAGTATGCCTCCATCTACTTCGAAGCCTCTTGTTCTTGATCCATGTACTTTCGATCGTGCTGAGCGTTCTTCCAGAGAGGCTATCGTCGTCCGCACGAGGACTCAAAGGTGTGGGGATGTCGGCGCTTGTCGCGAAGGCCATTATGGCGGTTTGATTAGGCGTCGTCGCGTGCTGTAATTCCTAGAGAATGACATGAATGCACGGCGGAGCGTTTACTGGCAGGCATAGATAGTAAGGCTAAGAGTGAAAGTGGTGGAAGGGATATGTGAAACGTCAGTGTCAAAGCCAAGACAAGGGGCACGCGATCTGATTCATGCATGTCTGGGAGCCGCATCATCAGATCCAAGCGTCAGCCGCCAAAGCCACATGCGCCACGTACCACGGAAACGGCCATACCTGCCGAATGTCCAACGGCGTCGTTCTTGTTCGGCATTACGATTGCATATTTGGTCTACTACAGCTTGATACAGTGCGGATACGCTCGACTCATCTCAAATTCCCTTGATCCACTCCAACATCAGACTCCGCAACTCCATTGCAATGCGTGCTAAGACCAAAAACTGCTGGATAGATATATCGAGCCGATCATGTCCAGCCGTAAAAGACCAGTCAATGACAATCAACATGCGCAGCCGCCCCGTTCTTGGTCCAGGTTGATGGGTATCGTCTCCGGGAAGTCAGAATTGAAGTCGCCCGCATCTTCTTGTGCGAGCGCTTGTCGTGCAATGACTACAGAACGGACCGCGTTAGCCTACCATCTGTGCTATGTGTTGATTGGGAAGAGGCGCTGGTACCCTCGAAGGCCTGCTCCACGTTGATCGCCTCCTTTGCGCTAGTCTCGAAGTACGGAATCCCGCCTTTCGACTGGCAGTAGGTCATTGCTCGCTTCGTCGATATCTTGAGGCGCCCGTTAGCCGTTGTCTGGTGCTCGTCCCAAGCGCATACATACCATCCTCTTGCTTTCCTCCACGTCTATCTTGTTTCCGATGACAACCTAGAAACCGATCAATGACTGTTGTTGCAAGATCTGAGGGTATGCTATACTCACGAAGGGGAAGCTCTCCGGGTCCATAGGGCTCGCTTGGATCAGGAACTCGTCGCGCCAACTGTCTAGAGTCTCGAAGCTCTTCGAGTTGTTGACGTCGTACACCAGCACGCAGCAGTCCGCTCCTCGGTAGAAGGCCACGCCAAGTGACTGGAAGCGTTCCTGGCCTGCAGTGTCCCATAACTACACTCCCTTAGCCTCCATCACCGTGCCAAAGTGTTCGTTAACCAACCTGCATGGTAACTAGCCGATCATCCACAAGCACCTCTTTTGTCAGGAAATCCGCGCCTATCGTGGCTTTGTAACTTGCGCTGAACTTCTTGTTGACCTGTAGAGGATATCGTGAGCGACCATCCAAGACCTTCAATATGGCGGGCTGGTGCGAAATCTAATCAGGGTGGAGGCATACATATTGGTTCATCAAGCTCGTCTTGCCGACTCCGCTATCACCTAGGATGATGACCTGAAGCGCGGGTCAGCGATCGTACCAGGGACGAGATGGATCTGTTTTGCGCAAACCTTAAGAAGCACCTTCTTCCTTGACGCCATGGTTGCGTGTTCGCCGTGTCTCTCTTACAGGAAGCTATCCAACCAGCTGTTGAGCCGTTCTGTGGGCCTGGGCGCTTGCGCTAAATACAAGCCGTTCGCGAGATTACTGCCGTAGCGCTTGATGAAAGACCACAGATCTGAATAAGGTAGCGTGCTCCAGAAAGCCACTGAATGTATCCGTTGTAGAGACCACAGTAAACACTCGCCAGTCGATGAGGTCGATGGAGCTTGGATAGTCCAGGCTCAAGTGACAAGCACGATGACAGAAACGGTTTAGCGGCCGGTGGCACGGCTGTCACCTCCCACACACAGAACAACTGCACATCTGCAAGGAAGCTCGCCTATCTTCAGGTCCGCGGCCATTCGCAGATTGAAGCGCCCTTTGAGGTCCAATCACTGGCCATGACTTCTTACTTCGAAACTGTTCCCCGAGTATCCTTGTGCTCGGCGGTCTCCACACTGCTGTAAGAATGTAACATTGTAGCGCTCTCTATGGTGTGCTCGCCTCGGTGGGACACGTCTCAGAGCTGTAATTGGTAGATGGGGCCATCTTCCAGCCATCTGCTGTTCCTGGACGGACAACTGCTCAGGAGTTCCACTTCTGCAAAGCCTCTCGTGCTGCCAGTAATGGTCCATGTTCATAGGGTGGGTTGTTCGCCTGGACGGCCGCGTACCTGCTCACTCAGGCATAGTATGCATTTCTGTCGTCGTTCTGGAAAATCTCTCCTGCAACCCTGAAGCACGTTCGGTTTCAGATCTGATCGTAACGTGATAATAGCCAGCTTCGTCCTGTACTCCCCAGTTTTGCTTGAGGTCTTTTCTTATCCATCACATCTCTCCAAAATGCGCTTCCACAGTCTCTTCCTGTCAATTTTCGCGCTCTTGTTTGCGGACCTCGTCATCACTGCTCCGTTCACTGGTACCAAAGACAAACGCTCTTTCCTTCTGAGAGATGGTGTCAACTTCACTGTCTTCGAACATGCAGCTACTGGCGCCCAAGTCCAGTTCGTCAAAAACTCAGGTATCTGTGAGACAACTCCCGGTGTTAATCAGTACTCCGGTTATCTCTCTGTCGGCAACAATATGAACATGTGGTTCTGGTTCTTCGAGGCACGCAACAATGCAAAGACAGCGCCTCTCGCTGCATGGTTCAACGGCGGTCCAGGCTGCAGCAGTATGATCGGGCTGTTCCAAGAGAATGGACCCTGCCATTTCGTCAATGGTTCGTCCACTCCGTCACTCAATCCGTACAGCTTCAACAACCACGCCAACATGCTGTACATCGATCAACCAATCGGCACTGGGTTCTCTTATGGCAGGAACCCAGTCGATTCTACCGAAACTGCCGCACCGTACGTGTGGAAGCTGCTGCAAGCGTTCTACGCACAGTTCCCCGAATACGAGAGCCGGGATTTTGGGATCTTCACAGAGTCCTACGGCGGCCATTATGGCCCCGAGTTTGCATACTACATTCAACAGCAGAACGACGCAATTGAGTCCGGCTCTGTCACTGGCGAACCTATCAACCTAGTCGCGCTCGGCATCAACAACGGCTGGTTCGACCCGTTCCTCCAATACCGAGCTTACATCGACTATAGCCTCGACAACCCGTACAGGCAGCTAATCTCCGACTCGCAATACCAGTCGTATATGGACGGATACACCAACAGCTGCCTCCCAGCGCTGAACTCATGCGCTAGCTCAGGCACCGACAGGGCTTGCTCCCGCGCACAACAGACATGCGACAGCGTTCTCGAGGCCCCACTGAGCTCGTCCGCAGACTTCAACGTCTACGACATCCGCCAACCCCGCGACGACCCGAACCCGCCTGCCACATACAACAACTACCTGCGTGACCCCGCTGTGCTGAAAGCCATCGGCGCAAAGAGCACGTACCAAGAATGCGCAATGGCACCTTACACCGCATTCGCAACAACCGGCGACAGTACGTAACGCACCTTTCTCCCCCACCCTCGTCTCAAACGCGCACCTAAATCCGCACCTCAAACCCGCACATCCTGCAGACCCCGTCATCCCCGTCAACCCCCCCTAACACAAACACTAACCCACCCACACCAGACTCCCGCTCCCTCCTCCCCCACCTCACCGCCGTCGTTCAATCCAACATCACAGTCCTGATCTGGGCCGGCGACGCCGACTGGATCTGCAACTGGCCCGGCAACCTCGCGGCCGCAGACGCAGTCGAGTACCCCGGGCAAGACGCGTTCCAGAGCGCGCCGCTCGCGCCATACACGGTTGACGGCGTGCAGCAGGGGGAGTTCAAGGCGATGGGGAATCTGGCGTTTTTGAAGGTGTGGGGGGCCGGGCATGAGGTCATGTTTTACCGTGAGTTTCGTCTCTTTCCTTCGGATGCTTTTGGATGAGGGGGTACGAGCTGTGCTGATGGATGATGCAGAGCCGAAGCTGTCGCTGCAGGTGTTCGAGCAGACGATGCAGAAGAAGCTGATCTCGTCTACGTGAGTTTGCTGGGGAAGAGTGGTACGAGTGTCTTGGGGTGTCGATGTGAAGAGGGCCGGCGGCGGATTTTCCGTTCATGTCGCTGTTCATAGTCGGTGTTCGTCGGCTCATCAAGGTTGGTCCCTAATCGTGTAGGACCTAGTCCATGCCAAAGTCTTGAGCAATGCTTCGCAGACCGTAGCGTATACTGCACAGCAAGTGTTGCCTGTATTAGTCCAAGTTGTGCATGTTCCACTGTGTAACTACGATAAAGGGAACGACTCGTTCATAATAACATAGACTCATTTTTGACACTCCTCTCATCGGGTTGATGGCACGTGATCGCTCGTTCAGGTCTTGGCATTGAAAGTCGGCTTCTTTGGATAACAAGTAACTACCTGTTTACGGACAATGAACAACACGATGTAAGTTCTCAATTCTTAATAACTGCTTCCCGAATTTAACACTGCGTAATATCAATCTTGTCGACTTGCTCTCAAGACGTGCGCGGTGTGCTCTATATGAGCGGTTTACACGACATGATATGTGCTGGAAATAGTTTGAGAGTTCAGGCTCGTTTTTTGGGCGTTTTTGGAAGACACCAGCAACGGACGGGCATTTCTGGGTGATTGGACGATCTTCACGGCTTGCTTGGGGGCGCCAGGGGTGACGGAGCAGTGCGGTTTTGATACAAATGATACTGAACCCGACCTGGATTCAGGTTCAATGGTTGAATCGCGTTGTGGATTCAATTGATTTAATGTATTTTTTGTATTAGTCTAAAGAAGTCCTTTCCGCCTCTACTCTATCAACTACACTAGATATGCTATTGGAGAGCCGTAAGCGTAGCTAGTATTTTAAACACTCTATTTCCTTAACTACCTTCGTGCCTAATAAGGCTCGATCCTATAATAGGGTTCTTCTAGCTCCGGAGAAGATTCGTTCTAGCTCTATTAATATAGGTGGAATACTAAAGATATCCACTGCTATGCGTGAGAGGCTTAGCTATAAACGTTACTAGCCTAGCTAAAGCTACTATATAAGTACGGAGCCATTAATCCATGTAGGTGAGTCCTAGATAGGCGTTAGCTAGGCCCTAGTAAAGCCTAGTGGTAAATATCCATATTAACGTACCTTAATAAAGTTCTCAAATTCGTCACCTTATAAGGAGCCCTAGTACCACCTCTTTCTCCACTCCTAATAGGGTGAAGTGGCTTATTAAGCCGCTGCTACTCCTACTGTATAGTCTTATACTCTCGTTACTAGAGTAGCCTAGCTACGTTAACCACTACCTTAATCTATTTCGTCTTACCCTTCTAGTTCTCATCTAGATAGGCCTTTCAAAGAACTGGATAGAGGAGGATAGTAGCTATATATATAGGACTTTGATTAGTAAGGGTATAGTATTTATTAAGCTTATACTAGTAGGTAAGTAGACAGCTTATTATTATTAGCTTATCTTTCTACTGCTCCTTCCAGTCTTTGAGATAGTGAATAAGGAAGTCCATATCTATAAGTATAGTGTTAAGAGTTACCGTATTAAACTACTCCGCTTGTGTGATATTATAGAAAGGCTTTAAGAAGTCGTAATAGGCCTAGAGCTCCTACTAATTACCTCAACTAATTATATCCTCTTAAAGATCGTTATAGTAGCAATCCTAGTATTAATTAATATATACACAAAGCTGGAGAATGTTGTGACAGGGCAGACATCAGACTAGCTGACTTAATGTCACGTGTAAGTAGCGTGGCTCGTGTATGTAGCACTACTAGATCTCTAGGATCCTTATTATCGAACACACACATTACGAATTGACTTATTTCTCGCACACGGAGTAGCTACCGTAGCTTACTATTGTTCTTACTATTATTCTTGCTTATTCTTACTCTCGTTCTCGCCCTAGGTCTTACATCCTTAGTAGGATCTGCATACCTACCTTCCTGTATGCCCGCCTTGCTACTACATATCTACTACCTCATACCCTTCCTCCGCGCTCCACCATCCGTAGTGGCCTACCCGGCTTAGTCACATTAACGACGCATAGTTATTCCCGTAACAATGTAACGAGCATCTTATGATGCTTCGCATAGTGTTAAGGCTTAGTAGCGCGGAGCCTACGTCTTGCCGGCTCCGAGCTTAGGGTCAATCCCGTACCGGAATATCAATGTAGCGAGGTAGAACTCTCAAATAGAGGGGCGCACCTCCGGCTCCATAAGGGATAGTAAGGATAAGTACTTCTATATAATATACTAGTACTAATATATTCTTCTTCTTACACTAATACATACTCGAGGCCCTAGCCTTTTACAGAGAAATACGTATAGTATAAGATACTATAAGTTCCACCTTATAGAATTATCCTAAGGGATGGATCGGCTAGTAGCCTCTTTAAACTTATTATATCAAGTGTCCGAGGTCCTTATGTGGTTAACTATATTATGAACACGACCTAGGGCGCTAAGCTAGTGGAACTCTTAAGTAGTCTTGATAGTAGGCCGCCTACCTTTAAGCTTATCCTTTACTAGCTAGCTAAGCTATCTAATAGCCTTATCTATAGCGTCGGGATCTTCGGTAAATAAGAAGGCCTACACTACTAGATTAATTAAATATCTATTATATTAAACGTGTTACTTTACTACGTCAAATTTTAGAAGCTCTTTAGCGATATATCGAAGCATCTTGTTGTTGCTAGTGGCGTTGTCTATAGTAAAATAGCTAATTTAGTCTTAGATCTGATATTCCTTTACCATACTAAGGAAGACACTCACCTATTCCCTCCTACTATAACTACCCTTATACTCCCTTAACGCGATAAGCGCTTTAGCTAGCTATAGTGGTAAAGACGACGAGCCAATGAAATAGGTAATAATAGCCTAATAGCTAGTCTTTAAAGGAGCACTCCACATGTCTACGCTAAAGTGAATCCTACTAAGCGCCGTCTAGAGCTTTGACTTAATAGTGGCCTTCTATTCAAGGAAGGTCTACTATAGGATAGCGGGTATAGAGCTATAAGACCTAATAAGTACGTTGCTAGCTATGTAGTTAATAGTAAGGAGTAGGGTTTGAAGGTGTGGAGACTCTATAAGATAATAAGGGAGGTTATGGATCATAATAATCCGCGCTAGGGCTTTCTAGAAGGCCTCTTTATTAACTACATCTCTAAGTAGGCTCTCCTACTCAACATTCCGCCCTTACTAACGTATAATCTACCTACTAAATACGCTCTAAATCGTGTGCTCTAAGGCCTATACTTGTGCTATAGCGTCCTTAGTAATTCTAATATAGTGCCTAATAAGTAGATGCTCCCGCGCACGTCTTATGGTAGGAATTCTAGTATTATTATAACGGCTGTAGTACTATAGCTTATGGCCGTGTTAATCTCGATTAGGGTCGCCAAGTCTTAGAATACGTACGTAAGACCATGTCTTATAATGTGTGATACCGCTGTTGCGGGAATAACTGTGCGTCGTTGATGTGACTAAGCCGGGTAGGCCACTGCGGATGGTGGAGCGCGGAGGAAGGGTATGAGGTAGTAGATATGTGGTAGTAAGGCGGGCATGTAGGAAGGTAGGTATGCAGATCCTACTAAGGATATAAGACCTAGGGCGAGAACGAGAGTAAGAATAAGTAAGAATAATAGTAAGAATAATAGTAAGCTACAGTAGCTGCTCTGTGTACGAGAAACAAGTCAATTCGTGATGTGTGTATTCGATAATAAGGATCCTAGAGATCTAGTAGTACTATATACACGAGCCACGCTACTTGCACGTAACATTAAGTCAGCTAATCTAATGTCTGCCCTATTATATATCTCCCCCACCCATCTAGTGTTCGACCCATGAACACTACTCCAAGAAACCTGCCTAGTCCTCTCCAATACCAGTACCTTCAAGCGGCTCATCCCCTTCCTCCTGCACTCCCTCCTCTCCGTGTTGACTACCTACTCCTCTAGTAGAGTCACTACTAGCGTCTTCTTCCAATACTTGATCACCTTCCTTCCCTGTGTATGCAACAGTCGGGTCTGCTCCAATAGAAAGAGGATCAGGGTTTGGATCGTCAGCTAGTAGGTCAGTAGTGATGCCATTCTCGAGACGGTAGAAGTACGAGTTGGTTCTAAAAACGCTGCGCTTAGTAGCTTGTACTAAGACGAAGGCATCCTTAGCAGCTTGCACAGCTCTACTACGCCATTTGCTGATGAATGCTGCTGTCTTGTCGAAGTCATTACCAAGTAGAACTGCACGCTCTGCTATGACAGCAGGGTTAGTCCAGCGGCGGCGTCCAATCAAGGCGTCTGAGATAGCGCTGATGCTGGCGACTTGTGTAGCTGCTGGAAAGGCGTAAGGAATGGTTGCGTATCTATTCGACAGTCCTGACGGAGTACGGCTAGTAGGGTGAAGGTCGCGGTGTACGGTGGTAAGCTCCGCCCACGAGCCTCCTTTAACGACTTCCAGAGTCTCGTGATCTTCCTGAATGCCCATAAACCATGGCAGTATTGTACGCCTATTTGAGCTTGACGGTCTAGTAGATCCATAGGGCATATATGGTACAGTGATACGTACTCCTCCTCTCTTATAAGGTACTTTCTTCTAGTTAATGCCATAGAGGGCAGCATCATCTTTACTCCAGATCTTATCGGTGACATGATGAACATACCCATTAGTACCCTCTCTACGAGCGACGACACGATCCTACTACGGGCTAATGATATAATAAGTGCTAGGGATAATCTCCGTGTAGTTATCCTCCGTCTCGTCATCTAGAGAGACACTACCCTGGATCATGTTGGCTCCTCGGTTGTGGTTGATCAGGTCCGGAATGTTGACATCGATATGGCGGAAGAAGGTCTGCTCTCCAGGTACCGTAGCTTTTATGTAGTACGGATAGCTGATCAGGACGGTCTGCTTGTCAGGGCGAAGGCAGTAGTAGAGCATGTAGTATAGCGGGTCTTGACGCATAAGTTACTGGCCAATGCTATAGTAAGCATTCCTAAGCCATCCTAGGTTCGGCTTCCCGTTGATCTCGCGGTAGTGATGGCGGTACATCTCGATTTCTTGGTCAATGATGCTTCCTAAACCTTAATCCTACCACCAAGTAAAGATTCCGTCGTAGTTGATACTACCATCCTTCCTAAATTGCGTGAGTAAGCCCTTATTAATACTAGAGATAACTTATTCCTCGTCGAACGTGAAGTTATAAGGAAGCGGCGGAGTTTGCATGAACTTATAGGCACCTAGCTAGTTAGATAGGCGGGCTGGTCGATTCTCTACACGGAAGTAGTAGTACGTATCCGCATTAGTCTTAATAGCTCCCAGCTTGTGACGGTTTTCGTGTACCCAGACCAGACGCTTACGGAGCTGGTTCCTGTTCAGGCGTCTAACTTATAGGCCAACCTTGCCCCCTAGGGCTTTCAGATAATCATAGCACATGTCTTGGTTGTTGTCCTTGTGTTCTACCATAGTGGTAAGTAGTCGAAGGACAGTATCAAGCCTTATAGTTACTCGTGACTTAACGTTCTGGTAGAAAGTCTTTAGGATACTAGCATAACATCCGCATTTACGAGCTTCCTCACTAGTGGCGGCACTTCTAGGAATAGTAGTCGTGCCTGAGCGCTTGCGTTTCTTACTGGCTGGGGCTTTAGGGTCTTAATATGTAGCGTCCTTAGGACCTTCTAATTCCTCCTCTTCACCTTCCTCCTCGCCTCTAGCATTATATGCACTGTCGTCCTTATAATCCATACGCTCTTCCTGAACGACCGCTGTACCTACTATGAGTGTAGCTGGTACCATAGGCCCTGTACTTAGTGCTTGCAGTGGTGGATACGCGCGTGGTGCTATGAAGGTGATATTAGCCTTAACTTCTAACTACTCCAGCTCTTCTAATCCTAGTGCTTCTAATAGTGGCGAGCTTTTAGGAGCCGCGGCACGCACTTCTAGTGTAGATGAGACGATTTTAGGACCGATAGATGGCTCTAGGGTTTATGCTCGTGGACCGAGTAGGTCTGTCTTCTCCACCGGTACGATAAAGCCATGGCTATTCACTGTGAGTCCTAGCCTTGATGCCTCGGTATGAGTGACGACTGTTATTGCATGAATGTTAATGCTTAGAGTATGTAGGAAGTCGCTGGTCTTATAGACTGCTTGCGTCTTAACGCCGCGCGTAACGGTCTTAAGTCGGTTCATTATTACTCTATTAACCACACGTAGCGTATCCTTTAGGTTCTCCCCATACCTTTGTGCAAGATTTAGAATATGGCGGAGTGCATTGTCTGCTAGCGGCGTCGGTATGTTCTGACAAAGGTTGATTTGGCTCTCGATGTACGACACTTGGAACCCCGTCCAGATGGCGTTGATCTTCTTGATCCTGTTAAGACGCGACTGACGTTCCCCTTGCACCTCTATGGTAATCTTCCTAACTCGCTCCTAGTCTTAGTTGAAGCTCTCTCCGTCACACCTACTGCCTCCCTAGCTTCCTTGGCAGTTGCAGTATAATTATAGACGCATTCAGTCTGGACTGCTATCGTCTTATTCCTAACGTCTATAGTAGCGAGTGCTTTCTCCACGAAGTGCTAGCGGTCTTCAATATCAAGGCTGTCGATGTATTGTATGAGATCTGCTGCTGAGTTGAAGACTTGGTCTTGTACTGCGATGGTGGTGACGATCGGTACTACTGTCTCCGTGGAGGCTCTGATCACCTGTCGGCTTAAAGACTGTTGTACTTGCTGAGGTTGCTAGTGAACCAGCTGCTATAGTTGCTGACCGGCCGGTAGCTGCGGAACTTACTGCGTGACTTGCCGTCGTGCATCCAGAGGGACGCCTAGCTGCTAACTTGATAAGGCCATAGTTGCTTACTTGTGCGTTTGCAAGGCCTACAATGAAACAGCGCTACCGTAGTTATCTTAGAAGTGGTTGTTCATGCGGAGTTGTTACGTGTTGGTAGGTCTTTTATGCCAGAAGTGTTACACCTGTAAGTCCATAGGGGAGGTCAAGTTAAGGTTTACCGCCTTCGGCAATTTACTTATTATCAAGGCGGTGCGGCACTATCCTGGGCCATTATTGTCATACCCTTCAGACGGTAATATCCCGGGGCATTCTTTCAACTTGGTATCGTTCCAGAGTCCAGCTAGTAGGGGGTTCCAGTATCCTAATGTTCCTAATGTAGAGACGCTCTAATAGAATGCTGCTTACAATGACAAGAAATCTAATAAATAACGTAAAATATCGAGAGAGAATGTAATAGAAAGGACGCAGTAGAAAAGTAAAGAAATTCTAGAAAACGCGTGGCTAAGGTAGTTACCCATATCTCTCTCCCCCACTATAGAGATGTTTGACCTATAAACATATTACCGCCTACTTCTCCTACTCCTTCCTCCTCCGCGGTATCACCACTACCATATACCGACCCGGTGGGATGTCAGCTTCTGAGATGTCAAACCTTGCTCTATCCCTATTCCTTTCTGTAACAACCGGGTTGTATGGCGACTCCTTAGCGAGCCTTGCTCCGGTAGGAACGAATATTAAGTCCTCAGAAGCCGTCTTAGGTAGTACAGAGCCACCTGCTTGGTTAGTATCCATGCCAGCGTCCGTGTTAGGCACCCGTAGCATACCAGGCATCGTGTATCCTTTCAAACGGTTACCAGCGAATGTGCCAGCAAGCTCTGAGCCATCTAGCTCAGCAAGGAAGTACGTACCTTTCCCTGGGATGGCGCGGGATATCCGAAAGGGCCCTAGCCACCGAAATGCTAACTTATTAGAGTGCGACTTCTCCCTCTTCGTGTTATACAGCAAGACCAGCCGTCCTGGTTCCAAGCCGCTTGTGCGTAGCACATACGAGTTGTTAAACCCTTCCTTGCCTTTCTCCCTTATCCTACAATGGTATAGCACCGCTTCTTTAAGGTCTTCATCCCTACGTAGCAGCTGCTAGGCTCGTAGCGCTAGTAGGTCCTTACGGTCTCTAACCTCATGCCAGGGCAGGGTCTGCCATGTCGGGATGTCGAGTTCTATGGGCAGCACTACGTCAGAACTATAGAGAACACGATATGGCGGCATGCCTGTGCTCTCTCTAACAGTCGTCCGGTCTGCCCAGAGCACAGCATGAAGGTTCTGAGGCTAGTGTCCAAGCCTACCATCAGTTATCTTTGATAGGGAGTCAACAATCGGCTTATGGCCGCGCTCAATCATGCTATTTGCTTACGGGTGGTATACTAAGACGATGGTCCGCCTAATCTTATAGCGTCTTGTAAGTTCTTTAACCACTGCTTTGTTCTCAGGGCCTCCATCCATGACGAAACGCTCCGGGCAGCCATGCCTGCTGATGATGTCCTGGAACAGGAACTGAGCAACTACTGCTGATGTTGTATTGGCTAGAGCTCGTGCTTCTACCCATCCTGATAAGTCATCTCGTGCTATAATTAGATAGCTCTTTCCTTCTGATGCCGGCATGTGCACCACGTCAACACCAACTTTCTGCCAAGTGGTATTAACCTAGGTAGGATGCAGCGCCTCTTCCTCTCGTGTTGGGGCTCTGCGCTGGTATTGATCGCATGCTTAAATGAATGACTTAACATCCTTGTAGCAATTCAGCCACCAGTAGCGATCTGCAACACGTCGGTATGTTACTTCCCGGCCTCGGTGAGTGGCCCCATCAATCTGGCCAGTATGAAGTCGTCCTAGTATTTCAGCACGCTCCTCACTAGAATCCACCACCCTGCGCAGTAGCATATTCTTATTGGACCTCTTGAACAAGACCTTATCCCGCACCAGGTAGGTCAAAGCATTCTTCTTGAACTTTCTGGACTCGCCTACTGACATGCCATGGGGACGCTGCAATGTCGTAAGGTACCAAGCGATTTGCATGTGACTGTCTGAGTATTCAGATACCAAGGGCAAGTCGATATCATAACCACCCACCTCTAGCCTTGCAGGCATGACCCGAACACAATTTAGCTCGGCATTAATGAAGTCGTCTATGTCAATCTCAGCCGCTTCGTCTACGTCATCTAATGCAGTCCGCGGCCTCCGAGACAGGCCATCTGCTACAGTATACTTCCTTCTAGGGACATGTTGGACGTTAAAGTCGAAGAGACGGATCCATTCCAGCCAGCGGGTTATTAGTGCTCCCGGCAGGTTAGTTGCTAATCGGTTCAACTAGGCTACTAGTGTGTTGGCGTTAATCTTAATAGTGAACCGCACTCTATACAGCTAGCACTTGACCTTCTTAAGAGCCTTTAGCAGTCCCCGGCATTCTCGCTTCCCCGCATCATACTTTCCCTCGGTAGGGTTCCAGAGACCGCTTTCATACCGCATAGGATGCCGTAGCTTCGGCTTATTCTTCTCTACTTGCATGAGGACGGCTCCCTAACCAGTAAGACTAGCATCTGGAGCAAGTATGATTTTTCCTCCTGTTTCCGAGTAGTCAATGCTTACTAGCGTAGGCGCGGAGGTAAGAGCTTTCTTAAGTAGATCTATAGATTCTTCTTACTCTAGTCCCTAGGTAAATCTTATATCTATCTTAAACAGTTCGTAAATCGGTTTAGCGACTAGTGAGAAATTTAGGATCTATATCCGGTAGTATATACATATCCTAATAAAGGACCGTGCGGACCTAACGTCTCTACATAACTCCCACTTAAGTATCTTAACAACCTTAGAGCTGTCTAGATGTCTGCCAGCGCTGTCGTATACAAACCCTACTATCCTGATCCCGGGCATACAGAACTGTGACTTTTCTCTAGAGATGGTACAGCCGGCACGCTTAAGGTCAGTAAGCACAGCGTCCAGCCATTGCACGTGCTTAAAAACGTAGCGTCGAATGCTAGAGAGGGTCTCCTTATTATTATATGTCGTCCTTAGTCCTTTCACGCCTATATCGTCTAGGAAGGGTCGGCACTTGTGAGGAATTTAATCCTCTAGGATCTTGGTAACTATCCGCACGAACTGGGCAACCGAGTTAGTAGCTCCTTAAGGTAGGGTCGTCTGCTATAGTAGTCTAATCGGCGTCATAAACGCTATCAGATCTCGACATTCTTCCGTAAGCGTGATCTGGTCATAACCGGAGAAGAAGTCAATAAGCGAGGCAACCGACATTCCAGCGAATTCTTTAGAGAACTCATCAACTACCAGCGGTAAATTAGCGTCTCGTATAGTAACCTTGTTGATGCTTATAGTAGTATTAACTATGCGGTACTTATCCACTCCCTTCTTCTTAACTAGGAACTAGGGGTTACGGTACGGTCTATAGTAGTATTCCAGCACTCTATTCTTTAGACGTTCTTGTAGCATCTCTACCACCTTCCCGTTCAGGGCTCGCGGGATAGGGAATAATGCTGCCTGCTAAGCTTTATATGGAATAGTCCGAATCCGCTGAGGAGGTGTAACCTTAGGCTGTACTCGTCCTATCTTAGTAAAGTCCTAGGATAGCGCCGCTTCTCGTTTGTATAGTAGCTCTAGCAGTAGCTCCCTTTCTTCTGGTTGGATATGCTCCCTAATAATCATTTTTATAATTCTTTTAGCAGTAAGTCTTGAACCTCGCTTAACACTAGAGAACTTTAGAATTAGGTAGTTATTATATCGTCCCTTACGCTCTTTCTCGTAGAGGAGGGTTGTATGCTGTTCTACAATCCGCGTCTTCCAATCCAGCATTCCTCTAGGGGTTGCTCCATCTAATACGCTTGAGTTGACTAGGCGGATCTTCTGTGCCTTACGTTTGTACATGGTATTAACATGCACAGTTGGTATTGTGTTCTTATAGAGGTAGTCATGGCTGTATCGGTTAAACCGTCTTGACGCGCGGATTAAGGATGCGTCAGTTATTGGGATAGGAGAGAAACGAAAGACTCCGGTTAGGTAACTAGCTTGGGCTACTGGTTCCCATGGCTGGCGGTTGCTAGAGACGTCGGGGTTCCAGAGAAATGTTAACCCGCGATTTTCCGACCAGCGGTCGGAAAATTGATCCCTAGGTAATACAGTCAATGCCACCGCGTCTATTCAAAATACCGGGCTCTTTTCTACCGCAGCAGGCCAGTGCCGGTTGGCAGGCCTGCCTAGTAGTTTAAAGAGTCGCGGCGAATCTCTGTAGGAAATATTGCAGCCTCTCTATGGTTCTTTAGATACTGGGCGATTGACGCTGAGAAAGTGACACGTTTCTGGCCGTTAGGTGAATAGACTACTACCTCGTATGACCCGTCTTTTAAGTTCTCGATCGATATCCTTCCTCTACGTTCAAAGGGCCTTCTAAGGATCAGGTCATGATCTGACTTCTCGATAACGAAGATTGGAACGTCAACTATAACTCCACTAATATTAACATCCACTGCTCCGCACACCCTAAGGAAGGAAGCCTAATGTCTAGTAGCGCTAACTAGGTTCATGTGCGCGCCTTAAAGCATTAGTAGTCCTGTCTTCTTTCTTAGCTTATTATTCATTAAGCATATCTCCGCACCACTATTAATTAGTGCTGTCACCGATACACCACTAACTTTTGCACGGACTGTTAGGCAGCCAATAGTATATAAGATCTCCTCCTCTTCCTCGCTTAGGGTAGCTAACCCTACTCGTACTGTATTCACTTTTGCCTGCTCCTTCTTCTCCCTAGATAGTGGAGCGTTAGGATCTCCACGGAACAACATCCTATATAGGGTTGGAGAGATGCCTAGTAGCTCTCTTGCACTAACGCTAATCTGTTGATCCAGGATCTGGTTTAGGATTATAGAGGCGTTTCCTAACTCCTTAAGCACATCCTATGTGCGGACCTTCTTCTCAATAGCTTTTCTAGACGGCCTCTTCAAGGGCGTGATGTCTTCTATCTGTACATTAAATTCCTTGATAGGCGCGTTATCCAGCGGCTCCGGAACGCCCATCACGGTGGTATTGTAGTTCCCGGGTCTAGGGACCTTCGTAGTTGGCAGCTGCAAGTCCCTTGCTGCTTTCTTCTATATACGTGCGGTACCTTCCTGTACCAGACGCTATCTAGTTTTCGACTTCTTCGGTTCCTGCTCAGTTCTGGCAGCATGAATCTTAACTAGGAACTACGAGTCCTCCTCTTCCTCTTCCTTAGAAGAATCACTATCCTTTCCTTCCTCTCCAAGTCTTAGCGCGCGGACACTTACCTGTAGCTGAGCCGTCTGGTCTAGTAGTTCTCTAACAGAGTGGAGCTGAGAGACTCCTTGACGAAGACGCATCTCCGAACCTCTCTATTCTCGTGGGCCATAGCACAGACGCATGCGGTCATTCATGTGCACATGGCCTTACTAAATTAGTCTCTGTAATTCCTGGCATTCTCGTTTGAAATGCCCAGTTCCAAGACAGAAGCCACACTGGTCTGAAGCTAGCTGACTCCTCATTCCTGCGCCTTCGCGTGACGGAAGGCTAGTAGGTGTAGTAGGGTACCTTATAGGGAAAGCTACAGCAGCGTTCGCCTGTCCGTATTATCCTACTTGAGCGCTCTGGGCAACAAGGGGTTTTAAGGCAATCTAGATGGGCAGCACTAGTGCCTCCATTATCTTCGTTAGGTTCTCCATTGCTGGATCCGGCTTGGCTGCTGTAGACTGCTGCGGAGCAGCTGTTGCAGATTGCTACTGAGTAGTTGTTGCGGATTGGGCCCAAGTAGTGGTCTAGGTAATAGTTCGAACGTCGTCCTGGATCCGTGAGATGGTTCCTGTGTTCTCTAGTTTAGTGGCCATCGCCTAATACTTTGCAGTGGTTTCTGCCGTTATATCGAAGCTTGCTGTTACTACTTTAGTCTCCAGCATCTCAATCACCAGGTCATGCATCTTCTAAAAGTCAACTGTCTCAGGCTCCTCGTCTGTCAACTTGCATTTTTGCACCACCCGATCACGGATACGGCTTGGCAGTCCCCTTAGGAACCACATTCCGCGTTAGTAATTACTAAGGAGCCCTCGCTCCCACAGCGAAGCGGAGATGCCAAGATACTAACAGTAATAGTGGCGGAGGTTATCATTCTCTGTCCGCGGCGTAGTAACATAGCTTGATAAGAAGGTCATGGAGTATAGCTCTCTCTCCATGTCCTGGTCCTTAAACTCCTTCTTTAACTCCTTCTTGAATTGCTCCTAGTCTCCGGACTTGAACGACTTCATGGCCTGAATAGTAGTACGCAGAGTCAACTCGCAGTAGGATGGAAGACGGGATACACGCTCTATCATAGAAAGGCGATATACCGTGCACATCTCCTCCCACCGGTGGAGGAACTCTGTAACATTAGTGCCCTTAAAGCTTGGAGCTCTAGGAGTCCCAGGCAGTGGAGTTGCTTGCATGTAGTTGTACGTGACAGAGGCAGGCACGCCTAGAGGCTCAGACCCATCTAGTGTAAGAACGACTGGTGAAGCTGTTGGCGGTATGGTTACGGTAGCTGGCTGGGCCTATCGCTGTTGATTGTTTGTAGCGGTTGATGAAATAGCAATGGCGGTAACTAGTAAGGCAACGAATGCAGACGACTGGTCGAGCGGAGCAGATGCAGCAGCTTGAGACGAGCAATGGTAATGGTAGCAGCGCGGTGGAGGTCTGGCACTAGTGTAGTAATAAGAAGGACTTTCCTGTTCCTGCTTTAATCGTGACCTCTTAACGGGAGGCTTTATCCCATCTCCTACGCGCATGCCATTAGCACCCCTAGTATCCCTTTTCCAGTGCTCATTTCCCCATAGCTAACGTCCGTCTTCAGCTTTGTACACAAATCTCCACACAGGCCGTACTAAGCGTCGTCTCCTAGTTCTGCCAGTAGGCTGTGTTATCCAGTACACTATTACTGCTTCGAAATCTCAATCTAGGGAGGCAGCGCAGCACTAATTTCCCCTATGGCGTTTCCTTCTGGCGTGTCCTGGACCGGCTAAGGGCGACTTTTCACGCCGCAGCTGAGATACCCTAGACGGTGGCTAACCGTCCAATCTCCGGGTGCACGTGACGTGGCTTTTCAGGGTCTCCAGCACTCCCCGGCTCTCCGTGCTAGCAGCTAGCAACAAACAGTTAGGTAGTTGCCTCAACCTGCTTCACAATATCCAGATCTCTATCCCCTATCCTAAGCTCTTCACCTCGCAAAGTCCTTCCAGCAGGACGCTGATATTCCGGGTACAACCTCCAATGTTGCGGGAATAACTGTGCGTCGTTAATGTGACTAAGCCGGGTAGGCCACTGCGGATGGTGGAGCGCGGAGGAAGGGTATGAGGTAGTGGATATGTGGTAGCAAGGCGGGTATGTAGGAAGGTAGGTATGCAGATCCTGCTGAGGATGCAAGACCTAGGGCGAGAACGAGAGCAAGAACAAGTAAGAATAATAGTAAGAATAATAGCAAGCTACGGCAGCTGCTCCGTGTGCGAGAAATAAGTTAATTCGTGATGTGTATATTCGATAATGAGGATCCTAGAGATCCAGTAGTGCTACATACACGAGCCACGCTACTTGCACGTGACATCAAGTCAGCTGATCTGATGTCTGCCCTGTCACACCGCGTTTTTGTGGATCTTAGCGCTTAGATTAGTGGCTAGATAGGTTATCCTTAGCAGCACGCTTACCTAGGCTCAGCATAGCACTAAGTACGTTAGAAAGCTCGCTATCGCTTATATTAAGTGTAAGGGTACCGCCCTTAGCTTATAGGGTGCTCTAGATAGGCATAGCATTAATAAACACTCTACAAGTAGTGTTATTACCCTAAGTGGTGATTAAAAGGTAGGGTAAACAAAGACATATTCTCTATATATAGGGCGGAAAAACTAAATCCGATTAGATTAGATTGATACCTCTGAATCTTGAACCAATCCGAGAGCTGGATTCATTGAACCGAATCTTAGCCAGGATTCTGAACCAATTGAATCGCTAAAAATACACACGATTCAAAACCGCACTGTGACGGAGCATATCTATCAATTCGGTTCAGCTTGCTTCAAGCCGGTTTCTCTATGTTCTATCTGTTGTTTCTACGCGAGAATGTACTTCCCTCGGAAGCACAAACAGTGAGATCTCTGCCCCTGAACGACGCACATGTCGGAGACCTTTCTCAAGTGGTACCAAGGGTGTTCAGTGATGTTTCCATGTGGGACGTGATCTGGGAGTCCATGTGGGATGTGATATGGAAAGACAACCCACGTTCCTTGCAGGATACCGAAGCAAACTTCTCGCGTATTTTCTGAATTAGAGTGAGCTGCTGTGCGGTTGGCTGACGGTCTCCATACAGGATCCTCAACCAAATGAATTTCAGAGTGGGAAGGTCTCCGACAGCACAGCAGTCTGCTAGAGCACTGAGATGCAGGAGGACGTCTCGCATGTGTAGAGGTAGTATGGCGTGGTGCAGCACCAGCTCGGTGAGCGTCGGTGGAAGTTGATAGGGAAGCAGGTCCTGCTCCTCAAAACTTGGTATTATAAGGACCCTCGGTTTCATAACAATACACGCGGATATGCTGAGCTTCTTAAGTTCAGAGAACCAACGGAGTAGGCTCAGAGCGGTGAACCTCTGTGATTGTGGTCCCAGTTGGAATCTGATTCCTCGTAGCTCGAGCTCTTGAAGTTGACATGTCGACTGCAAGACAGTGAGGATTGGTCCGAGTTTCAACTCGCCGTGAGCGGTATCGTTGCCCTGGAGTGATAGGCGCTGAAGACTTGGACAGCGACTTAGAAGGGGCAAAAGATCTTCCTGGCTGATCCGAACCAATTTCAACTCCAAGGATGTGAGTGCCAATGCAGGGGCTTCGACACGGCTAAGACTAGTGTACCTCCAGGCGCTGAGTTTCCGTAACGAGGGCAGAAAGCAGTACCGGCCGATATCCGGACACTGACCGGCAGAACGGCCATAGATCGAAACTGTCTTCAGCCGGCGGAAGATTCTAGGGACAGAGCCTGCGACTTCGTAGCAGTACTCCATGCAATCTCTTTGATTGGGCCCATACTGAATGTGTAGCTCTTCCAGATTAACGGCACTGAATATTAGAAGTGCCATTCGAGCGTCCTGACGCTCAGTGCCCAGTCCATCAAACCAGCGCTCTTTTGCCCACACCCGAGGGGCTAGACCTGTGGCTGCCTTGAAGTTTGGAGTGATTGCCTCGTTGACCTTTGCAGTGGCTTTGTCCGGCAAAGAAATGCTCAGCTGTCCGAAATTTTCGTGCCAATCATCCGGCGGAGGCTGATAGAAGACGATTTGAGCGATGTAGCCGGCCAGTTCCGGTCGAGTGATGATACTGGTAAGGAGCTGTCGTAGCTTCTCGCATCGAAAAGCTGATAGATGGATATCCTTGTATAGAACGCGCTCAGTGAGTGCGTTCAAACGCTTCGAGGTACGAGATAGTGCTGATAGGTCAGCAGTGGCTGCTCTACCTGATTTGGCACTCTGTGCTAGCTGAGTGAATCCAGTCATTGATCCGGCATGACATGGGCGCAGGTGTGATACGACGTCCCCAAGAATCTTGTTCGGAAGATCCAGAAGGCAAGGAGGCGAGCGATTTATTACCGTGAGGTCTTGACCGCTGAGAGGGATCAGCGACTCGATCGGTTGATGAGCAAGTCGGCGACGACCTTGCTTGTAGACACGGTGGCGAGACGACCACTCTTTTCCGGTTGTCATTAGGCGTGATGGTTTTAGTGGACGGAGGAAATGATCGGGTCGCGGAATGCGAAGTGAGGACGAGGTTATGTGGAGAAGGAGAACTCGCACCTTTGTATTCGAAATGTAGGTAGGGCGTGAATGAAGTGTTAGACCATTACATCATCACACATGTTGTTCAGTTACAGTGAGAGATTTCTAAGCGGTCACTACTTAGCCAGTAAAAGGAAACAGGAATCTAGAGTGTTTCGTCTTTCAGTGCCTCATTTGTGTAGAAGCTATCGTCACTACTCTCACTATCTGATAATCTGCAAGATCTGTGTGCTTCATGTAATGGATCAACCTATGCTTTTTTACTTTATGTGGTGTCTTTAGTTTTAGCGGTTGCTGGTGACTCACAAGGCGCGATCCCGGTCGAATTTGGGTCATGGCATTACTTTCTTCTCTGGAGAATCGTCGTCCCTTAGACAACCTGTGCCGTTGGTGGTTCCGGCATTGTCAGCACCCTCTTGTCCTGCTTCACTCTGTCCCTCCTCATCACGGCCGGCTTCGTCACCGTTAACTCCTTCGTCTCCCACTTCTACATCGTCGGATTGCTCACTACAATCACTGTCTTCGTCCTCGTCCTCGTCCTGAGGATCGTCGAAGTTCCATAGGCCCGACACAAAGAGCATCAACCCAACTTGCTCCAAGTACATTCCCGAAGGCTCACGCTCACAGAGGGTCATGTCTTCAACAGCATGCTTACCCGCATATGACCGCTTGATGAAAAACTGGATTTCGTGGTTGCCGCTGTTGTTGGTCTTTGTGAAGTAACGCTTTATCTCAGATGCGAGACCAGGACAAAACCGCGCGCCTCCAGTGAGACTAATACGTAGTTGCGTGACGTTCGTCCCCATAAGCAGAGAGATCAGACCGCGGACGATCGGATGGTTGTGGTGGAGGATGCCATCGTCAAATGGCACACCATGGCAAGGGAACTTGTCCCCGTTCATTGCAAGTGTGAGCTGCTTTAGACGCGACTGGTGGTGGCCAAGCGTCTTGATACCCCCCTCCAAGCATTTGAACGCCGATCCTTGTCGCGTTTGATGTCGAAGGCCAGCGTAACGCGCTTAAGCCATGGAAAGTACTTGGTGTTGACAGGGAACCGTGGTGATGTGAACAAGAAGTGGTTCTTGCCGTAGAATATTGGAGCAGCTTCTTGGTGGTAGATGCTGTTGGCGCGGAATATTGCCAAGTTGTGTCGACGGGAACCGCATGGCGGAGGTGCTAGCTCTGCAAAGTAGAAGTTGGGTTCCACTAGGAGGTACTCGTAGATTGTGGTACGGAGTTCGGGTAGAAGAGGGGAGAGAACGTCGTTGCCGTTGCTGCTCTGAGATCGTGATGGAGGACTCAATGGGCTCGAAGCGAAAACCACTGGGGTGGTTGTAGCGGCTAGATGTAGCCATGACTGCTCGTTGCTTCCGCCAAGGGTGGAGAAAGAGGCCAAGTCATCAGACTGAGCAGAAAGATTTGATGGCGTTGAGACAGTGGCGCCCGATTCTTGCTCCCATGTCCCAGTCTTAACAGGCCAGGCGCCCGACCGATGGCCGAGACTGCCGACCTGTCCAAACCGCGTAGGTTGAGACATGCTGTTCTGCCACTGCGAAAGGGGGCGAGTATGGTTGCTGTCGTAGGTGTTGCAGTTGAACTGAGAGTAGGCGAGTGTCATAACACCAACGGGCGCGACTTAGGTACCTTCGTCGTTTGCATACTACGTCATATCTGCGTGTGGCCGCGCAGAAGCTTCACTTCCTCTGTTCGATCACGGCAACTGAGTGAAGATGTGGAGTGGATGACGTAGTCGAAACTGACTGATCCTGCGCGATACGAATGTGAACTCGGACAGGACGCAGCCGCTCCGGTTACTACTCGTATAGTCCTTTCTTTTCTGAGTAGTCTGAGCAGAGACCGAGCTTCCACGCAATGTCCTCTTCAATACTCAATGGAAGTGGACAAGATTGGTACATTCACTCTCGCCATTGCCTAGCTCTTTCCCCTTCCACAAATTTGTTAGTCTTGGTCTTCCTTAAGTAGTGGTTGCTGTTATCGTGTGCTCCTTCTAGTAGGTGAACAAGAACTTCTCGTACTCCAAACTGATGTGAACGCCCCTCTCGAAGACCGTATGTGGCAAGCCGAGTTGATTGAGGGATCGCTAGATCGCTTCCTTGGATATCGGATGGTAAAAGCCGTAAGAGTTCCTAGGCTTGGCGAGGAACACGATATCTGGTTAACCTCTAAACAGGCGGGGCGTTTAATTTTTGATATTGGCAGGACTGCCGGACGCAGAGGATATTTTCGGCAATCATACGGCTGAGTATTTTGATCAATGTTGATTCACTCTATGCTGGTTGCCTTAAGTTGTAGAAACAAGGAGATAAAACTCTTCCGGGAACTGTTTGGAAATGCTCAACCACGAAATGATCAATGCATGTAATACGGCAAATCTCATGGGGCCATGAGAAAAGCTGATAAATCTGCGTGTTCATGCTGCAGCAAGAGAACAACACACAAAAAGTATATGTCGCTAGAACGCTTCAAAAGTAGAGGATCAGAGAACGTGTCGTAACGCATAAGGGAGGAATAATTCCGTGAGAACGACCATAAGACTCCAAAGAAAATTACTGTAACCAAGGTCGTCACTCAGGTCTGGGCACATCTTTCTTGTGTTTTTTCATTAGTTGAGCGAGTGTCCCCTGTGCGTTCCATTCGGGCACGCGATATGTGACCAAGTCAGTCTTCTCATCGCGGTGAAATGAAACCTCGTTCGCTTTACTTTCAGCAACTCTAAGCCACTCATCCCAAGCAGGTGTCTGAGGGGCAGCCTCCCCTCTTTTGACCCACTCGGTGTCTTTGGTGGCCACGATCACCTTCCACAAGGCTTGAGTGAAAGTCTCGTTGTAGTCGGTGTAGGTTTTCTGATCTGAGTTACCCTTGTCGAAACGTTGTTTCTTGACGGTAAAACAGGAGGTATCCCAGTGCAACCTTGAAGGCAGCGCTGCTACAAGCCAATACGCAGCATTGAGTAGTATGTAGGCTGCAGCAAAACTGAGTTGCAGATACAACTCAGCATTGGCGAGAGCAACGACGCCAAACATGAGCATCATCGTACCAACCAATGAAATCAGTCGATAGAGTCGCTGGTCTGAAACGCGATATTGTATGTTCTCTGGCGCAAAATAGAGTTCCCTCGCTACATCTTCTGTGCATTTGACGACCAGGAAATTTCCTCGTGGATACCGGATAACCACATCGCCGGGAGGTGTCCAATTCTGAACCGTTTTCTTGACCAGCTGCAATTTCCACTTGTTGCCCAGCCCGATCAGCGTCGAGAGGAATGAGAGAAGAAGTGTAGCCACCAATGCCATGCCGTCTTTGAAGTATATAGAGAGGATTATGAGTGCGATTGATTCAAGGCTGCCGAAAATCGCGACAGCCGACAAAGGACCTACAGTCCTCATCTTGACCTCTTTATCATCACTTCCTCGAACAATCTCGACGCAGCGAACTGAGTAGTCGGGCATGGATTCGGCATCGCTTGAGATGGGTTAGTCTATGTACATCTAAAGGCCAACCAATGTTGTACTTACAGAACAACATGTCCGATATGATTGACGTTGTCTCGGTCGTTTCCCGAATAGACGCCGGTTACGTATCCATTGAAAGGTTCCAGTTTCGAGGGCCGATTTGGGCGTAGTAATGCTTGCGGTGCAGGTAAGAGGCGAGGAAGGTAGAACAGTTTAGAGAGGGAGGAGACTTGAGAATTGGCAAGAACTGAACCTTCTCCTAGGATAGCGAGGAATCCAACGATATCGAGCTGAAGGTCCTTAAAGCTAGGAAGAAAGGATAGACCGCCAGGGGGAGCACCTTGTGCAGGAGGGTTCGACCTTGGCTCCATAATAGAAGATTGATGAGTAGATTGAAAACTATGTTGAGGGCAGCAAGCCGGCAATATATTTGAGGAACTGCTAAAGAGCCAAGCCCTCGAGAGTAGTCTCAGGTCTCGCACGGTGAAGCATGAGGACGTGTTGCTGGGCTATACGACAGTCTCAGCCTCACCGGCAAGTCGTCGTTATTGGCTCCCGCAGCATGCAATCACTGCGCCCCACCACCTAGTAACCACCAGGCTGACCGCATCTCCCATCAAGGCACATAACTGTGTCGCCGGGCTCCCTTTCGCATCGCCGAGCTGTCGCGCCGTCGTCTTGATCTCGTTGCTGTTGCCTACGCTCTGGAGTTGCAAGCATTGTCTCGTTCCATTGAGCGTCTGCCAAGAAACGCGCAGCATCGCTATCAGATCCGACATGCCACCGACTGAACGCAACACCCAGCATCAGCTCGTCCCTCACCACCTGTCAAGAGTCTAAGGTCCAAGAAGCTTCAGACCCGGCGGAGATTGCAACTGGCACCTGAGTATGTAGGTACTGTGCCTTCCAATTTTGCGTCTGCCTTGTCTATACAAGATCGCACACGCGCCGCAAGCAACCGCGCAAACGCGCTTTGGATATGGAAGCAGTCTCTGTCGCAATACTATCCTGCGCGACGGAGAGCACAGGCATCGCCAGCCATTGAACCTCCTTCATGTAGTTTAGTCAGATACCGCGCTTGTTTCAATAGTTTTCATGATTCAACCCTTCGGACGCCGAACGAGGCGCAGCTGAGGGGATGCTTGTCTAGGTCGTGATTGCTGACCTGGCTCAATCATAGCACCACGGCATCTGCAGAGGTCCCGCGCTTGCTGCTAGTCAGTGTTCTTGCTCTGATTTCTACATCAAGTGGATCCCCGCCAGAAGGCCTTCAGAGAAAGGCTGTCACTACGTGCCTTCAAGCGGTCGCTGGAGGCGCAAGGATCAGACCAAGTGTGGCACTGCAGCGCTACGACTGCTGCCGAACGACCTACTCGAACCGAGTTTTCAATAGTGTGCCTGAGAACTGTGCCGCGATTGTATATAGGTCGCAGGTCTGAAGTGTGCCTATTTCAGCCTCTCGTAGCCTCAGTTGTTGAAGCATCTGCTTTTCTCAGGCTCTGCCCTCATTCATTTCACCATCTCGAATAGAGGATGAGCTGGTGAACACTGTCGCATGAGTATCTTTTCACACACAAGAATGCAGGTTGAAAAGGATCGCAGCCCTGGAATTGTGGATTGGGTCGCGCATCGGGTTGGGTTAAGGTACGGTTTCACTACTAGCGCTTGTTTACATCTCCCCGCAAATCCATCTCTTGAAGCGATCGCTGCGCAACCAACACCGTGAGCACCGGATGCAGAGGGCGACAAACAAAGAAGCTAATTCGAGATTACAGAACGCCGCGCAAACAAAATACACAAAAAGTGGAAGCAGTTGAAAAGATTCCAGTACATCCCATGATAACACGTTCTTCACCGCGAAAGCGCAGAAGGACTCGAAGCAAGTCACAAGATTCTCAATTGGCAGAGAGACCCAGAGGCGCACGACAGCTCCCTCCTACTGATGCGTCTCAGAAGAGGATGGCTGCAAGCGAGAACGGTCAGGATGCGTCGATGCAAGAACTGATACGAAAGGCTGCAGCGGAGTTTACTAAAAATCTCGAAGCACCCGATGATCAGAGACAATATGACGAGTCTAAAAAGGACTTACTTGAAGAGGAGAAAACTGATGCATGGGACGCTAAGGCGAAGGCAACTGCGTCAGAAGCCGAAATGATTGCGGCATGGATCGTTTGGAAAATCAGAGAGCACGAACGAGAGAACTTGTTCGGTAACAAAGCCTCTGAAGCCATTCCTGGACCGGAGACGCTCGATATGGGCGGCCAGTTCTTGACAAACAAGGAACGGATTGAGAAGCAAAGTCGACTCTTCGAGATTGCGCACCGTATGCCAAAAGGAGCGCATTTGCACCTCCACTTTAACGCCGAGCTCTCACCACGAGTAATTTTGGACAAGTCCAAGAACATGAGCAATATGTTCATACGGAGTACACGGCCGCTTCTCTCAAAG
>Ga0115847_100042_pt1 | contig 26658 bp, 27 predicted proteins | sample InSIn5SAF170_FD_83861 | JGI IMG/M metagenome (GOLD analysis project Ga0115847, IMG submission 83861)
GGCAAAGGTGCCGCCTGTGTTGTCTTCGGGCTTGAATTCGTCGATCTTCCACTTGTCGATGTCGTCGGTGTCCCAGGGCTTTTCCCTTTCGTGCGCGGCCTTTGATATTCCTCTGCTTCACTGCTTTTCTTCTGCTCCTTCTTCCCTCGTCGAATCACAAAGTATCTCTCCACATAGCGTTTCTTATCATCACCATCTTAGAATCCGCATAACAATGGCGTCACCACGTGAGTAGCAGTCCCTCTTGCATCTCCCGACCACCATTCCTACATTCCACATAGTTGTGAATGAACCTGTTACTAATCGTGGTGATGGTGAACAGAACAGATCAAGACCGTCACGACGGACCTGCTCGGCATCAAGCACCCCGTGCTCCTGGCCGGCATGAACGTTGCCGCTGGTCCTAAGCTCGCTGCGGCCGTAACCAATGCGTGAGCTCCATCCTTAGCCCGAGATTGCTAGTAAAAGACCATCTTCTTACATGAAATTATAGAGGCGGTCTCGGTGTCATCGGCGGTGTCGGGTATACGCCTGACATGCTGCGCGAGCAGATTGCAGAGCTCAAGGCCGATCTCAAAGACAAGAAGGCACCATTCGGTGTGGATCTGCTCCTGCCTCAGGTCGGCGGCAGCGCACGCAAGACCAAGTATGTCCATCCATTCGATGTTGTTTGAAGAGTCAAGAGCCATGTGACTAATTCAGTTGCCGCAAAACAGCTACGACTACACCAAGGGCAAGCTCGGCGAGCTCATCGACATCATCATCGACTCCGGCGCCAAACTGTTTGTCTCGGCCGTCGGTGTCCCGCCCAAGGAAGTCGTGGACAAGCTGCACGCAAATGGCATCCTCTACATGAACATGATAGGACACCCCAAGCACGTCAAGAAGTGCCTCGAGCTCGGCGTCGACATCATCTGCGCGCAGGGTGGTGAGGGCGGTGGCCACACCGGCGATGTGCCCACGACACTTCTGATCCCAACGGTGGCGCAGCTGTGCCGTGGCCACAAGAGCGCCTTCACTGGACAGGACGTGCAGGTTATTGCTGCTGGTGGCCTGTTCAATGGCCAGAGCTTGGCTGCGGCACTCACGCTCGGCGCAACGGGCGTGTGGGTTGGTACGTGGCTGCCCCTTATCTTTCATCATATTGCCATATTTCTGCAATACAAGCAGGACATACCAAACTAACACGCTATTACAGGCACCCGATTTGTGCTCAGCAAGGAGGCCGGTGCACCCAAGGCTCACAAGGAGGCAGTCCGCACCTCGGGCTTCGACGACAACATCCGCACCATCATCTTCACTGTACGTTGTTCCATCCTATCGCTTTACTCTAACCAACCCCAGTACTAACTAACCATCAACAGGGCCGTCCACTCCGCGTGCGCACAAACCCATACATCCAGAACTGGGAGGACAACCGCCAGCAGGAAATCAAGGAGCTCACGGGCAAGGGCAAGATCCCCGTCGAGCACGACATGGAGACCATGGGCGACGACATTGACGACGACACGCTCGACAACGCACGGCCCTTCCTGATGGGCAAGGCCGCAGCTGTAGTGAACGAGGAGCTGAGCGCCAAGGAGATCATTGACGACATGGTCGGTGATGCAGTCAAGTGGCTCGCGACGACGAATGGCTTCGTAGTCAGCAAGAGCAGCCTGTAGATGAAATTTCTTGTATAATGCTGTCCTTCTCATCCATGAAGGGGAGGTAGATTTAAAAATTTGAAAAGCTCCTTTTTACTATATTTCTTTCTTGATTTGATTCATACTGGTAGCACAGCGACTGCTGCGTCTTGTCTCCGACCCTCTATCGAACAAACCACCACATCTGATCTCAGATCCGGCAACGCACACACCAGCCCTTCAAGTACCCTCTTTTCCTGCACCATCATCACCCCGTGAGCGTTATCTTGTGCGCCAACACCCCCGCCACCACAACCACAACCAACAGTAACGCCATCATACAGCCCCCGCTGCTGCTGCTCCTGTGGCTGCGCCCCCTCGACCTCATCCACGACCACCTGTCTCGCTCTGGAATAGCGCACCAAATTATTCAGAATCCAAAACTCAACACTGAGTTTCACGGCGTAGCAAAACGGATGGATGGCCTCGCGGGGAATATACGCCTGCGTGTAAAGCAGCGACAGGGGCACGGCATCTGTACAAAAGACGACCACCTCCGCCAGGACCAATTGCTTTAGTAAAGCGCTAGCTTCTCGCTCCCAAGGCCTACCGCGCCAACCACCTACAAAGCGAATGAAGGCGTAGATATACAGCAGCGCGAAGGCGTTTTCCTGCAGCACGAAGAGGACGGCCAGCGAGAAGCCTGCGCGGAACATGATGGCTCGATAGGGTCCCGTGTAGACTGATGCCACGATGACAGGGGTATGGCACAGCAACGCGTCGATGATGATGATGGCGAGACAGAGACGCAGGATACGCCGCGAGGTTATCAGAATGTGCAGGCGGGAGTAGAGGACGAGTGCGAAGCCGGTGACCATTCCTATCCAGCCCGTTGCTTCGAGCCAGAGGCCTAGGACGGGCTCGTCGACAAGGTGGTTGAGGATGTGCGAGATGGTTATTATGATTGTGCCGAGGGTGCTGAGGAGGATTGTCCTGTCCATTCCAAACAAGAAGTCGTGTCAGCGGAACTGAATATACGGATGAATGAACGCGCATCTCCTTCTTTCTTTCTTTCTTTCTTTCTTTCTTTCTTTCTTTCTTTCTTTCTTTCTTTCCCTCCTGTCATTCATTCATTCTAGCTCATGGCTATTCCATCGCGAAACCAGGAACGACGCCACAGAAACCCCCCAGATCTACACTACTCTACTCTACTCTACTCCACCACTAAGAAGGAGGAACCACAACCAGCAAGGAAAGGACCCTACATACCACGGATACAACGCCCTCCAACTCGCAAACCTACTCGCAAGCCTCACAACAATCTCGCCACAAATCCAAAACGTCGCGCCGGCAAACCCCACCACAAGCAACTGCGCCGATCTCTGCCCATTCAGGCGATTACACGCCGCCAGCATCGCGCGATGGAGGGAGTAATTGTAGGTGGCGAGGTTGATTTCGCAGTGGGCGGGTTCGATGTCGAAGTCTGTGCCATTGACTACGATGCGCATTGTGGTGTTGGAAGAGTAAAGAGAGGGAGGGGTGAAGGATATGGTTGATTAGTTGGGGATTGGTGGAGTGGAGGATAAGGTAAGCTGGCGGCGCAAAGGCATCTGGAGGTAGGTATATCGCAAGAGAAAGATGGGAAGGGACAGCTAGTAGCGCAGTGGAACCCAGGCTTCGAAGCAGAAACCCAATTCAGACGCAGGGTAAAGGTCAAGGTGAAGGTCAAAGTGAGGGTGGGGATATCCCAAACGGCCTTATCGAAGCCGCATATCGCAGACATCGTGAATTTTCCCTTTCGCCATGTGAGCCGCACCTCACCTCCCATGCATTATTCACCGTATCAGCCGCACATGGGAACGGTGGAGCCAAAAAATCCAGGTTCTCGCCTGCTCTCCAGCACGCGATTATGCACGGCTTGCGCTTGCGCGTTGCCTAGGCATATTCCACGAACGCTGCGTATACTCCCAATGTCTCCGCGGCTGGCAAACTCGATAGTAATCAATCATACCATAGAGTGGTAGGAGAGAGGTAGTGGTGGAACGTGGATGAGTAAGCGGTGGAGGGATTATGTGATAGGCTGGCTGGGATGGAGCTTGACTAAGCTATGCACCAGTGGGGGAAGTGACGAAGCTTGTTTCTGTTTGTTGGTAGCGATGGAGGGAATTATGCATCTATGCATGTAGGTATGTACATGCAAATGCGGGATGTGGATTCGGATCTTCCATACTAATACGCAGTCTGTGAGATAGGCTCACGGGATTGCGCAGAGAAGAGTGCAGACGTCCAAAGCTATGGCCTTATAGAGCAGGTCACACTGCCTCGTCTGGGTCGAAGTCCAAGCTCTTGCCATTCTTCGAGAGACTTCTTCTCTATATCACCATAGGCACGTGAGAATGGATATACAAAAATTGTTTGGTGGTGGTGCTGCATAATATCCGGGGTATCTCATATGCTTTTTAACCAGCCAAACAAGAAAGATGATCGAACTTGAGGATGCTCATAGTCCAAGAACAAAAATTTGTACGCCATCATCACCTCACCACCTCTTCTTCTGCTCGCGAAATTTCATAGCTCCTCGTCCTTTATACACCACGCCACTGTCTCCCTTACCAGCAGTATCGCCACCACCGCCGCCTCCTCCTCCACCTCCACCAGCACGCCAACTATCTCCACCTCCACCCCCTCCTCCCCCACCAAGCCGCCCATACGCCTCCATCCTCCGATCCTCCCTCCGATATTGATTCGGCAGACTCCTCTGCCTCCGCATCTCCTCATCCTTGCTCCTCGGCCGACTAGGCGGCGGACTCCTCTTTCTGTACCCCCTCCCCTCCTCATCATCATCCCCAAGCACCGGTGACCGCGACCGCGACCGATGCCTCTGCCGACCACGAAACGTATGATCTGGGTTTGCGTCGCTGCGGCGTCGATCGCGGACAGGAGGCGTGGGGACGCGTGACGTAGAGGAGGCAGAGGAGGTGCTGGCTGAGCGTTTGGGGCGGCGATGGCGATGGGTGTGGCTGTGTCGTGACCGTTCTCTTGCTCTGGGAACGTCGTCGCGGTGTCGAGAGCCGGAGCGACGGGTGTGGCCTCTTGACGGGGAGGGCGACCGCGAGCGCGACGAGCTGGTATGGCGGCGCTTGTGTCTGCCGCGCGAGGTGGAGCTTTCCATCCTGTCGTTGGAGGTGGAGGTTGATAGGGCGGCGACGTGCTTTGTCTTGGGGTGGGTGTCTGACGTCGCCTTCTTCGTCTTCTTGCGCTCGAGCTCGCCGCAGTGGGTGACGAGGACGTCTGTTAAGGGCCGGTCTTCCTTGTCTACGTCTGTCTTGGCCATTCGCTCGAGCGTCTCCTTGCCCGCGACCAAGGAGCCAAAGACGGTGTGTTTCCCGTTCAGGTGCGGACACTCGTCCAGCGTGATGAAGAATCTGTAGTTCCCCCTATGTCAGCACCAGGACATTCATCTCTACCATTCACCTGCTGTCGAGCACGTGAGGTGGGAATATGTGCGTGTGTGCGTGTGTGTGTGCACTCACTGGCTGCTGTTCGTGTCCCGCCCATGATTCGCCATACACAACAGGCCCCTCTCATCAAGATCCCTCCAGCCCAGATTCTCATCCGCAAACTCCCCTCCATAAATCGAGTCACCGCCCCGTCCATTGCCAAGCGTTATATCCCCGCCTTGCACCATGAACTCGTCAATGATGCGGTGGAAGGGGCAGCCCTTGTACGTGAGCGGCGACTTTTCGCCCGTACACAGCACTCTGAAGCTGTTTCATACAAAGATATTTGATCAGCGGTGAGGTCACGAGACTGTGAAGTGCAAAAGCACGCTTTCACGTTGTAACTCACTTCTCACATGTCTTCGGAGTTTTGTCCGTGTACAGCTCAAACACCAGTCGCCCAATGGGCTCGGTGCCGATGGCGACGTCGAAGAAGACGCGGCATCGTTGGCTGCCTTCTGCCATCTTTGGGGGAATCGAAGATGGGAGAGTGCGTGAGGTTGGTTGTGTGGTGCCTGCTGGGTCCTGTGACGCCAGAGAGAGATCAGCAGAGTGGAGCTAACGGATCTGTGGCGCATGTGCGTTTTGCGGGGAGAACCAGCTGTGGCGCAGCACTCCCGACGCCAGCCAAAACCCTGCAAAGAAAAAAAGTCCAACCAACGCATTCCATTCCAATCACTTCACGATTCCCAATCCCATACAACTGCACCCACCACAACATCACGTGTAACAATTATCGCAGACGAGAAAGCCGCAAGGAAAGAAAGAAAGGAAGAAAGTAATTAAGGAAAGAAACGAAAAGATCAGAAGAAAGAACGGAAACAATGGGCGGCACGCACGAAAGGGAAAAGCCCTGGGACACCGACGACATCGACAAGTGGAAGATCGACGAATTCAAGCCCGAAGACAACACAGGCGGCACCTTTGCCGAAGAATCCTCCTTCGCCACCCTCTTCCCCAAATACCGCGAATTCTACCTCAAGGAGTCCTGGCCGCTCATCACGCGCGCCCTCGAAAAGCAAGGCGTAGCATGCACCCTCGATCTCGTGGAGGGGAGCATGAGCGTCAAGACAACGCGCAAGACGTTTGATCCCGCTGCTATCCTCAAGGCGCGGGATCTGATCAAGCTTCTGGCGCGGAGTGTGCCGTCGCCGCAGGCGGTGAAGATCCTCGATGATGGCGTGGCGTGCGACATAATCAAGATTCGCAATCTGGTGCGCAACAAGGAGCGGTTTGTGAAGAGGCGGCAGCGGATCCTGGGGCCGAATGGGACGACGCTGAAGGCGCTGGAGTTGCTGACCGGATGCTATATCCTGGTGCAGGGCAACACGGTGGCTGCCATGGGGCCGTACAAGGGACTGAAGGAGGTGCGGCGCGTAGTGGTGGACTGCATGGCGAATGTGCACCCGATCTACCACATCAAGGAACTGATGATCAAGCGGGAGCTGGCCAAGGATCCCGAACTCGCCGAGCAGAACTGGGAGCGCTTCCTGCCCAACTTCAAGAAACGCACGCTCAGCAAGCGAAGGGTGCCGCATGTCGTCACGGACAAGACCAAGAAGGTGTACACGCCCTTCCCGCCGCCGGCCGAGAAGAGCAAGGTCGACCTGCAGATTGAGAGTGGCGAGTACTTTTTGTCCAAGCAGGCCAAGGAGCGGAAGGAGAAAGAGGCCCGCCAGGAGAGACTGAGAGACAAGATGGAGGAGAAGCGGAAGAGCAGGGAAGATCAGTTCCGGCCGCCTGAGGAGGATAGCAAGGCGAAGAAGGAAAAGAAGCAGAAGAAGAGGAAGGAGAAGGCTGAGGATGTGGATGTGGAGATGGACGGGTGATCTCTCTCACACATGTCTTATGCTTTCTGTGCGCTGAACACTCATAGCGAGGGCGTTTTTCCAGTTTCCCATAAGAACCACAGTTGTCTTGCACCCAACAAGACCGTAACCATTCTGCATCAAACATGATTCATGGCTGGAAACGAAAACAACTCTTCTGTTCGCTTTCCTCATCGCAACAACACCATTATCATCATCAAAGTGGAGACGCGTTAATTCGTTGCCTGCTAGTATGGCATCAAAAAGCAGAGTAGAGATCCCCAGCCACCAGTCCATATTACCTCACAATGCTGCATATTCCAACATCATCAAAATCATACCAATTACGCCTCACTCAAAACGTAAATCACTGCCTCCCCTCCTCGCCCGTAACAACCACCTTTCCCCTCCCGCGATTCTGCCTCACCTCGGCCCCCACACCAGCAAGATACACCACTCCCGCACTGAGCACGACCCCACCGCCGGTCCATTTAACAGCCCGACCAAATCGTCTCCGCTTACGCTGCCGCTCCGCCCGCTGCGCTTCCTTCCATTTCTGCCACGCACGCTCGCGGTGCCTTTCACTACCACTATACACCTGTTCCAGACGCCTTGGTTCATTCAGTCCTTCTGCCGGTGCTGCTGAGGACGAAGAAGAGGCAGAGTTATTGTGCAGATCGATGAACCGCTCAGCTTGTATATGATCTTCGTCGCTGGTCTCTTGCTCACTGATAGGGGCAGCAGCAGCAGACTTCGTACTGTCTTGTCTCAGGATCAAAAGATTCCTCTCCGCGTGCACGGGTACGAAGCCCCTATGCTGCAGCTCAATCAGCTTAGGCAAAAACCTATTCGCGTACGCAAGATGGCGTAGCGCTACCGTTGTCGGGAATGCATTCTCCGTGGCTGACGGTATGCTTTCGAATGTCGCGGTTGTCATGTTCTTGGACTTGGAATCGTAGGCGAGGATGGTGTATTTGGCGAGTTTTGAGGGAGTGGGGGTAGAGAGCGAGGAGACTGGTGGAGATTCGTTCCTGGGTTTGGTTTTGGAGGTGGAGCTGCTCTGCAACGAAGCGGCATCAACGATCGGTGTGGCTGTAGCCAGTGTTGACGATATTGAACTTGCTGGGATGGCATCATCTCCTTTGACAGGAGCATCGATCGGCTGCGTATGAGACGTAGTAATAGCACCGTACTTGTCCTCGTAGATCTGACGAATCTCCCGCACCAGCGCGGCATCTTGTTTTTTCTGCTCGAATTGCTCTTCCGCGCGGGTGGCTTGGGGAATCTTCGACTCTGCAGCACTAACATCACCGCCTTTCGCGGCAGCTGCAGTACTTCCGATATCCTTCCTCGATGATTCAAATTTACTAAACGCCGCCTTTTGGGATTCAATCTCGCCCAACAACCATCCAGCTGAAGGATCAATCTCATGTTTGCCGGTGCTCTTAGACGTTTCCGTCGTATTTTTCCGGTAGCCGAAAACGTCAGCGAGTGAAGGTACTTTGAACGGTGTCCTTGTTGAGTTGAGATGCTGTAGTCGACTTGACTCGCGTTCATGATTATAACCCACAGGATCATGTGTGCGACCCTGCTTTGTATCTGCCAGAGGCGACTGTTCCGTCCTCGATACAACTTCGGGACTTGATCCATTCAATCGTTGTAAACTTGTCTTCAAGGGACGCGAAGGCGTAACAGCACTCTTCTCCACATGCCTCTCCAAGCTCGTCTGTAAAACACCAGACTGTGCCTGCATTATTTGCTTCTCACGTTTAGCAAGTCGTGCCTTCGCATCAAGCAGTGTAGCCTTTACAGTCCGCAGCTCCTTTCGCGCGTCCTCTGTGCTCGCTCTCTCCTCCGCTAGTCGTCTGGTCGCCTTGTTAAACTCCTCAAATTGCTTCCGTCGCAACTCGGCAAGCCGCTCGTCAGTCTCCTGTCTAGCCCTTTGCTGCTCGGCCAATCTCCTCGTCTTGAGATTGTCGCTTGCAACTCGCGTCGAGTAGTCGCGAATGTCTTTGTCCGCTTGTGCGTCAGCCGATGGATGCACAAGTGGAGAACGAGGTTTCGTAGGCTCAGGGTTGACAAGCTCTGCTTCCTCAACCGCTTGCTTGTTCTTTAGATTATCGCCAGCCACTTGCATGATGTACTCGTGGATCTCGCGGTCAGCCTTCGCTGCGTCGTAAGCGGGAATCTTGACTTTTTCTCGCCATGCCGCAAATGTCGCGCCGGCGGTAATAGTACTACCTTTACTTCTCTGTGCCTCCCATGGCTTTTTCTCAACGATTTTCTGGTCCACCAAGTCATGATCCCGTGAATGCAGATCATCGAAACGTGTCTCAAGGTCTCCCCGAAGCCCCGCTGTTGTCGAGTGGGTCTTGCTCTCGCGGAAGCCTTCACTCTCTAGCCATTGGGAGGTCTTCTCTGCTTGCTCCAGCCGCCTTGCCTTGTATCGTTCGTATTCGGCCCGTGTTGGGCTTACTGGTACAGCATCCGGGCCAGTGGACGAAATCTCTGGCAAATCCTCCTTGAGCATGGTAAAGCTCGGGGCTGCTCGTGTCGGTACATCTGATGCCTCAACTTTGGGCCTATATGGTTTGACCGGAATGTCCACTGCTTCGTCATCCCGCGGTTTTATGTATTCCGTTGCCTCTGTGATGTTTGATGCAGCAGGCTCACCAGGAGTAGCCATCTGAGGTGAGGAACTCGCGGCCTTAGTCACCATTCGCCCGCTTATCGGGTCGTATTCCATCTCCGTCTCCGCCGGCGCAACAGGCTCTGTCTTCTGAACGGCCTCACTCACGCTTGCACTCTTTTGCACCACGAACGGATTCCGCACCGTAAAACTCATCTCCCTCTGCCACCACGCAGGGAAGTCTCCCCGGGTACCCTTGAGCAATCGATTACTATAACCGAATAATGCTTCATAGGGGTCATGCTCCACGATCCGCCTGATGCGATCCATGCGCTCTTGCCACATCTTCTCACGCCGGGAAGGCTCGTACGGTGAGTTTTGCTTCTCATGGTTGTCTTCCTGTGGTCGACTCTTGACTTCACTGTCTGTTTTCTGCCGCTTATTATGCTCGTGGGTCCAGTAGGGATTATTGCGGCGCCATCCGTGGCAGCTTCGGACGACAGCGTAGCGAGCGAGTGGGAGTCGCGGATGTCGACGGACTCGTAAGATGGCGCCCGTGGCGAGATGAATTCTCTGAGTGCCCATATTTGGAGGCAGAAAGACTATCGCCCTTGTTCTTATCTACCAGCAAATGGGTTATGTCAAACTGTCACTACCCATCAACATGAGGTCAACTCGGGATCGTGGGAAGCAGACAATTGCGTTAAACTTGACAATGATCGAAGGATCAATGCAAAATCAGAAACCTCGCGATGGAGATGCAGCAAGAACGGAGCAAGGGATACAAAGTGCTTACATTGATTGTACAGCTCACGTCGACCCCTCGCTGCCTAAGCTCGCGTGCTACGGGCTATCAATGACGAGGCTGAAGGATCACAGAATCATCAAACACAACGATAGAAATCACGACGCATCTCATGGCAGAATAATATAACGGCTTGAAAGCATTAAGATGAAGAGAAGGGAAGGCAGTATCTGAGCGGATTGCTTACACTGAAATCGATGAATCGGACCTTGCGATGCTCCGAGGGGCAGCGCCTATCTCCATCGTATCGTATCTGCGGGGGATATGCAGGGTCTAATCGTTAGCGTAGCAGATCACGTGTCAGGCTGAGGTGGGGTACCAGAAATCTCACATTCGGACTCTTGATCAATATTTGAGTATGCGTACAGAGTTTGGTAAGTAATTATAATCTCATACTCTCAAGACAGTTTTGGCGAGTTAGGGACGCCAGCAGCACGAATCCATGGCTGTTGAATGTGCGTCAAAGCCGATTTCTCCATCAATCTGCTGTCATGGCCATCAATCGCGACACGATCAATTGTCGCAGAAACTCAATGTAACCAATATTGATACATCCTTATAAGTTGCAGGTCACCGACATTTACCATGTTAGGACATCTCATCTGGATCGCTCAGATGTACTCCCAAGCAGCCACCGTGACATTACCCTCTGGCTTCCACGGCTTCGTCACCAGGTTCACAGGTAAACAGTCGGCCTCAAACTCAAGCTGAGACAACTGCGCACGGATCTGCCATACCTTTCCATTCGGGCCCCCTACGTCTGCTGCATTGGTAGGACAAGCCATCCAGCCCCTTGCACCAGGAAAGACTGCGAATGTGCCTTTATCGAGCGCAAGGAAGTCGTAGATGGCTCCCTTAGGATCAAGACCAGAGTGCGGGATACTGAATTGGAGGGACCCGTCGGCGGGGTTGACGAAATAGCGTTGACCTCCTGGAACGAGAGTATTCTGCAAAGACAGCGTTAGTACGTTCAACAGACGGCGGTGGTAGGATTTCAACCGTACCATGCTTCGACCAGGCAGGAAGACAGTATCAACACCAGGTGGACAGTTGCCTGTGGCATTAACGCGCTGGGGGCATAGTGTGCATGCATTGCCATCCTTCAGCCAGAACCTATTGCCGCAAGCTTTGACTTTGATGTACGCCAGTTCGCGGAGGTTAACGGCAATGAGCTCGAATGGGCTGGTTGCGTCTTGAATCTCGAGCAGATCACCATTATCACAGCTGAAGCCACACGATTAGACGACATAAGGGAAAAGATAGGGCCTGCTTACTCGTAGCGGAAGGGCAGGTAGCATTTGTCAGTAATCCCACAGCGCTGCTGGGGGAAGCCATTCTGCCACGGACACAGCAGCTCGTCACCAAAGCAGCTGTACTGTGGACATCGTCAGCCTCCGTTCCATCTGCATACAACAGTGGTGGAATTCGCTCACCTGGAGCGGATCATAATGCTGGCCTTTGCATATCGGCAGATCGTGCAGTCCTCTTGTCTCTTTCAAAAGATTCGGCATTGAGGCGGCCTGGGCAATTGGAAAAGTAGCTAGAAGACAAGCAGCAAGGGACTTGAAGCGAGACATTGTTGCTGCTGGAGTGGCGGGGAAGGCTCTTAATCTTGATTCCAAGCACCGAGGAGCAGCAGGCAGAATACCAATGAACAGAGTGTCCACTAGTGTTCGATGAACGATACGAGAAGATGAGAGGACAATGAAAACAACATCGGAAGGGTATTGCTGCTCGTACCTTCCTTCATCAACTGGCAGGCAACACTGGTAGCCAGCATGCTGGTCGCGGTTACCGTAACCGTAGCGTTTGTAAGACTATCTTGCCGTGGCAGGGTGACGGGAAGCTACCTCCTGGACTCATTTTCATGTCGCCCTTTCCCGCTTGAATTACCTATCAGTCATTGATTCCATAGATCTGTGCGCAATAGCCGAAATTTTGACCATATCTAGGCGTCCGAATAAATTAGAGACGAAGTCTTCCTTTGTGATCATAGATATGTAGCACTGAGCAACAAGAACCTCCGTATACGACTCATGCACGGCCTATCCCTTCGTGTACTTATTTGGCAACATGACCTCCGACGGAAGGGTGTCAGTCGTTCTACGCGTGACTTTGTGCCTCGTTTGCAAATGCCAGGCTTCAAAGCAGAACAGCACATGTATTTCGCATGACATCCCGCTTGGACAGAAATGTAAGAAGCCATTATCAGTTAGATCAATAGTTCTTCGCGTTTACTCTCTGCCGAAAGTTTTGGAGCAGGACAAACACGCGAAGTAAGGAGCTCGAAGGCTCCCTGCGTCACGAGCAATGTCATTTCGGCTTTGTGCTGGCCAACGGATTTCTGGCTTCATGCGTGTCCCTTCTAGCATGGTCAAATACGAAATAGTGATAGAATCTCTTTGACAATATTAAGCTTTTCCAGATTCGCAAATTGTCACAATGACATGATATGTGTAAGTGTGCATGAGAATCCGAACATGGAGCTCAACAACCCACCTAAACGTGGCTGACGGCTCGGCCCGCTCGGCTTGAGCTTCAAGCAATGCGTGACGGATCACGTCAACTTGCGAGATCAGTATTTGCGATGCGCAGATCGCATTCACAGATATATAGTTCCTCACAATCGCATATTCCTTGATGAGTATACGCAAAGCCATGGACCAAGCAGCAAAGACGTTTTTCTCAGCGCCACAATTTGCTGTGGCGGGCGCCTCTTCAGATACCAGCAAGTTTGGGCATAAAAGTAAGTATCGTAGTAAACATGTTCTACAGGCTCACAATATGCTAATGTTGCTTTTCATACAGTATTCGTCTGGTATCTGCAACATGCGCTTCCCGCCATTCCTTTGAACCCACGCGCCTCTAGCGTCACTGTTGGAAAGAAAGATTACCCCACATTGGCCTCGCCTTCGCAACTACCAGCGCCCAAAGAGACGGCTCTGAGCGTCATTACGCCACCAAAGATTACGCTTGCGCTATTGAAAGAAGCGAAAGAGGCTGGAATACCTGCTGTGTGGTTACAGCCAGGCGCATTCGACGACGAGGTGCTTGCTTATGCAAAGGAAGCTTTCCCTGGCGCTACAGTCGCTGGGTACGAGGGAGGTACCGTTGGTGGCGAAGGATGGTGCGTGCTCGTTGACGGTGAGAATTCGTTAAGAGCGGCCGGGAAGGAGATCAAGAGGACCAGACTTTAGATGTAACATCTCGCGATAGGACGAAGTCCATGAAGTCCTGGTATGTGTCTGAATTGATATTTGCCATCATCCTGAGAATCTGTGAGGTTTTCTTCTTTGGAGGCCAATCTCGTGTGCCATGCAAATTCCCCTGATCTGGCCATGCTGTCGAACGCGGCATGCACAAGCCATGTACTGCTCAAGCCATGATGACAATCATGCTACATCAAGCAGGTTTCGGTGCTCTATCGAATGGATCAAAATCAACAATTGCATAGCCCTGCTCATCGTGGATCTTAAAGCAGTCACCAGTCAGTCTATAACAGCCCTTCTCGCCTTGAAATGCGGCACAGAGTGACCTTAAGCACTCGCTGCCACTTGCTTTGCAATTTCGGCAAACAACACCGTTGTCGCATTTGATTCGTTGAGCATAGCAATGGTGGCATACAAGTCTACGAGGCCTGCCGGCCTGGGGCATGTTTACTATTGATTTTGGATGCGCGGCTGGATCAGGTTAGTGGCTGAGACTGCAGAGGATGGAGAATAAGGACCTACGAGGATGTGCGGCTCCCATTATGGACAGACCGCTAGATTGGTATGAGTTGGATGGCCGAGATGAATGTTTGGTAGCATGCGTTGGTGAATAAGCTGGTCGAATTTCTTCATTGTGTGGAGTATTAGCTGTAAGTGTAGATGACTCTGCGACACCGTGTGAGTCGCGGCTGTGAGGACTATTGGTAATGAATCCAGAATCCGAACGCTCATACCGTCCAGTCTCTGCAGTGTGGTAAGAACTGTACCTAGTCCCTCGACGTAGTGAAGATTCATCTCGACTTCGCTTGCCATGCAGTTCGGTTTCAGGACTTCGTTCGCGCTTGCGATCCGGAACAGCATCACCACCACGTGCATACGCCCCAATAGCAGAGAGTAGATTACTTTTGACTTCGAGATCGCGCTGTAGTTCTTTGATCCTGGTCTCCGCTTCAGCCAAATCGCGTTTCAGGTACTCATTTTCGTCGTCGCTAGCTTTGAGTTCTCTGCGCAATTTCTCGTTCTCGGCACGTAGCGGCTGGCTGGTTGCTTCGTCTAGGAAGATTTTCTTGCCTTTCTGGAACGCGTCATAGAAGTCGTTGAGGTTCGCCTCGAATGCGCTGACTTCTGCAGCAAGGCTTGTGCTGTCCATCTTGGTTTTGCTAGGCAGAACTGGACGCCAGCACAGATGGATAGCGTCAATCCTCAAAGAACAATTGAAGAATGCAGACAAGAATAAAGCTCAATGCAGCTATCTCGTGGAGTGCAGATTTGAAGAAGCAATTGGATTAGATTGTAGAGGTGAAGCGATGATAGATGGCCCAAGCTCTCACATGACCAAATCCATGCTATTGGACAGCCTTGCGCAATGATTTAGCACTCCATGCAATCCATAACACAGCTATGGCTCATTCGAGACGAGTAAGATGTGCATAGATGTGGACAATAACATGATACGAAAGTGCTGCGTCAATACAACTTGATTGACAGAATATCGCTCAACGTTTGTACTCTTCACATTTGTATTCATTCAGTCTTCAGTCTTCACCAAGCTGGTACCTCACCCGCCGCACCCATAATCGCCTTCATCTGCTCATCCAAAAACTCATGCTGCTCCCGATAATAAACCTTCCCCATACTAATCTCTGCAGCCTTGCCAGTCAAACTCTGGTCCTCCAGTAACGTAACGACTGTGTCCACAATATTCTCCAACGTCGTAAACTGCTCCTTGGGAAACATATCCCACACATCCCCGGAACACAAATTCGTCCTCACCGCACCAGGTAACGTGCAGTTGACGCGGATATTCTCCTTGGCGAGAGACGGGGCAATACTACGCATGAGACCTACGACGCCGTGTTTGGCTGCTGCGTAGAGGGGCAGTGAGTAAGAAGGATATATACCCGCGGCGGAGGAAGTCATGATGATGGAGCCTCCTTTCTTGTGCGGATTATGGCGCATGTAGTGTAGTGCTAGGTAGGTTGAGAAGATGACGCCGTTGAGACAGACTTCCATGCTTAGGAGAGAGAGCTTCGGGGGAGGCAATTCAGCTTCCGGCGCACAGAAAGTCTTTCTCTCCACGATTCCCGCATTGGCGTATACTGCGAGGTCTAATGAGTATATCGTCGTGCTGTGAGACTTTGGGCTTTGTTTGTATATACTCACCAAAATCAATCTGCCCGTACGTCTCCCAAACTTTTACAAAGGCAGCCGTTTGGCTTTCTTGACTGGTTACATCTGTTTTGATGAAGATCCCTTTCAATGAGTCCGCAACAGCTTGACCGCTCTTCTCATTCATGTCAAGAATTGCAATCTGCCACCCCTTCTGGGCTAAGTTTTTGGCCACTGCCTCACCCATGCCCGATCCTTTTCTTTTGTCAATGATCCGATCTTAGACGTGAGGAGACATCAATTCTAGACTTACCACCACCAGTGATGATAGCGACTTGCTTCGATGTCCCATTCATTTTGTACTAGTAAATAGTTTTGGCACTATGTGACAATTAGGGTGGTTGTATAGTATTTCGCGGCGTCTTCTGGGGAGTCCAAAGGTTAGTCAATGGGCACTCTATGATGGCACCAACAGTTGACAATAACCTGAACTGCTTATATGTAGCTAGCATAGCCCCGTATGTCCCATTCTCAAGACACCAGATACGGGATAAGGATATCCCCGGGAAGCTAAAGTGTGGGGTACATGTGCATCTCCACAAACCCCAGGTGCGGCTACAAGCAAGCTAACCATAATCCATATATGGAAATTCATCTTCCGCATCTCCAGTCTACGAGCCGCGCTATGGTGCATGTGTGATATACACGAAAAGACGAAGGTCAATGGCAAAGACGGGTAGCAGTAGTGCTGGTGTAACTACCTTACTTCCCACCATTCAAAGCCCACTTCGTGCCCTCTACGCAAGCATCCCACGCACTCCTACTCGAAGGCAAATCTGGAAACAATACATAAGAGCCATGCGGCATTCCCTCCAGCACAAACGCCTTAACCGGCACACCACTCTCCTCCAACACCTTCCCATACGCCACAGCAGGCACACACAACGGATCCGCAGCACAGGCATCAATATAGGTTGGCGGTAACTTCTTCAGTAGTTCCGGTGGGGCAATCAATGGGGAGACATAGGGGGAAGTTCTGTCCTTGTCTTCGGGTACGAAGGCGCTTAGCATGGCGGTTAGGGCGGCGTCGTTGAAAATGGGCACGGTTGCTCGGTCCGGTAGGTCGCCTTTGTAGTGTTGCGGATCACAGACGAAAGGGATACGAAGGATTTGTGCCGCGAGTGATGAGGCGTACTCTGATTCCACGGCTTTGAGCGCTACAGCTGCGGCAAGGTGGCCTAAACACATTAGTCCTGGGCGCTTCTTGGTGCACTCGAAGGGCATTTGTTTACCTCCAGCAGAATTACCCGTGACGTAGATTTTCTTATCATCAATATTGAGTTTGCTTGCATTCTTGACCGTCTGGAACCATTTGTTAGTACAATGTCCCCATGATCTCAATCTCGATCAGAAATATACCCAAACGAACGCCTCGAAGCAATCATCCACAGGGCCAGGATACGTATGCTCCGGCGCAAGTCGATACTCCACATTCACAACAACATGACCCAGGTCCCTCGAAATCATGCGGCAAAACACATCATCAGCCTGGATATTACCCAGAATCCAGCCTCCGCCATGGAAGAACACCGCTCCCGGTGCCGACGAAGCCAATTCCTTCGGCTTGTAGATACGCACCGCGATGGTATGGCCTGCAGCGGCTTGGAATTCGTCGTCTATGGCATCCACGCTGGCTTGGAGGGAGTCCAGGTCCTGGAGGTGGGCGTCGCGGAGGGCGCAGCCTGTGTCGAGGACTTTGCGCTGTTCGTCTGGTGTGCCGTCTAGACTGACTGCTGGGCGGAATCCGAGAGCCTTTTCATGCTGTGGCGGGATGTCAGTCGTTTGATGTATGGTGACTATCCGTGGAAAAGGTGGCATACCGTCAGCCATTCTTGGGAGAGGCCTTCTGCGTCCAATGGCCCTGATTTATGCCAGGTAATGTCCCTTGGCTCAGGATAGCTATACGATCCCATTTCCACTATTCAATTATGCAAAGATCGCCGTGGAAACTGCAAACCGGTTTACGATGATTCAAGTTTCTACACAAATATATATCCAGACAGTACAGAGCAAAAACTGAAATTCAATATATATATACAATGTCAAAGAGTTCAGGCGTATCACAACACATGATCGAGCACGACTCAAATGACTGTCTGATCCTAACGGTATACTGGTCGTGATGGCGCGACTCCGCATTTGGGACTGGTAACCTTTTCCGGGCAGCAGTGGCCGTCACAGGCTGGAGGAACATGGCAATCAGAAACCAGATAGGCTTTTGCTAAGTCCGATTGCATTTGTTCCATCCAGCGAGGGTGGTGCTTCAACTATTTGAAGATGCTGATGGGTCAAGTGTTGGCAAGCATTGAGATGTGCAGTCGAGCTCCACTTTCGTTGCGAGGAGATAGTCACGTGCTAGCAGCTAGTGAAGATGGACATTGGGACGAATGCGCAAACACTGAATGACATGAACGCAAGAGAAGTTTCTCGAGGTCACAGAGTAGACTGAATTATTCAGACATAGAGCGCCCGAGTCTCTTGATCGGCACCTAGATTCACAATATGCTAAGCTCGCTACAAATCCCCAGTCTAGACATCGTTCTCATGGTATCATAAATTCATTCCCAACGCATCCCATTCTCACATTACAATCACCTTCACACAATCACAGTCACAGTCAATATCACGCCTGTATCAGATCCGGCACCGCTGGCCCCACACCCCTCAAGATGACAATCGTGTTGCCCGTCACCAGCACATCCCCAACCTTCTCTGCAAACTCAAGCAACCTCCCGGCCTCAACATGGAAGACGCGCAACCGCTCCTCCTCGCCAGGCACACGATTATTCACGTTCTGGACCTGCAGGGCCTTGGCCGCAGCGTCCAGCACACGTCCTATACTCCAGTCCTTGGAGTAGTAGAATTTGCCCGTTGGAAACTTGGCCGTTGTGGTATCAGCACTGGCTTCCACGAATAGGTAGACTCTCTTTTCCGGCGCGATCTTCGCATCGCCCTTGGCCTCCAGCTTGAGTTTGTTCACTGCCGCCACGCCCGGGTTCACGCGCGGTTTGGGCCGTATTGATATCGTCGAGGCAGATTGCTTGGTCTCGTCCTTTTTCTTGCTCGCCCAGCTCTTGAACCTGCTCAGTGCGGCGAGCCCCTTTTCCTTCTGCACTTCTATGGGTGTTTGGCCCGGCGGTGGCCTGCGCGGGACATTGTCGCAATCGTGGTCTTCCTTCATGCGGTGCTTGAGGCAGTACTCTCTGCGACAGCTCTCGCAGTGCACAGCGGGCTGCGCAGGCGTATCAATAAGCGTCTTGCATTTGGTGCTGTAGCACTGCTTGTCGTGGTTGTAGAGGCTTGGCTTCTGCGTGGGTTTCGCGGCCTCGGCCTGGCGCTCTGCTTGGGACTTTTGGGCGGCGGCGCACGAGTGCCATTCCGGGCGCCAGTGGTCCTCGCAGAACTTGTGCTTGCAGTACTGGCAGGTGAAGGGCAGGAAGGTCTTGATGTGGCAGTACTCGTTGTGGCAGTGGGCGCCGATCTGCTCGACGTCGCCTATGCTCATGTTCTTTGCGGCGGCGACTGCGGCTGCGTCTTTCTCGTCTAGTTTGCCGGGGAACGGGTTTGATGAGGCCATGGTGGGTGGACGGCGGAGGCGAGGGCTAGATATAGGCGGCGGAGGCGGCAGTAGCGGCCGGGGGTATGAGTGATCCGGGTGGTATAGTGCTGTGCTGTGTGGTGTGTGTGTATGTGTGGATTGTTAGTAATTCACAGCGCTGGCAGCGTGAGGAACATTCTGGTCTCCGCCGTGCCCAAGGCTGAGGCGATGCGGCGACTATGCCGGATGCGGTAAGATGCGGATCTTCCAGTGCGCCATTCCAGTTGGGTGATGGAGCTCTCTCGCTCCCCAAAGAACAGGGCCAAGCCATTGCAGGCATCATCGTCCCCGTCGCAAGCAGCAGCTACAGTACATTGGATCACGCCGTCTCTGCAACAACCACACACATCACCAACACGATGGCGAACGGGTAGGTTTGGGGAGTCTGTTCACGTGCTGGAGAGTGAGAGAGAGAAAGCTGACCCGTGCTCGCAGTTGGAGTCTGGTCATCGGGCTCGTCTTCATCATCCTCTTCTCCATCGGATCGTGGTTCCTGAGCCCCAAGGGCGAGAACCAGACGTATGTGTTGCAAGCGGGATGACTCGAGTTAACCAAGTGGCTAATCAAACTTTCTCGCAGTGTCTGGCGGTCGTCCTTGATCCTGTCGGCGTGGAGTTGCTTCCTCATGTGGGGTGCGTGGTCGTAACACTGCCAGATAACAATGATTGTAGCAGCTGATTGTGTGCTAGCCATAACATTCCTTGCCCAATGGCACCCTCTGATCACGCCGATAAACAATGCCCTCCGGCCTGGCTACGAGTAGTTGTTGATGGGGGAGTAGGCGCATCTGGCGCATCGAAACAACTGTCGTGGTGACCGACTCGGTTGTTGGTCACACGTGAGACATGACGAAGAGCAGCATAGGGGTTATCAATGTGGGACTATGCTGCAAGTGTAATGTACTATACGGCATGGGCGTAACAAAGCACGGAGTTTTGTAGATGTTTGGGTGTCTTGCGGCAGCTCCATGATGAAAGTGAGCATCTTGATAACATTCAATCAAGGGCCTCCAAGGGGAGTCAATGTCCTAAGGCAAGCGTCCAGTCCAAATCTTCCCACATGTACATCTGCCCATAACGCGTAAACCTCGTCTATAAAGTCCATTCTCCGTTGGAATCCACCTTCTAAGCCCTCCAACCCGTGATCCATCCATCCCCATCAACCCATTATAAAAAAGAACACACAGACCACCCTCCGTCTCTCATCTCCATCCACCCTCCACTCTGCACACCACCAAAACCACCAGCGCACTTCCACGTCCACGTCCAATCCCAAACCACGCAACCACGCAAGCCATGTAATCGCCAGCTCCAATGCCGATATGCATAGAATGTCGCTTCCCCGTGCACACCCTCTACACGACCTACTCCAAAGCCGATGACCGCACGCTGGGCAAGGGCGTGCGCCTAACGCAGTGTCCACGCTGTCGACGCTTCGCCGACAAATACGTCGAGCATGACTTTGTGGTGCTGTTCATTGACTTGGTCCTGATCAAGCCACAGGTACGTATACGCCTCCCTCCCTCGCTCCCTCCCTCGCTCCCTCCCTTCCGCATCTCTCAAAAGAACAAAACATACGCGTCTTGGGATCAATCAACGGGAGAGCTAACTATTGGTTCTTATGTTGTACGATAGGTATACAGACATCTCCTCTTCAACCGGCTCCTCCGCGAAGAAGACGACCGCTTCGACCCCTCCATCATCCGCCTCGGTGTGCTCCTCCTCCTCTTCGACGTCTACCTAACATGGGCGCGCATTGAAAAGGCCGCTCCCCCCCTCGGCCTGCAACAGCCCAATAACCTCAGCACCTGGCCGCTACTACTGCAATACCTGTTCTTCCTGCTGCTGTGCCTGTCGAGCACGGTTGCGTTTCACCTGCCGATGCGGCTCTTGTGCGCGTGGTCTGGGAGTCTTGTTCCCCCGTCTGGTGCGTCTGTGAGGGATGGGTCTGTCGGTGGTAATGGGAGTGGTGGGAATGGGAGTGGTAATGGCACTGGTGGGAATGGCAGTGGTGGGAGTGGTGCAGCAACGCCAGCCAGGAGGTTGTTACCGTATTACCCGCACACGACGGCCATTTCCACAGCCCTAATCGTGAGCTCCTGCACGAAGCTGTTCCCCATCCTCTTGATCATCTGGGACTATGACTTGCCATCTGCCGCATCAGCCGTCTCCTGGGCCGTCATCACAAACAACGTTGCGGCCGTGGAGATACTCATGGATTGTGGATTTTTGCGGGCGGCGGTGCTGGTGCTGCTGGGTGCGTGCTGTCGGGCCGCGGTTGGATATGCAGTGTTGAGTCTGGTTGGGTTACAGGACCGGGCGTGGGGATTGGATGGTGTAGGTGTGTTGTTGGAGACGGTGCAGGTCTTGGGGACTTGGGTTGGGGTAGTCAAGTAAATAAATCACCACACCAAGGCTACAATGATATAATGTGTTTTTGTCCAAATTGCTTGTCGAGGACTAATCACAGTTTTTGACAGCACTCTCAATTCTCGAATTTCAACCCGCCCTCTGCGCGCACAGCTCCATAGATCCCAGCTATATCACCTCTCACACCCATATGCGCCTTCACCTGCTCCAAGTGCTTATCCGCTACCTCGACATCCCGCATCCGACAGCCACTCTTCTCCGCCAGCGCCATTGCATGTCTGGCGTCCTTTCTCGCTAGATCAACCGCAAACAGCGGTTCCGCCCTCTTATGATAATCACCAGTGCGCATCCGCGTCGCATACGCACTATACGGGCCCGGAAACATAATATCCACAAACTGCTGCAGTGCTTCTGTCCCCAACCCCGTCTTCTCAGACAGCACCAGGCCCTCCGACAGAGACTCCACCATATTCAGGATAAACGTGTTTCCAATCACCTTGAGCAGAGTCGCCTTTCCCGGTTCTTGGTTCGAAAGATCGATGATGGCCCGGCCCATTACGCCTGTAGTATAGGGTCGTACTCTGTCTATGAGCTCGCTTGGTCCTGCAGCCACGCAAACAAGCTGTCCACTATCTGCCATTGCGGGTGCCCCAAAGACAGGCATAGCTACGAACCCAGCTCTCGCATCGGTGATCTGCTTGGCGAGCGCATTCGTCGTATCGGGATGGATCGTGGAGCAGTCTACAAACAGCTTCCCCTGGACATTGGTGGATTGCAGGGCCGTGGTGATTGTTTCTTTGACTGCGGCATCGTCGCCTAGACAGGTGAAGATGAGGGTTGAGGCGGTGATGGCGTCGGAAATTGTCGAGACGGGCTTGGTTTGGCCTTCTGGGAGGGTGGCGGAGAGATCGTTGGCGCGTTTGGGGGTGCGGTTGTAGAGGATGAGGGGGGAGGTGAGGGAGCCCTTCTCAACGAGGTTCTTGCACATGCCTCTGCCCTGTGGGAGGACAATTAGCGTTTCCGTCGAGGAAGATAACGTATTGTGATTATTAGGATCCAATGGTGTTCTTCCATTCTTTGTCTTAACCAAGCTCTTGATGTTTACAGTCCATATAGTCTCATGAGATTCCTGCTTACCATATTCCCAAGTCCGAGCCAGCATACTTGCTCCTTGTTTGCCATGATGTTTGAGTCCTTTGACAAGAATCCAGGTGCCTGACTTTCTGATCCTCCAAAACACCAATGTATATCTTGAAGATCAAGGAGTCATGTGTATATGGCTGGGCGAAAGCAGTTTATATGCAGACTCGGCGGGGTTACCCGGCCCTACTTCCTCCATCTCGGATTTCCCGAACAATCCTACGCAAATGCAGTAGTACTGTCACATGGATGCAGGCCCTTAATACAATCTAAAGATGACATAATCCCTAGGACGTGATTGAGAAAATAGTGCCCGAGTACTTGGGCACTGCGTTGTCGGAGCATTCTCACCTTATCGATAAAGCACAGTACCTGGTATCGGTATGCGTCACAAACAGCCCTAGACATTTTCCGTGACTCTGCAGATTATTTTTTTTTTGCTCCACGCGCGTGCATGAAGGGTACATTCAATGGCGGCAGGCTGCTCAGAATGATCCGGTCGTTACTTTCCAATGCCGCAGGCTCGCTCAATGGTTGACGCTGGGAAGCTGGGGAGGAGAACAGCGCGTGGTCCGTTGCTTTCGATTGTGAGTTGCTAGTAAACAGCTGCAGATTGTAGCGGTGAAGAGGATGCTCGGCTCACTTTGGGTGAATTTAGCAGCACAACGCGATATGCAGTCGGTGTTTGGGGCAGGTGCGATGGTACAGCGACGGAAAGAAGAATGGAAGCAGCAACGGAAATGGCAGTGGCAACGGCAATGGGAATGGGAATGGCAACGGCAATGGCAATGGCAATGGCAAGATCTCGCCCAAGCAGCACCAGAAGATGCTTGATCGCGACTTCTTCCTCTCCGTCTTCAGCACCAGCGCCACCAAAAGAGACGCAAAAGCATATCTGTCACGCTACAAGGAGGCGGATACTTCACAGCAGACGAAGAAGACCGACGCGGCTGTGGCTACTCCGACAGTAGAGAAGCAGCGGAAGGAGAGATTGCACAAGAGGGGTGTGAACTTGGGCGAGTTATATGGGCAGGCGCGGGCGATAGCGCAGACGCCCGTGTTCAGCCAGGGAGGGCAGACGGAAACAAACACGAAGAAGGAGACGACGGCGGCAGCGCCAATCCAAGTCGCCGTGGTGAAGCTGCGGGGCGTAGAAGAGCTGGACGCAGAGACACGCAAGGGCGTTGCGCTTACCCTGGCGCAGTTGTCCCGCCTGGGCCTGCAGAGCTGTGTCGTGCTCGAGAGCGAGCCCAAGAAGTGGCAGGAGTACGCAGAGTGGAGGAAGAGCATCATTAAGCAGTGTTTTCGGCTGGCAAATGCGTTGAATGCGCAGAGTAGTACTGGCGCGAGGGTGCTGGATCAGGCATTGGGGGTGGGTGCAACGAGTGGGAGAGATGAGCATTGCACTGTCGCTGTGCAGGGCCAAGTCAGCGTTGCTATGCATGAGAACCTGCTCGCTACGCTGCAGCGCGGGTTCGTGGCTATTGTCCCGCCCATAGCATATACAGCGGACCTGCGAGCCCAGCGCGTAGACGCAGACGAAGCAGTACTGGCACTGACCCGCGAGCTTGCGGGACTTTCGCAGCACACAAAGACTCACGACTCGGCTCCTGCGTCATCACCACGGACTAGTGTGGACAAAATTGTCGTCCTTGATCCACTTGGTGGGCTGCCTGCAGTAGGCAAGGCAGATCAAAGCCATATCTTTGTCAACCTGGAGCAGGAATACCCGACTGTGCGCGCTGAGCTCTTGCAGCAGGAAGACGTCTTTGCAAGTCAGCAGCCAGATAGCTATGGAGACGCAGCGCACAACACCAGTATCGCCACCACAAAGCGAGCACGCCAGTTCCAACAGCACGTCAAGAATCTTGATCTGATCAGGAACTCTCTTGCTTTGCTGCCGCCTTCTTCATCGGCACTGCTTACCACACCATCAGAAGCCGCAGGTTCAGCGTTGTTCAGCTCCGGCGCGGACGAGACACCAGGTGTGGGCACGCGTGCGAAAAGAAACCCTCTCATCCACAATCTCCTCACAGACAAACCGACCATCTCATCATCTCTCCCAGCTAGCCGCACTCTCACCGCGCACACCGAGTATGAAGACTCCACACGCTTCACACCCGCCACATTCTTCAAACGGGGCATGCCACTCACCATCATCCCTGACCCAAGAACCTCGCCCTGGACACCGCCCGGCCAAGAAGGCACCAGCCTCCAACTCGAATCAGACCCACGCATCGATTTCCCACGCCTCCTTCATCTCATCGAAGACTCCTTCGGTCGCCCCCTCGATGTGCCTCATTACCTCTCCCGCATCCGAGGTAGGATAGCAGGAATAATCGTTGCGGGCGAGTACGAAGGCGGCGCCATTTTGACCTGGGAACAACCCTCGCCCTCTCGACCGCCCGTCCCCTACCTCGATAAATTCGCCGTCCTGAGACGCAGTCAGGGATCCGGCGGCGTAGCTGATATCGTTTTCAATGCCATGGTGCGCACGTGCTTACCGGATGGCGTAGTCTGGAGAAGCCGCAAGAATAATCCTGTCAATAAGTGGTATTTTGAACGGAGTGTCGGGACCTGGAAGTTGCCGGGGAGTGGGTGGTGTATGTTTTGGACGGGGGAGGAATTGGAGGAGATCAAGGATGGGAGTGGAGAGGGGGATGGGGAGGCGAGGAAAAGATGGAAGGATTATGTGGATGTTTGTTCCGGGATTGAGGCCAGTTGGGCGGATAGGGATAAGAAACCGCCTGATTGAGGGGGTGGGCGGCTGTTTTTGCAATGTGTCATTGTACTGGGAATATGAGATTTGGCAACGCTGTCCGCGTTTTTAATGCGTAAAAGGATATGCAGTAGAATTTGGCTAGGACGAAGAGGTTCTTGTAGATGAGTTTCAGAGAAGTTGCCTTGAGATGGTATGGGCTAAGAACATAAGAGTGTATAAGTTACCGCCGTTACTCTCGGATAACGTAGAATATTTTGTCAATAAACAGGATTTCTTTCAACAATATCCAAATTGATGAAAGACGGTGCATCGGGTGCTGAGACTCCTAAAGCGTGTATTTGTAGAGTCGGAAAGTGGGTCCGCTGCGTTGATCTGAAGGACCTCACATCTTACTCTATGTTCCTATCCGTCCCGCACACTGAGTGTACTTCAAAGCTCGTATTAACCCCAGGAGTAGATCTAAACGTCCTAAAGCGCATACTATATGTCTTCTCCGGCTTTGTTCCGCGTATCTGCCTAGCCACGTCTCTCGTATGAGACATGCGCAGTGGCCTAGTCATCACAGATGCACGACCGGTACAGAATACGAACAGCTCATCTTGCGGACCAATTGGTAGCCTTCCTCAGACGCAGCAACGTTTTGAGCTCGCAAAGATGAGTTTTGAAGTTCGAACATGTGCACCTTCACTTGGCTCTCGACGAAATCAGATATGCGTCATCTGCTGCGTACTCTCTCCAAGGCAGTGGAATATCGTACCTGCCATAACCTAGTGCATATCATGTGACGTGCGACTTCCAATTCTCCAAGGCTGAACTTCGCTTCCCTGCTCTATTGTCTCCCACTGTCAGCATTAGCACTGACTACGCCGTCAATTGTCTATGAGACAGATTGATTGCTCTTAGCATCAAACGACTCATTTCTACTTCATCGCTCACTTGATATCAGGAACAGTCAGTGCCACGAGGCTAGCTTTAGTCCAGCAGGCAGCACTACTCCAACCAATCGCATAGCCCAATAGGCTCACTTCTGCCAGCTTTGCGGCTCATTGTATGACCACGACTAGCCTGTGCGGCCTCACACTCC
>Ga0115847_100043_pt1 | contig 26577 bp, 16 predicted proteins | sample InSIn5SAF170_FD_83861 | JGI IMG/M metagenome (GOLD analysis project Ga0115847, IMG submission 83861)
CGGTAGGTTTATGACGGGTACTTGCTTACCATCAAACAGAAAATCACCACTTAGGATTAGAATCTAGTATATTATACTGACATTTTGTAGATGTTGTATGATTATTCTTATTTGTGTCAATATACTACTGAGGATCTTAATTTTATTATTGCCTTAAAAAGTAAGACAAATAGATAACTAGCAAAATATCATGCTATTTAATAACACAAACTGATTACAAACATTTTGGCTTTGCCCATTCCCATTCCCCTAGGGGAATGGGAATGGGAAATAGAAAAGGAATTAGAGCAATAATTATAAATTTAAAAACTAAGTTTCCCTTTCCCCTAGGGGAAAGGGATTCTGTTTATATATATAATCAATCCTGATTACCTTTATCCTTTAAAACTTTAGTCTTTAGATAGACTACAATGTGAGAAATTATTACATTTAGCTAAACAAAAAAATAAAAATGCCACAATTAGTTCCATTTTACTTTGTAAACCAAGTAACTTTTGCTTTTGCATTACTTGTAGTATTAATATATGTATTTTCAAAATACGTTTTACCTAGATTTGTTCGTTTATTTATAACTCGTATATTTATAAGTAAATTATAATAAATAACGGTTTGTCAATTTAATATTATTTAACAATATTTAATTTATATGTATATAAATTATATGTATACTAACTATACATAGAGACCTTAGTTTAACGGCAAAATACGAGACTTTTAATCTTTGGCATGTGGGTTCGAATCCCACAGGTCTTAAATAATTTTGTTTAAAATAAACGGCTATAGGTTAATGGTAGACCTTTTGTCTTCCAAACAAATTGTGCCGATTCGAATTCGGCTGGCCGTATTAAATATATAATTATACCATGGCATTGAGATAGTAAATGCTGAAGTAGATATAAATAATTTATATTGTTATATTTACTATAAGGAAAAGTTGCTATAGGTAAGGCGAGATATTTGCTAAATATTGTGCTACGCACCTGGATGTTCGAATCATCTCTTTTCCGCTTTATATAAATACCTCTTCCCTCCCCCCCCCTTTTCCATTTTCCCTCATTTATTATATGTAAAAAAGTAATGGAAAAAGGGAATAGAGAAGAAAAGAGCATAGTTTAATTGGTAAAACATGAAGCTTCAAACTTCACATACTCAGTTCAAATCTGAGTGCTCTTGAATAATTAAACAAGATATATTTACAGTCTATTAACATAATAAATATGTTTAAGTTTATAATGGTTTCAAACAATAAAACCTAAAATAAGGTTCCTTAGCTTAATTGGTAAAGCGTGTTCTTGATAAGGATATGTTCGGAGTTCAATTCTCTGAGGAATCATTTTATATATATTTAAATCTTTGTCTTTTGTTTTTTTTTATATTGTTGACTTTATAAAAAAGAAAAAAGCCAAAACAATATAAAGAGAGTTGGCTGAGTGGTTTAAAGCGACTAGCTTGAAACTAGTTAAAATGAATAGTTTTCATGGGTTCGAATCCCATGCTCTCTGGACTATAAAACAATATGTATATAACTATATTACAGGTTAAAGTCTAATGGTTGGACGCCTTGTTTGGGTCAAGGATCTTCTTAGTTCGAATCTAAGTAACCTGATTTTATAAATTGTAGTATAAAAAGTTTTATTATGGTGTCTTGGCTTTTTCATTATTCTGGCTTATTAATATAATATTATATTAAATCAGAATTAATAATAAGTAAGGCTTTACCTAATATCGGCAAAATAAACTACTAATTTAGCTAATGTATATTGCATTATATTAGCGATGAGTTAGATATCTAAGGATACGTTAATATACTACAAATCTTGTAGTATAAGAAAGTATATAAAGAAACTATTAGGGAAACCTAGCTATATATTAAAGAGCTTGAATTTGTGTTTTACTATGAACACAAAAACTCTTAGAGAAATTCAGTAATAAACGAAGTGAATTGAAATATCTTAGTAACTTCAGGAAAAGAAATCAAATGAGATTCTATGATTAGTGTGAATGAAAGTAGAAGAGCCTAAATATGATATACTCAGGCAGGATAATGCTTAAAAGTATAGATATTAAATAAGTAAAACGGACAAAAACTGTTTGAATATTAAGGGGAACCTTCCTCTAAGGCTAAATATAATATATAAGCGATAGCGTATAGTACTGTGAAGGAAAGGTTTGAAATAGTAGTTTTATAAGCAGCTCAAGTAAATTTTAAATAAAAAAGTCAGAGCGTACCTTTTGCATAATGGGTCAGCAAGTTAATGTTAGATGCGAGCAGTAATGCTAAGATAAACCAATTATGAAAAAATGATAAGTATCTAAAATTAGACCCGAAGCCTAGTGATCTTACTACAGTCAGGGCTATAAAGGCCCGAACGGGTTATCGTTGTAAAGATATCCGAAGAACTGTGGTAAGTTAGTGAAAGACAAAACTGACTAGGATAGCTGGTTTTCTGCGAAACCTATATAAGTAGGTAATTCAAATTACATCATAGCAGGTACAGAACTGTGATCTCAGGTAACTTTATTTTTTTATTGTTTTTGCAGTAAAAAGATAGCTTTACATATATCGGGCAACCGTGAAGGTTTTATCGGTGAGTATTCGCACTCGGAAGGGCTAAGATGAATATTGAATAATCGGACATAGTACGATAAGGTTGTATGTCTAGAGGGAAACAGCCCAGAACAAGAGTTAAGGTTCCAAAATTATAGTTAAGTGAAATTAAGGAGGTTTCTATCTAATACGACTAGGAAATAGGCTTAGAAGCGGTCCATTTTTTGAAGATCTCGTAACAGAGCACTGGTTTAGTAAATTAAATTTTATAAGGATAGTTGCACCGAAAATATAACGGATCTAAACAATATACCGACACCTTGTCCATAAATAGTAATAATATAATTTTATTATATTTAGTGGGGTAGCAGAACGTTGGGTAAATCTTAGATTTATTCTTTTTAAGAATAAAAAAAAATGTAATATAATTATTATAAGATAACCCAAGAGAGAATGCTGACATGAGTAACGAAAAAGGAGAAATCCTCGCCTAAAGCTTATGGATTTTATAAAGTAACGGCCTCTAAGTTTATAAACCAAAAGGTTTAAACGATGAGCAAATCTTGATTACATAGTCACAACCTTCTTTTTAAGTGAAGAAGGTTCTGGAAAAACTGTAATGTTATAAGAAATTTTCTTATAAATAAAATAAACCGTACCTAGAACACTACCACAAGTAAGCTAGTAGAGTATACGAAGGCGTTTGAGTGAACAATCATTAAGGAACTCGGCAAATTGACTACCGTAACTTCGGAATAAGGAGAGCCATTCCTCCTGATTAATATCAGGTAATGAAGAGGAAGCATGGAATAATGTTGTACGACTGTTTAATTAAAACAAAGCACTTTGCCCAAGATAATAAATCAAAGTATTGAGTGTGATTTCTGCCCTATGTCGGCTGGCTAACGGATTCGCTAAGTTGACTAATACAAACTTGGCTTTGAAGGTAAATCCCGATCAATGGCGGCCTTACAATGAGGGTCCTAAGGTAGCGGAATACCTTGGCCGTTAAATGCGGTCTTTGCATGAATGATTTAACGATACAACAGCTGTCTCAATGATTGGCTCAGTGAAATTGGAATAACTGTGCAGATACAGTTTACCTCTAGTTAGACGAGAAGACCCTATGCAGCTTTACTGTTGCTAGTTATTGGATATGATTGGACGATCTTAGAGTAAAAGGTAGTCCCCGAAAGGGAACTTGACAACAAGTGGAACACCTTTATTTAGTCTATCATATTCGCGAAGAAATTCGCTTGTGAAAATCAGATTTAAATCTGATTGGATAATCAACCCCTTTATTAGGGGAACAATGACTAGGAGGCAGTTTATGCGGGGCACAGATCCCATAAAAAGTACCTGGGTGTATCCAAATTTAATTCCTGTAATTTGTTATAACAATGTTATAACAACTAAATACAAATAATTTGTATTTATTAGGTTATTTTTTAATTCGGTATAGCTTAAGCTATACTAATTCGCCTATATATCTATTAAGTTAGAATCAAAAAATTTTTTTATTTAAGTAAGATTTTAACTATCTGGAAAATAGTGGTAATAAAATTCTTAAGAGTTTTCTAAGGTTTTGAGTTATATTATTAGTACGTTATTTAATAAATAACGTGTGTAGATACACTAATAGTATAATTATGTTTATTACTTGTCAAGTTTAATGGCTTAATCTTGCTTTACTGTTTGACTTACACGTCTTTCAGTCGCGTAAGCGGGGCATATGATCACAAGACGCAGAAAGGAAAGGTCTTGGATTTTTGAAAAAGCTACGCTAGGGATAACAGGCTAATTGCGCCAGAGAGTACAAATTGAGTGCGCAGTTTGGCACCTCGATGTCGGCTTGACTTATCCACTCGAATGCAGGAGACGAGAAAGGTTCGACTGTTCGTCGATTAAAAAGTTACACGAGCTGGGTTAAATACGTCGTGAGACAGTATGGTTTCTATCTTCTAGAGGAAATTAGAATAAAATAAAGTTAGTCCCCTCGTACGAAAGGAGCTGGGAATATTAACCTATGGTTTACCTGTTGTTTGTGCGCCAAATATTAATATAATTATACCTAAAGTATAGTTAAGGTCATGGATATTACTTTCACTTAAGTAAATACATAACACAGGCACGGCAGGAACGCTAAGTTAGTTAAAGATAAGTGCTGAAGGCATCTAGGTACGAAATATACTTTAATATATTCTTAAATATACGTAGTAGAACACTACGCTTTTGTAAAATAAAAATTTATTTTTACAATTAATAGGCTTTAGTTGAAAGAATTTTAATGTTTTTAGGCATAAAGTACTAATTTTTATATATAACTAAATGTAACGGATATCGTCTCAACTTAATATACAGTTAAACTACTTAAACAATATAGTTATCCAGTCTGGTTAGCATAAAAGTAATGTAGCTGTTTTGTAACCAGCTGAAGCAAGTGCGATACTTGCACTGGACTTTAAAAATAAAAAGGCCTTATAGTCAAGTGGTTAAGACATGACGTTTTCACCGTTACACGCGGGGGTTCGAGTCCCCCTGAGGCTATAATTAAGCATTTTTATGTTTAAAAAACGCGGATTGATGTAATAGTAACATAACTGGCTCATGCCCAGCATATATTGGTGCAAATCCTTTGTCCGCATAGCTATTAATAGTTAAGGCTATAGCTTAATTGGTAAAGCAAGCTGCTCATGACAGCTGAGATGAGTGTTCAAATCACTCTGGCCTTAGTTAATTTAAGTCCGAGTGCTGGAATTGGTAGACAGGACGAGCTTAAGTTTCGTTGATACTTATCGTAGAGGTTCAAGTCCTCTTTCGGATAATTTCTTAATTAATAAGGTTTGATTAGCTATTCATAGAGCAATAGTAAAAAGTTTTTTATACTTTAACTTTTTTACTCTTCCTTGGTTACACCAAGGAAAATAGGGGACATAGTTTAATTGGTAAAACTGCGATTTTGCATATCGTTATTTCAGGATCGAGTCCTGATGTCTCCAAAATTTAAAAGAGATTTAGGTCAATAAAAATAAAGTTTTAAAGCAACTAAAAATTTTTAGTTAAGAGCTCGGATAGCTCAATTGGTAGAGCGAAACTCTGAAGATGTTTAGGTTATAAGTTCAAATCTTATTTCGAGCATATAATTAAGGTAGTGATGGAATTGGTAGACATGAATAGCTTAGGACTATTTGATCATTAGTATTTTATCCGTTCAAGTCGGATTTACCTTAAATTTTAATTTGAAGCTTTTTTGTTTAGTCTACTCTTTTTTATGCTGGTCCTATTTCCTTCCTCTTATTTATTTAAGGAAAAAGAAAATGGTAAAAATGGTAAACATAATTTAATTATGATATGTATGTTGTAGACTAATCGGCAAGTCATAAATTTTTGGTATTTATCATTGAGTGTTCGAATCACTCCAACATAATGTGTGTTTATTGTATCATTTTTATTAATTATTAAAAACATAAAAATTATATTTAGTGATATTTATTTCCGGTGAATATAGTTCAATCGGTAGAACATCTGTATGTGGCACAGTCGGTTCCCTGTTCAAGTCAGGGTATTCACCCTATAATATTATAATTTATTATCTATTTTAATAAAAGCCAGGATAGTTTAATTGGTTAGAACATTAATTTCATGCATTAAGAATGGGAATTCAATTTTCCCTCCCGGCTTAGTAAAAACTACACTATTTTAGTAGTTATATATAAAATATATTAACAAGTTATGGTAATGAGTGAAACCATATAAAAATGAAAAAGGAAGATTTAGCTTAAATTAGGTAAAGCATATGATATTATTAGTAATATCACAGTTAAAAGTTCAAAACTTTTAGTCTTTAAGTGATTATTTTATCCATAATTTTAATACTTTTTTCAAATGCTGTCACAAGTAGACGAGATAAATCTATATTATATAGCAGAGTTGCCATTATCGCTTTACTCTATAGTTCTATTTTAGTATTAGGTACATTATACCTAACAAATTTAGATACTGGAATAGGTTTATTTGGAGGATTATTTCATGCTACAAGTACCACACATGTTTTCCACTTATTTATTTTCTTAATAAGTGCAGTTATATTACAAGTTACAGGGTTTTATCCTAGAAGAATTTGAATTGCAGAATATTCTTCAATAAGTAATTTATTTTTATATAGTTTTAAATTTAATGAAAAACAAATTATTAATAAAATGGGAGAACAATTTAAAATTATTGAGTATCCTTTAATATTATTATTTATAATAAGTGGGGCTATTTTCTTAGTATCTACTAGTGATTTAGTTTCTATTTTTATTTCAATAGAATTACAAAGCTACGGATTATATCTACTTAGTACATTATATAGAAATTCTGAACAAGCCACTTCTGGAGGTTTAACTTATTTCTTATTAGGTGGATTAAGTTCTTGTTTTATATTATTAGGTACAAGTTTACTATACGCTAATTCAGGTACAACAAATTTAGATGGAATATACGTAATAACTAGTATTAGTGATTTGGAAAACAGTGATAATAACATATTATACTGATATAAATCTTACTATATAAACTTCGCTTTACTTATTTTTAGTGTTGGTTTCTTATTTAAAGTAAGTGCAGCTCCATTCCATTTCTGATCTCCAGATGTTTATGACGCTATACCAACAATTGTAACAACTTTCGTTGCCATTGTGGCTAAAATATCTATTTTCATACTATTATTAGAATTAGTACATTATACTAGTAACTCTTTATTTAATTTCCAATTTAGTTGAACAAGTACCTTATTAGTAAGTTCTTTACTTTCATTAATTGTTGGTACAGTAGTTGGTTTAACTCAATTTAGAATAAAAAGATTATTTGCCTACAGTACAATTTCTCATGTAGGATTTATTTTATTAGCTTTAAGTATTAATAGTGTAGAATCTATCCAAGCCTTTATTTTCTACTTAATTCAATATTCTGTAAGTAATTTAAATGCCTTTATTATTCTTATAACAATTGGTTTTAGCTATTACTGATATGTTAATAACAGTAAAGAGTTTAAAGAATTAGCAGATAAAAATAATTCTCCAGTACAATTAGTTAGTCAATTAAAAGGTTACTTTTATTTAAATCCCGTTTTATCTTTAAGTTTAGCCATCACAATATTCTCTTTTGTAGGTATTCCACCGTTAATGGGATTCTTTGCAAAACAGATGGTATTAAGTGCTGCTTTAGATAGTGGTTACGTATTCTTGACTTTAATCGCAATATTAACTAGTGTAGTAAGTGCAGTTTATTACCTAAATATTATTAAACAAATTTTCTTCGAAACACCTGATTACAAACCTAATCCTGTGCTTGAAAATAAAAATTTAGAAGTTATCCTTTTAAAAGGAGATACTTTTGTAAACAAAATAAAAATGACAAGAAGTAATATTGTATTGTCTTCTACTTTAAGTATAACTATTTCTATAATAACTTTCATTTTAATATTATTTATATTAATACCCGAAGAGGTATTAAACGTAACGAATGTTTTATCTCTTATACTACTTAACCCTTAAATGACAACTACTACATTTTTTTTCATTTTTGTGCCTATAGTGGCAATTCTTTTATTAGTAATTAATTTACTATTCGCTCCTCATAACCCTTACGAGGAAAAAGATAGTGTGTTTGAGTGTGGTTTTCATTCTTTCTTGGGTCAAAACAGAACACAATTTACTATTTCTTTCTTTATTTTTGCACTTTTATTTTTACTATTTGATTTAGAAATACTATTAGTATACCCTTACGTTGTAAGTGCATATGCAAATGGTATTTTTGGTTTAACTGTAATGTTAATCTTTTTCTTAGCTTTAACATTAGGATTTGTTTTCGAATTAGGTAAAAACGCTCTAAAAATAGACAGTAGACAAGTATTGACTATTGTAAGTAATGTTAATTCAGACAAATTAGTATCTGCTTTTAACTTTTTTTCTAAGATCTAAAAATGATCTTAAACTGCCCAAAAGTTTATATCTCCTAAACTACTCTAAGGTATTAAAAAAAAAATAGCTTTGGCTTACCTTAAATAGTAACGAATATAAAACAAATTTAATAAAAAAAATGATACATGTATTTTGAAACAGTTTAAACTGTGATACACCTAGACCTTGAGGTCTTTATTTCCAAGATAGTGCCACTCCTCAAATGGAAGGATTAGTAGAATTACATGATAATATTATGTTCTACTTAGTTATAATATTATTTGGTGTAGGTTGAATTTTAGTTTCTATAGTTAGAAACTACACTAGCGTAAATTCACCTATTTCTCATAAATATTTAAATCACGGTACATTAATTGAATTAATATGAACTATTACTCCAGCATTAATATTAATATTAATTGCTTTCCCATCTTTCAAATTATTATATTTAATGGATGAAGTTAGTGATCCTGCTATGTCAGTATTAGCAGAAGGACACCAATGATACTGAAGTTACCAATATCCTGATTTCTTAAATGCAGACGAAGAATTTATCGAATTTGATTCATACTTAGTACCTGAATCAGATTTAGAAGATGGAGCACTAAGAATGCTAGAAGTTGATAATAGAGTTATACTTCCAGAATTAACACACGTTAGATTTATTGTAACTGCTGCAGATGTAATACATTCTTTTGCTTGCCCTGCTTTAGGAATTAAATGTGATGCTTACCCTGGTAGATTAAATCAAGTTTCAGTTCTTATTAATAGAGAAGGTACATTCTATGGACAATGTTCAGAAATTTGTGGTATCTTACATAGTAGTATGCCAATTGTAATTGAATCAGTAACAATAGAAAAGTTTTTGTCATGATTAGAGGAACAATAGAGACACTTTTTGCGCAACTTTATTCTTCTATACTTATGTTCCTAGATATGACAACTAAAGTTGTAAACTATATATCGTTATGCTTAGAAAAAATGGAGTTTTCTACTCCTAAAGTTGCAGACTATATATCGTTATGCTTAGAAAAAATGGAGTTTTCTATAGCATTCGTGCAAAAAAATATATATAGTTTAGAGAGTGCCTTTATTATTCTTACTTGTTTAATAGGAATTATTATTTCTTATTATATACTGAAAAACACAGATAAAGATGGGTTAACACATGGGGAATATTTAGATTATCTACATAGAGAACATCGCCTTGATTTAAGAAAAGTACAGGGATATAAAATTCCTCATCCAAATGATAATACTAGAGAGAAGGAATTAGCTGAGATAGTCTATAGGCAAATGTTTATAAAAAAATTTCTTCTTCCTAAGGATAATGGGTGGACTATAGTATCCGAGCAATTTAAGATTTTTAATTGTTTTTTAGATAAAAAAAATATAGAAAAACTTAATAATATTGCTAGAGAAGCAGAAATTTATGGTGATTTGGAAATGCTTGGTTTTAAATTAGGTACCACCAGAGGTTTTACACGTCTTTGTGACCTTTCAGGAAAGAATAAATTCAACGGGCTAACAGAGCCGTATCCCGCTCATTTTAATAAGACTGCAATGCCACATTTAAATGTATACCTTTTGGTTATAGGAAGAATAACTCCGGAAGGTAGACGTGAATTACAAGCTGGATAGTCCTAATTTACATAATTACATAAAAGATTTTTTCTGTATTTTTATTTTGCACCTTTAGGCGTTTTAAGTAAAAATAAAAAAAGATAGAGTCACGAATTTAATGGACAGACATTTCAATCTTCAAATATATGTTGAAATACCCTTATAATATTTATAAGATAAAGGGAGAAGAATTTATTTAAGTTAAAGCCCTTTAAACAAAATCACTAAATATTAACAAAATAATTAAAAAAAAAAAATACAATGAATTTATCCTTAATACTTTTTTTAATCGGAATTTTGGGTTTCGTTTTAAATAGAAAAAATATAATATTAATGCTTATTTCAATTGAAATAATGTTATTAGCTATTACATTCTTAATATTGATAAGTTCACTTAGCTTTGATGATATATTAGGCCAAACATTTGCTATATATATAATAGCAATAGCTGGTGCAGAGTCAGCCATTGGTTTAGGTATTCTAGTTGCATTTTATAGATTAAGAGGTAGCATTGCTATAGAATATAAATAATGTATTTAGCTATAATTACTTTACCTTTATTAGGATCAATAGTTGCCGGGTTTTTTGGTAGAAAAGTCGGAGTTAGCGGAGCACAATTAATTACATGTACAAGTGTAATTGTAACAACCTTATTAGCCATTGTGGCATTTTTTGAAGTAGGGTTGAATAATATACCAGTATCAATAAACCTATTTAGATGAATAGATAGTGAATCACTAAATGTTCTCTGAGGTTTCCATTTTGATAGTTTAACCGTATCTATGTTAATACCTGTTTTAATCGTTAGTTCTTTAGTGCACGTATATTCTATAGGTTATATGAGCCATGATCCTCACAACCAAAGATTCTTTAGCTACTTAAGTTTATTCACTTTTATGATGATTATACTTGTTACAGCTAATAATTTTTTATTAATGTTTGTAGGATGAGAAGGTGTGGGAGTTTGTTCATATCTTTTAGTTAGTTTCTGATTTACTAGAATAGCTGCAAATCAAAGCTCTCTTTCTGCCTTTTTAACTAATAGAGTGGGTGATTGTTTTTTAACTATAGGTATGTTTGCTATACTATGATCATTTGGTAACATCGATTATAGTACAGTATTTTCTTTAGCACCTTTTGTTAATGAAGACTTGGTTACAATTATAGGTATTTGTTTATTAATTGGTGCAATGGCTAAAAGTTCTCAAGTTGGATTACATGTTTGATTACCTATGGCGATGGAAGGTCCTACACCAGTTTCCGCTTTAATTCACGCGGCCACTATGGTTACTGCTGGAGTATACTTATTAATGCGTACTAGTCCTTTAATAGAATATAGTTCAACAGTATTAATCTTATGTTTATGATTAGGTGCAATAACTACAGTATTTAGTTCTCTTATTGGTTTATTCCAACAAGATATTAAAAAAGTTATTGCCTATTCTACTATGAGTCAATTAGGTATGATGGTAATTGCAGTAGGGCTATCTTCATATAATATAGCTTTATTCCACCTAGTTAATCATGCCTTCTATAAAGCACTATTATTCTTAGGTGCTGGTGCAGTAATTCACGCAGTAGCGGATAACCAAGATTTTAGAAAATATGGAGGACTAATTGCCTTTTTACCTTTAACTTATTCAGTTATGCTGATAGCCAGCCTTAGTTTAGTAGCATTCCCTTTTATGACTGGTTTCTATAGTAAAGATCTTATATTGGAGTCTGCATATGGGCAATTCTATTTCAGTGGTACCGTGGTATATTTCATTGCCACAATTGGTGCAATGTTTACTACTTTATATTCAGTTAAAGTACTATACCTAACTTTCTTAACTAACCCTAATGGACCTATGGTTAACTATAAACATGCTCATGAAGGAGATATCTTTATGAGTCTTCCTTTAGTTATCTTAGCAGTTTTTGCTATATTCTTTGGTTATATAACTAAAGATATATTTATAGGGCTAGGTTCAGCCTTCTTTGCGGATAATAGCCTATTTATTCATCCTACTCATGAAATATTATTAGATACTGAGTTTGCCGTGCCTACTTTATTTAAATTATTGCCTTTAATCTTCACAGTTTCTCTTAGCGTTATCGCAATAGTACTTTCAGAATTCTTACCTAAAGTGCTAATTAGTTTCAAATTTAACAGATTAGGTTATAATATCTTTGGATTCTTTAACCAACGTTTCCTTATTGAACTTTTTTATAACAAATATATAACAGGTTTAGTATTGAAATTAGGTGGTCAAACATCTAAAGTTTTAGATAAAGGAAGCGTAGAATTATTAGGACCGTATGGATTAGAAAAAGGTTTAATTACTGTAAGTAGAAGTATAGCTAGTTTGGATACTGGAGTTATAACAAGTTATGCTCTATATATCTTAATTGGTCTGATCTTTTATATATTAATACCTTATTTATCTTTAGCAGATAATAGTTTAATCATATTGATTTTAATATCTTTATCTATTCTTTTAAATAGTGGAAGCGAGTATAAAAACGTTTTTAAAAAAAACTAAAAAAAGTAAAAAAAGATAAACTAGAACTTATATAATCTCTTATGAGGTTAATATATCCTTATTACAATAATAAGAAAAAGGAGAAGATTTCTTGAAAATTAAAGCCTTTAGTTTATATTTTTTACAAATATTACAACGTTTTAGTGGTTCCAAATAATATTTATTTAAAAATATTTATTAGATAATATTTATTATTTATTGTCTAATAAGGCTTTAAAAGCCAAAGCAAAAATCAAGGTAATGTTATTACCTTTAATAAAAAAACACAAATTTAAATTATTAGTTTACATATATACTTTTTTTGTACCTTTAAAACTACTTTTATAGATAAAATTTATTAAGAAAGCTTATTTATTAATAAATAAGGCTTTTAAAAAGTGATCCTTTATTAAAGTTGGTTAATTCTTATTTAATCGATTCATCTCAACCAATTAACTTAAGTTATATGTGAAACTTTGGTTCACTGTTAGCCGTTTGTTTAATAATACAAATCGTTACAGGGGTAACTTTAGCAATGCATTATAACCCGAGTGTATTAGAAGCTTTCAATTCAGTAGAACACATAATGCGTGATGTAAATAACGGATGATTATTACGTTACTTACATAGTAATACTGCTTCAGCTTTCTTCTTTTTAGTTTATTGCCACATAGGTAGAAATTTATACTATGGGTCATACAGAGCACCTAGAACAATGGTATACACAATAGGAATAGCTATTTTCTTATGTATGATTGTAACTGCTTTCTTAGGGTATGTTCTTCCATACGGGCAAATGTCATTATGAGGTGCTACAGTTATTACTAACCTTATGAGTGCAATACCTTGAATAGGACAAGATGTGGTGGAATTTATATGAGGAGGTTTCAGTGTTAATAACGCTACTCTGAATAGATTCTTTGCTTTACATTTTGTATTACCTTTCGTTTTAGCTGCTTTAGTGTTAATGCACATGATTACATTACACGATAAAGCTGGATCAGGTAACCCTTTAGGTATAGGAGCTAACTACGATAGAATTACTTTTGCTCCTTACTTCTTATTTAAAGATTTAATTACAATATTCGTATTTATAATAGTATTAAGTTTATTCGTATTCTTCATGCCTAATGCATTAGGAGATAGTGAAAATTATGTTAAAGCTAATCCTATGCAAACACCTCCTGCTATAGTACCTGAATGATACTTATTACCTTTCTATGCTATATTAAGATCTATACCTAATAAATTATTAGGAGTTATCGCTATGATAGCTGCTATATTAATATTATTAATAATGCCTTTCACAGATGTAAGTAAATACAGAGGTATACAATTCAGACCTTTAAGTAAAATAGCTTACTACGTATTTATAGCTAACTTCTTAGTTTTAATGCAATTAGGAGCTAAACACGTTGAATCACCATTCATCGAATTTGGTCAAATAAGTACTGTATTATATTTTGCTCATTTCTTAATAATAGTACCTTGTGTAAGTTTATTAGAAAATAGCTTTATAGAATATTACACAAATAGCGCGATCGCAGGTAAAGAAGGACAATCATCTAAAGTTTTACCAGTAAAAGCTCTTGCATTTGCAAAAATTGCAAATAAAGAAAGCGTTAACGGATCTAACTTATCTGTATTAAGAAGCGACGTTTCTTTATGAACAGAAAGATGATTCTGATCATCTAATGCCAAAGATATAGGTACATTATACTTAATCTTCGCTTTATTCTCTGGATTATTAGGTACAGCTTTCTCTGTATTAATAAGATTAGAATTAAGTGGACCTGGTGTTCAATACATTGCGGATAACCAATTATATAACAGTATAATTACAGCTCACGCGATATTAATGATTTTCTTCATGGTTATGCCAGCATTAATTGGAGGTTTTGGTAATTTCTTATTACCATTATTAGTAGGTGGTCCAGATATGGCTTTCCCTAGACTTAATAATATAAGTTTCTGATTATTACCTCCTAGCTTATTATTATTCTTATTTGCTAGTGGTATAGAAAATGGAGCAGGTACTGGATGAACACTTTACCCTCCATTAAGTGGAGTACAAAGCCACAGTGGACCAAGTGTTGATTTAGCTATCTTTGCTTTACATCTATCTGGTATTAGTAGTTTATTAGGTGCAGTTAACTTTATAACAACTATACTTAATATGAGAAGTCCAGGTATAAGATTACACAAATTAGCTTTATTCGGATGAGCAGTAGTTGTTACAGCTGTATTATTATTATTATCATTACCTGTATTAGCTGGTGCAATTACAATGGTATTAACTGATAGAAATTTCAATACATCATTCTTCGAAGCAGCTGGAGGTGGTGATCCTATATTATACCAACATCTTTTCTGATTCTTCGGACACCCTGAAGTTTATATATTAATTATACCGGGATTCGGTATAATAAGTACAGTGGTATCTGCAAGTTCTAACAAAAGCGTGTTTGGATACTTAGGTATGGTTTATGCCATGATGTCTATTGGTGTATTAGGATTTGTTGTTTGAAGCCATCACATGTATACTGTTGGTTTAGATGTTGATACAAGAGCTTACTTCACAGCCGCTACTTTAATTATTGCTGTTCCAACTGGAATTAAAATATTCTCTTGATTAGCCACATGTTACGGTGGATCTATACATTTAACACCTTCAATGTTATTTGCATTAGGTTTCATATTTATGTTCACAATTGGAGGATTATCCGGTGTTGTATTAGCTAATGCTTCACTTGACATTGCATTCCACGATACTTACTACGTTGTAGCTCACTTCCACTACGTTTTAAGTATGGGGGCAGTTTTCGCATTATATAGTGCATGATATTTCTGAATTCCTAAAATATTAGGTTTAGATTACAATAGAATGTTAGGTAAAGTACATTTCTGAATATTATTTATAGGGGTTAATGTTACATTCTTCCCTCAACATTTCTTAGGATTACAAGGAATGCCTAGAAGAATTAGTGATTATCCTGATGCTTTTGCAGGATGAAATCTTATAAGTAGTTTTGGTAGTATTATAAGTGTGATCGCTACTTGATTATTCTTATACATCGTATATGTACAGTTAGTAGAAGGTAAAGCTACAAGCAGATACCCATGATTAACTCCACAATTCTATACTGATAGTTTACAAGTTTTATTAAATAGAAGCTATATTTCATTAGAATGAGCTTTAACAAGCCCACCTAAACCTCACGCATTTGTGAGCTTACCATTACAATCATAATATTTGGTATTAAATATACGCTAAAACTATGTATAAATTGCCATTACTTATAAACTTAACCTAGCAATCAGGTTAATCACATATATATGTTAATTACTAATAAGATTAATATTAATATATCCTTATCTTAAGGTAAGAGGGAAGGAGAAGATTTATTTTTATAAATAAAGCCTTTCTTTACAATTACAAGATTATAGTGAGACTGTCACTGTAGACCTACGTTTAACAAGCATAAATATGTTTAATACAAAATAAGTGCGAGCATTAAATATAAATATATTTCCCATTCCCCGGTCCCCACAATGTGGGGAAGGGAAAGGGTAAAGAAAAGGAAAGGGGCTACGTGTTAGTAAATTAACTAACACTAATTTAGTGAAGTATTATTTAAATTGAACGGCTACTTAGTTCAATTTAAATAAAGATATTTTTCGCGTAGGATTAGTTATAAACTAAACATACTTAATAAAGTATAAAGTAATAATAGATAAATTTATCTATGAAATTGTCTTAATTTAGTCTAAATTAAGCTCAGGGTAAATAATACCCTAAAATATATCGTTTTTAAACCCATTAAAGAAGAAATGTTAAATAAAAATTTTGCCCCCGTCATGGTTAAATCAAAGCCAGAAAATGAAATTTTAAGTAACCTGCCTGTATTATTTAGCAAAAAAGTTAAAACAGTTAAGGTAGTTAAGCCTTTAATTCATATAGAGAGTGATAGTGGAAAACCTAGACATTACACTCCTGCAGCACAAGAATGATACAATAGTATTTATAACTATAACCCAAACTACGTTAAAGCTTTACCTGTCGCTGATTTAGCTATGATGAAATTGTTAAAGGGTTATTTTAGTTCAGAACTAAAAAAAACTTTGGCTAAAACTAAACGTTTACCTGCTAGAATTAAACGTATGTCTACTAAAAAAATTTTTGTAGGTAAAGGAGAAGTAAAACATAGTAATGATAAGGCCATTGTTACTTTTTACATACATAATGCGGAGAGATTATTTTTAGATAGAGCTATTGCTTTACTATCTAGAGCCTTGTATAATCCAGCAAGACCTTTAATAAGAAACATACATAAAAACAAACATAAACAAGTAAGAATTACTTACAACAGAATACTTAGTTTTAAAGAATTTTGACATTTAATTGGTAAAAATCACTATTATAAAAAATGGTGTAGCAAACAGTTCGTGCAAAATTTAGACCTTAGAAACTTAGTATTAAAAAATATAAATAATATATACTTAATCTTAAAAAAAATGGTAATTTTTAATTTAATTACAGAAGAATATAAAAATAAAATATTTATTAGTTTATGTGAAAATATTACACCTGTTTTACCTGATCCTCAATTTAAAGAAATAATGCCAGTATATGAAAAATATTATACAACACATTTAAATAACTTAAAAATAAAAAAATTACTTAACAGAAATAAATTCCGTAATGGTTTTATTAATAAATTATTAGAATTAGTTGAAGAAATTTACGGAAAAAAGGTAGAATTTAATATTGTTAAATTGAAAAAATTACATTTAAATAGCGATCTTTATACACAAGCAGTTGCTTTAAAATTAAAAGACAGAAATAATAGACTATATAAAATATTAAAGTCATCTCTAAACAAAGTGCAGTTACCTGCCTTCTATAGAGCAGCTGAAATATTCCATTACTTAAATAAAAACGATTTACTTGTAAATATTATACGAAATGATAAAATAACTTCTATGTTAAGAAATAATGTTAATGACCCTTTAAATACATTGCTATTAGATACTTTTACAAATGCCGAAGACATCAAAGTTAAAACTTTAAAAGCAACATCAGGTATACCAAGCAATTCACGTACTATTTCTTTACAGAAATATGTTTTAAAATCTTTAAAACATTTAAGTATGAGAGGTATTCGTATTGAAGCTAAAGGAAGAGCTACTAGAAGACTTACTGCCGCAAGATCTGTATTTAAAATGAAATGAAAAGGAGGTTTAAAAAACGTAGATTCTTCATTTAAAGGTTTATCTGCAATATTACTAAGAGGTCACCTTAAATCGAATATACAACATACATATGTAAGTACAAAAAATCGTAATGGGGCTATTGGTGTAAAAGGTTGAGTAAGCAGTAGATAGTTATAGTTATTACTTATTAATATTTATATTGAGTAATAATTTATTATTTTATTATGACTTTTACGTAAAGGTAAAGATAAATAAGTAAATTATACTTATCAGGATTAAGCCGTAGATGGTCCTACATTTTGATTGCAGATCGAAAATATGGGGTTCGATTCCTCCTTAATCCTTACAAGACTTGAATTAATAGTTTAACTATAAACTAATAAGGATTGTTATTAACTTTGTATATAAACTATTATAGTACATTGTAAAATAAATTGGCTACGTGTCCTTTTTAGGATGAAAAATGGGAGACTATTGTTTACCAATCCTTAAATTACTTTCTACTAAGGGTTTAGCTTTTCTTCTTTTACCCTTTCCCCCCTTAGGGGGGAAAGGGTGATAAAGAGGGCTAGTAAAAATTACCTTTAAAATTATGTGAGATTTTCTTACTTATATCTATAATAATAAAAAAATGATACAAGCAGCAAAAATCATTGGAACAGGTTTAGCAACTACTGGATTAATCGGAGCGGGTGTAGGAATTGGTGTAGTTTTTGGTGCACTAATATTAGGTGTAGCTAGAAATCCTTCTTTAAGAGGACAATTATTCTCATATGCTATTTTAGGTTTTGCTTTTGCTGAAGCCACAGGATTATTCGCCTTAATGATGGCTTTCTTATTATTATACGTTGCTTAATAAAGTATACATATAACAAAAAGAGTTAAGTAATTAAACTTTAAAAGTTTTTACCTATCATTCTTATTAGCTCAAGGGAAGAGCATGATACTTCTAATATCATGATCTAAGTTCGAATCTTAGATAAGAGTTTAAAACTAATTCATACTTTATATAAGCCTTTTTTGTCAGGCAAAAAGTATAAATGGATATTTACTGGTATATATTAACCAGGTCGAGGCGTAAATTTAAAAATAAAAGTGAAAAGATATTTTTGTCTTTAGGGCTGAAAATACACACTTTTTAATTTAATCTTTTAATCAATAAAATATAGACTGAAGTCTATAAATTATAAATTAAAATTAAGAAGTTTTTTTTTAATGTTATATATACCAACTTTAATCTCTGTATTAGAAAGTTTAATCGTGGCTGTCCCAGTATTATTAGCTGTTGCTTACGTAACTGTAGCGGAAAGGAAAACTATGGCAAGTATGCAAAGAAGATTAGGTCCTAACATAGTAGGGTATTACGGTCTTTTACAAGCCTTTGCCGATGCCTTAAAACTTCTTTTAAAAGAATATGTTTCACCCACACAAGCTAATATGGGTCTATTCTTCTTAGGTCCAATTATAACTTTAGTTTTTGCATTATTAGGTTATCTTGTAGTACCTTATGGTCCAGGTACTGGTTTAAGTGACTTTAATTTAGGTATATTATATATGCTAGCAGTTTCTTCTCTAGCTACATACGGTATATTATTGGCAGGATGAAGTGCTAATAGTAAATATGCCTTTTTAGGTTCATTGAGAAGTACTGCACAATTAATAAGTTACGAACTTATATTAAGTTCTGCAATATTACTTGTAGTAATGTTAACAGGTAGCTTAAATTTAACTGTTAACATAGAAGCACAAAGAGCAGTATGATTCATATTACCTTTATTCCCAGTTTTCTTAATTTTCTTTATCGGAGCTGTGGCAGAAACTAATAGAGCTCCTTTTGATTTAGCTGAAGCTGAATCAGAATTAGTTAGTGGGTTTATGACAGAACATGCGGCAGTTATTTTTGTATTCTTCTTCTTAGCTGAATACGCAAGTATTGTGTTAATTTGTATCTTAACAAGTATTTTATTCTTAGGTGGTTATTTATATGATTATATATCTCTATTCTTTATAGTACAATATTTTGATTTCGATTATTATATAAATAACGTACATAATGAAAGCTTATTTTACTCAAGTCCTTTAATAGAAGGATTATTATATGGTTTAGCATTAGGTGTTAAATCTGGTATTATGATTTTTGTTTTCATATGAGTTAGAGCTTCATTCCCTAGAATACGTTTCGATCAATTAATGTCTTTCTGTTGAACTGTATTATTACCTATAGTTATTGCTCTAGTTGTACTAGTTCCTTGTATATTATATAGTTTTGAAATAATACCTACAAATATACCTTTAATTTAATCGCCTTATAACAAATATTGCCATTCACAAAATGTAATTTATCAATGAAAAAATAAATAATAAAAAAAAATTATGTTAAATAACGTATTTACATATACTACAAGTCCTCTAGACCAATTTGAAATAAGAAATTTAATAAGTTTAGACGCTCCATTATTAGGAAACTTACACATCTCTTTAACTAACATTGGATTGTACTTAGTTATAGGTACTTTCTTAGTTTTATCTATGAATTTATTAGCTACTAACTACAATAAAGTTATAAGTAACAGCTGATCAATAAGTCAGGAAACTTTATATGCAACAATACACGGTATTGTAACAAACCAAATAAATGCTAGAAAAGGTCAAATATATTTCCCTTTCATCTACACTTTATTTATCTTTATCTTAGTTAATAATTTAATAGGTATGATACCATACAGTTTCGCTTCTACAAGTCACTTTATATTTACATTCGCTTTAAGTTTCACAGTAGTGTTAGGTGCAACTATTTTAGGTTTCCAAAAACACGGTTTAGAATTCTTTTCTCTATTAGTGCCTGCAGGTTGCCCATTAGCTTTATTACCTTTATTAGTTTTAATTGAATTTATTTCATACTTATCTAGAAATGTTTCTTTAGGACTTAGATTAGGAGCTAATATTTTAAGTGGTCACATGCTATTAAATATCTTAGCAGGTTTCACTTACAATATAATGACATCTGGAGTGATTTTCTTCTTCTTAGGATTAATACCTTTAGCTTTCATTGTAGCATTCTCAGGTTTAGAATTAGGTATTGCATTTATACAAGCTCAAGTTTTTGTAGTATTAACAAGTAGCTACATTAAAGATGCTTTAGACTTACACTAATAACTAATATTTTGTTTAAATAATCTATTTAAATAAAAGCCATAGTGTAAATAACACATTTATGATGTGTTACCAATAGTTAAGTGTTAATTTAGCACAGGAAAGTCCGGAGCGTATCAGGCATATACACATAATATATGAGTGTTTAATAAAAATTAAGGGTATTGTGCAGAAAATATTTTACAAATTATTAGAGTAATAACTTTAGCTAGATTTATAGAGTATTATAAAATATATTTTATAGAGTAAAAAAGTAAATGAAATTCCAAGCCTTGCGTTTAGCCTTACTATAGTTTAATAACTATCACAGGACCCGGCTTAATGGTAACCACAATAACATAAATTAAAGAAATTTCTTTAATTTATGATTATAAAATTATATTAGTTAGTAGGTAAAATTTTTATTTGACATCAATAGTTAAATAGTATTAGTGATGGTATAGATACTTAAAAATAGGATTATACCAGATAAATAAGAGTTTGATGATGGCTCTGAATGAACGCTATTCAAGTGCTTGACACATGCTAATCGAACGTTTAATTTAATTAAAATTAATTTTAATTTCATTAAAAGTGGTGTACAGGTGAGAATATGATATTTTAGCCGGCCTTAAAGAAGGGTCGATTTATAAATACCCTATAAAAGCATAATCAGGGCTAAGGCTTCTGTTTATGTAAGAAAAAAGAAAATATTTCTTTGCTTTAAGAGGATTCTAAATATCCCGGATAGGTAATAGTTAAGGTTAAAGGCTTAACTAGCTAAAGACTTCCGTAGTCGAGGCTGAAAGGTCGATCGACCACATTGGGTATGAAAAAAGCCCAAAACGTTAAGTGCAGCAGTGGGGAATATTGGTCAATAGCCTAACGGCTGAACCAGCAACTTGGGGGAATGTATAGCTTCGGCTACTTGTAATCTCGATCTTAGCAGTTATTGTTAAGAATTGTCGTTTTATATAGGAACTTCCTATATATACATGAGATATTGAAAAATATCTACGAACAGATTATAAGATCGATTTAATCGAATAAAGTTCTAGATGGATCACTGATGATGACAATTTTCCATCTACATGTCTTGACCAATTTACGTGCCAGCAGTCGCGGCAATACGTATAAGACTAGTGTTATTCATCTTTAATAGGTTTAAAGGGTACCTAGACGGTATAATTAGTCTTTAACAGGATACGTTTATACTAGAGTTAAATATGAGAAGGGGAGTACTTGAGATGTAGAGTTGATATTTGTTGATATCTTAAGGACGGGTAACGGCGAAAGCAACCTTTTATCTAATAACTGACGTTGAGGGACGAAGGCATTGAGTCACGAACAGGATTAGATACCCTAGTAGTCTTTGCAGACAATGATGAATGTCATAGATTAGATATTTTTAATCTATAAATGAAAGTGTAAGCATTCCACCTCAAGAGTAATGTGGCAACGCAGGAACTGAAATCATTAGACCGTTTCTGAAACCAGTAGTGAAGTATGTTATTTAATTCGTAGTTACGCGAAAAACCTTACCACAATTTGAATATTATCTCGTGTGTTTTTGGTTTTTAACCATGAGCCATAGGATATTACAAGCGTTGCACGGCTGTCTTCAGTTAATGTCGTGAGATATTGGTTAATTCCATTAAATTAACGGAAACCCTTGCTTTATTTGCAAAATATAGATAAAGCAGTTCACCACTTATAATGGTAATGATAACAGGGATCAAGACAAGTCATCATGGCCTTAATATTGTGGGCGATAGACGTGCCACATATTCCTATACAAAATGATGTGAAAACGTGAGTTTGAACTAATCTAATAAAATAGGATAAAATAAGAATTGTAGTCTGAAATTCGACTACATGAATAAGGAATTACTAGTAATCGTGAATCACCACGTCACGGTGGATTTAATCTCAGATAGGTACTAACTACTCGTCAGGCGCCGAAATTAGTGTGTGCAATAAGTTTGGTTTTTATATTTATTATTCTAGATAATTTTTTCTAGTTTTACTTATAAAGGATCTTCGTATGCGTGACTTTAATTGGTGTTAAGTCGAAATACGGTTCGTGTAGCGGAAGTTGCACGGGATTGATTAATAATTAACAATAAGAATGTTAGATATATATAGGTTTCGTGTTTATCTGAAAATTATATATATCTTTCCAGGAAGGTCCCGTTTGTTGGTATGACGGGTTGAGCTGTAAACTCAATTGCCCTTGGCAATCGAAGGTTCAATTCCTTTTCTTCCTATATAAAAATATTCTTTTATTTATTAGCCTTTGTAGCTCAACGGTAGAGCGGAATACTGTTAATATTTTGATAGATGTTCGATTCATCTTAAGGGCTTAAGACGTGTTAGTTTAATGGTAAAACGTTGTGCTACGGACACATATCTGCAGGTTCAAATCTTGCACACGTTTAATTTTATAATGCTTTTCTGTCTACGCCCTATTTTATAAGTAAATAATAATAAAACCCACGCTTCGCGCCATAATAACCTCACTTTAGCCTAGTAGGCTAAAGCTAATCAATTTATTGTTTTTCGTCAGTTAGAAAAACCTTGAGGAAAATAAAAATAAATCTATGAATAATATATATTTTTTGAATGAAACTTTTACTAATGGTTATAAAGTAGAGGTATTAGACATTATTTCAGTACTTGCAGTTTTGTGTGGAATACTTGTTATAATTATTAAAAACCCTGTTTTATCTGTTTTATTTTTAATTGGTTTGTTTTTAAGCATTGCTTCGTATTTAATGATATTAGGTTTAAATTTCATCGGTTTATCTTACTTGTTAGTTTACGTGGGTGCAGTATCGATACTATTTTTATTTATTTTAATGTTAATTAATGTTAGAGTAAGTGAACTAGTAAGTAATACTAGAAATAGTATAGTATTGGCAATATTTATATCTATTTCGTTTAATTTCCCTGTATATGAAATACTACCTTATAGTATTGCGGAAGTAAAAAGCTATAACCTTAGCATGACTACGACTTTAGATCAAATATGACAAAACTATAGCGATTTCTTATTAAAAATACTTAAACTTAACAGTGGTGAAGCATCTAACGATAAAATTTACTACGTAAGTAGTAAATTATGAGACGGTAACTTATCTGAAACTAGCCATATTACAAGTATAGGTAATATAATGTATACAAGTTATAGTATATGACTAATATTAACTTCTATTATACTATTATTGGCTATGGTTGGTGCAATTGTTATAACAATAAAACAAAAAAACTAAACTAAAAAAATTTTTCTGGCTAGGCCAAGAAAGTTTTTAAGGGTCAGTATCCTAATTGGTAGGGAGCTTCCTTGTCACGGAAGAAGGTGTCGGTTCGAATCTGGCCTGACCCGTAGGTTTATATCTTAGCAGTTACTTGATAGTTTTATCAGGTGTTATTAAAGATCTCTGTTTTAGTATTATGGCTTTTCAATAGATAAGCTTATGTCATATAATGACTTTGTAAAACTAAGCAAATGAAAGAGATCTGACGGGAAATTAGTTTTATTTTTTTTTTTTATTTTTAAATGTTACTTACACTTCTTTTATTAGTACCTATATTAGGTATTTTTACTATATCAACTAGTATGACTTATGATTTATCTCCCGCAAATATAAAGCATATAAAAGTTATCGCTTTATTTACATCTATAATTAATCTTTTAATTTCTTTGGTTATCTTCATTATGTTTGACTTTAGTATTAATCAATTCCAGTTTGTTCAAGAATATCATCAAATTAGCTACTTTGATTTATATTTAGGATTAGACGGTTTATCTGTATACTTTGTCTTATTGACTACTATAATAACTCCCGTAGCATTATTAAGTAATTGAAATTCAATAAACCATAATGTAAGATCTTACGTTATTATTATTTTACTTTTAGAAACTCTATTACTTGCAGTGTTCTTAGTATTAGATATCTTATTGTTTTATATCTTTTTCGAAAGTATTTTACCTCCATTATTTATTTTAATAGGTTTATTTGGATCAAGTAATAAGGTAAGAGCAAGTTTTTACTTATTTTTATATACATTATTTGGATCATTATTTTTACTATTATCTATCTTAACTATGTCTTCTATAATGGGAACAACTGATTTTGATGCATTATATAAAACCAATTTCAACTATTCTACACAATTATTTTTATTTTACGGTATATTTATAGCATTTGCGGTAAAAACACCTACAATATTTTTAAATACTTGATTATTAAAAGCTCATGTAGAATCACCATTAGGTGGTAGTATAATATTGGCGGCAATTGTTTTAAAATTAAGTTTATACGGAATTTTCAGACTTATATTACCTCTATTGCCTAAAGCCTCTCTGGACTATACATATATAATTTATCTTATTGGTGTTATAACTATATTCTATGCGAGCTTTAGTACGTTAAGAACAATAGATGTTAAAGAGCTTATTGCTTATAGTTCTGTATCACACGCAGCAGTATATCTTATAGGTGTATTTAGTAATACAATACAAGGAATAGAAGGTGGTATAGCTTTAGGGTTAGCTCACGGTTTTGTTTCAAGTGGTCTATTTATCTGTGTAGGTGGAGTATTATACGATAGATCAGGTACTAGATCTATAAGCTTATATAGAGGTGTTGCACAAGTAATGCCTTTATTTTCTGTATTATTCTTTATACTTTGCCTAGGTAATGCTGGTACACCTCTTACTCTTAATTTTGTAGGGGAATTCTTATCTTTATATGGTACTTTCGAGAGATTACCTTTATTAGGTGCTTTAGCTAGCTCTTCTATAGTGTTATCTGCCGCATATACTATATATATGTTTAATAGAATAGCTTTTGGTGGATCATTCAGTAAATTCTTTGAAGCAAATATAAATGACATAAACAAACGTGAATTCTTTATTTTACTTACATTAGTAGTATTTACTGTAGTGCTTGGTGTATATCCTGCTCCAGTATTAGATGGTTTACATTACTCAGTTTCTTCTTTAATATATTCTAACCTTTAATTAGTTTATTTTTTTTTATTTACGAAAGAGGGCAAATAAATCGAGGTTCTATCATTTAATAGAACAGAGTATAATAATACTTTTGTGTAAAATATATTTACATAAATACAAAAAAAATATCTTCTGGTTATTTTTTGGAGTTTCCAAAATATAACTCTTAGATATTATAAAGGAATTAGCTCAATGGTAGAGCATCCGTTTTACACACGGCAGGTTAGGTGTTCAAGTCACCTATTCCTTATCTCATTATATATTTTATTTAAAATATTTTAAATGAAAAACTAAAATATAAATATCGTCCATTTAACCTTTTAAATCAAATAAAAGGTAAATAGGTAAATAATTATATGTCAATTATATATTGTATTCATGCTATAAATTAGATATATTAGAAAAAAATACTTTTTTATTTGTAATGTCTCAACTTACAAGAAGTAATTTTCAAGGTCATCCTTTTCATCTAGTTTCACCTTCACCCTGACCTCTGTACACTTGCATTGCACTTCTGACTTTAACAACTAGTGCAGTATCCACATTCCATGGTTTTAGCCAAGCAGATTACGTATTAATTCTTGCCCTTATTTCTGT